>Ga0208953_1000619_pt1 | contig 28411 bp, 26 predicted proteins | sample RifOxyB2_FD_184033 | JGI IMG/M metagenome (GOLD analysis project Ga0208953, IMG submission 184033) | Groundwater microbial communities from Rifle, Colorado - Rifle Oxygen_injection B2 (SPAdes) | ecosystem: Environmental > Aquatic > Deep subsurface > Groundwater | place: USA: Rifle, Colorado...
CGTGGAGGCCGACCACATATTCACGACGCTGATGGGCGACCGCGTCGAACCGCGCCGCCTCTTCATAGAAACCCACGCCCAGGAAGTCCGGAACCTCGATATATAATAAGCGGTTAATCGTAAAATCATAAAAACTTTGAGAGAGGATAAGTAAAATGGCAGATACACAGGATCCTAAAAATTCGCAGTTGCCGGATAAGACGCCGGCGGCGCCGCAGAATCCGAACGTTTTGCCGCGCGATATAGAAGATGAAATGAAAACGTCCTACATTGATTACGCCATGAGCGTGATAGTGGGGCGCGCGCTGCCCGACGTGCGCGACGGCTTAAAGCCGGTTCACCGGCGCATCCTTTTTGCCATGAAGGAGATGGGGCTTCGCCACAACACGGCCTACAAGAAGTCGGCGCGCGTGGTCGGCGACGTGCTTGGTAAATACCACCCGCACGGCGATTCCGCGGTTTACGATTCACTGGTGCGCCTGGCCCAAAATTTTTCGATGCGCTATCCCTTGATTCACGGCCAGGGGAACTTTGGCTCGGTTGACGGCGATTCTGCCGCGGCCATGCGTTACACTGAAGCTAAATTAGCCAAACCCAGCGAGGAATTAATATTCGACCTAGATAAAGAAACCGTCGCTTGGCGAGATAATTATGACAGCTCACAAAAGGAACCGACCGTCTTTCCGGCTAAATTGCCAAACCTGCTTTTAAACGGCACCCTAGGCATCGCTGTGGGCATGGCCACGAACATCCCGCCGCACAACCTCGGAGAAATTTGCGACGCCATCCTCTACCTGATTAAAAATCCAGACGCTTCGCTCGAAGACCTGATGCAATTTGTTAAAGGCCCGGATTTTCCGACTGCCGGCTTAATTTTTGACCATCAAGAAATCAAACGCGCTTACGCCACCGGCCGCGGCAGTATTGTAATGCGGGCTAAAGCGGAAATTATCGAAACCGGCGGCAGTTACAAAATTATCGTTACCGAACTCCCCTATCAAACCAACAAAGCGCACCTGATAGAACACATCGCTGATCTGGTTAAAGAAGACAAACTTACCGGCATCAAGGGCTTACGCGACGAATCCGATCGCAACGGCATGCACATCAATATCGAGCTCAAAAAAGACAGCTACCCCAAAAAAGTTTTGAACCAGTTATATAAATTCACGCGCCTGCAAGACACCTTCCATGTAAACATGGTGGCTTTAATTGATGGCATCCAGCCCCGCGTTTTGAGCCTTAAAATGATTTTGGAAGAATACGTCAAACATCGGCAGACGATTGTCCGACGCCGGACTGAATATGATTTGCGGGTCGCCAAAGATCGTGAACATATCTTGACCGGATTGGTTATCGCTCTGGAAAACATTGATGAAATCATCGAAACCATCAAAAAATCCAAAGACCGAGATGCCGCCCAAGTAAATTTGATTAAGCGCTTTAAACTAAGCGAACGGCAAGCTGAAGCGATTTTACAGATGCGCCTGCAAGCCTTGGCTGGTTTGGAAAGATTGAAGGTTGAAAAAGAATTAGCCGAAAAACGCGCGTTGATCAAAGAACTGGAGTCAATTTTAAAAAGCCCGCAGAGAATTTTAAATATTATCTCAACCGAGGTAACGGACATTAAAGATACCTACGGCGACGAGCGCCGAACAAAAGTTTTTGCCAACCCGGTCAGCAGTTTTTCCCAGGAAGATTTAGTGCCCAAAGAAACGGCGGTGATAATGACGACCAAAGACGGTTACATCAAACGCCTCTCGCCCGAATCGTTTAAATCGCAAGGCCGCGGCGGCAGTGGAGTTGTTGGTTTAACCAGAAAAGAAGAAGATGCCGTCGAACATTTGCTGTCAGCCAGCACTCATGCCAACCTCCTGTTTTTCACCGATTCCGGCAAAGTTTTTCAATTAAAAGCCTTTGACGTGCCGGAAACATCGCGCCAGGCGAAAGGGCAGGCAATGGCCAACTTTTTGGAACTGGAACACGGCGAACGGGTTACCGCCATTTTAGCCATCAAAAATTTAGACACCGACGCCAAAGAAACCGGGATCGCGCCGACCACCACTAAAAAATTTCTGGTGATGGCTACTCGCGACGGGGTCACTAAAAAAGTACCGATCGAAGAATTCCTTCACGTCCGCCGCTCTGGCCTGATCGCCATCAAGCTAAAAACCGGCGACCAACTTAATTGGGTCAAGGCGACTTCCGGGAGTTGGCAGGTGATGCTCACCACAGCCCAAGGGCTGGCGATTCGCTTTAACGAAAGCAAACTGCGGCCGATGGGGCGAACGGCGCAAGGAGTTTGCGGCATCAAGCTCAATAAAAACGACCTCGTCGTTGGCATGGACGTCTTTAAAACCAAGACCAAAGAAGAGGGATACCTCTTAGCCATTTCGGAAAAAGGTTACGGCAAAATGACTAATCTAAAACAATATCGCCTCCAATCGCGCGCCGGCAAAGGAATTAAGACCATGAAAGTGACCGCTAAAACCGGACGATTAACTTCGGCGCAAGTGGTTTATCCAAAAAAATTGCCCTCAACAAAAAAAGGTGACCTAATATTAATCTCGGCTAAAGGCCAGGTTATTAGGATTCAACTCGCGACCGTTCCGCTCTTGGGACGCTCCACGCAAGGAGTGCGGCTGATGCGGCTAAAAAGCGCCGACGATTTGCTGGCCCAAGTCGCTCTCGTTTAGCGATACTTAAATCAAAAACCTATTTAAATTGGGGCAGAACTATCAGTTTATGTCGCTTTTTTCATTCCATAAAAAAAATATTAAGAGCCAAGAAACTTTGGGCGAAAAATTTAGGAAACTCCGTCTCGGAAAAAATTGGACGCTCGAAGTCGCGGCGGAAAAAACTAAAATCGCCGCCCACTATCTCCAGTCGCTGGAAAAATCTCGGTATGATGATATCCCGGGCGAAGTTTACATTACAAATTTTATTAAAGTTTACGAACAAAAATTAGGGGTCGAGCCCGGCAAATGCTTGGAACAATATCGACTGGAAAGGCACATAATTGAATTAAAAAAACACCACCGGTTTCTACCGGAAATCGGCCAATCCTCCTTTTGGGAAAAAATCTTAAAGCCAAAAAACATTAAGCTTGCCGCAATTTGCGCAATAATTTTGGTTGTGCTAAGCTATATTATTCTTAACGTTTACCAAACTGTTACGCCGCCAAAATTGACTATTTTTTATCCGGCGTCGGACTTGGAAGTATCTGATCCAGTAATCAAAGTTACGGGACAAAGCGAAAAAGAAGCGCTCGTCACGATTAATAATCAGGAAATCCTGCTCACCGAAAACGGCAAATTCGAAGAAACAATCTCATTGCGAATCGGTTTAAACCTGCTCGTGATCTCAGCCAAAAAAAGGCACGGCTGGGAAAACAAAATCGAAAGACATATTTTAGTTAACACCCAAAAGCCTGTAGTTAAATACTAACTTGCTTGTACACCCAAACCGTTAATTCTGCCGACCTGGTCGATTGATGGCTAGGGTTTGTAATTTATGGCCAAAAATGATAGCAAACGTATTGCAGCTCAGGAGGCAATGGATCAAATTAAAGAACGTTTTGGCGAAGGCTCTATTATGCGCCTAAAAGAAGCCAAAATGATGAACGTCGAAGCCATCTCCACCGGATGTCTTTCTTTGGATTTGGCGCTCGGTGTTGGCGGTGTGCCGTGCGGACGGATCATCGAAATTTACGGACCCGAGTCCTCGGGTAAAACCACCTTAGCTCAGCACATTATTGCCGAAAGCCAGCGCACCGGTGGGATCACTGCTTTTATCGACGCTGAGCACGCTTTGGATCCGGAATACGCCAAAAAAATCGGAATTAATGTTGATGATTTGATTATTTCACAGCCAGACACCGGCGAGCAGGCATTGGAAATCGTGGAAAATTTAGTCCGCTCTAACGCCATTGATGTGATAGTAATCGATTCGGTCGCGGCCCTGACGCCGAGAGCCGAGATCGAAGGCGCGATGGGCGATACGCACATGGGTTTGCAAGCGCGGTTGATGAGCCAGGCTTTGCGCAAATTGGCGGCCATCGTCGCCAAATCGAGGACCACGGTTGTGTTTATCAATCAGACGCGCCAAAAAATTGGCGTCTTTTTCGGCGATCCCACGACTACTCCCGGCGGCACTGCCCTTAAATTTTACTCGTCAGTGCGAATCGAAGTGCGCCGAGCGGCCAAAATCAAACAAGGGGAAAATATTATCGGCAATCGGGTAAAAGCCAAAATTGTCAAAAATAAAGTTGCCCCGCCGTTCCAAGCCTGCGAATTCGACATTATGTACAACGAAGGCATTTCGGTAACCGGCGATCTCTTGGATCTGGGTGTAACCAGCGGAGTAATTAAAAAAAGCGGAACCTATTACAGTTACCAAAACACCAAACTCGGACCTGGCCGAGAAAAAGCCAAACAATTATTAAAAGACTCGCCCAAACTTGTGTCCGAGCTAAAAACTAAGATCTGGGAAGAGGTTAAGGGCAACAGCCAAATTTTACAAGCGAAAACTGTAGACCAAGCACCGGCTGAGGGCGATTTGCCTCAAGAAGACTAAAAAAAATGCCTACCTCTGTCGGCTATCAAACAATTCTCCAAAAAATTGGCGGTTCTGATAATATTTTTCTGACCTCTCACCAAAATTGTCCAGACGCCATCGGGAGCATCTGCGCCTTGATCGCTTATTTAAAAAGTCAAAATAAAAAGTTCTATCCATATCTGGCAGAACCGGTGCCTAAGCTATTAATGAGCCTGCCCGAAAGCAGTGAAATTAAAACCGTCAAACCCAATTTGGACGTTTTTGATCTCTGCCTAGTGGTCGACGCCGGCGACTTAAAACAAACCCATTTGGAACGTGAACTGCAAGCGATTATAAATAACAAGTCCGGAAAGAATACCGTGATCAATATTGATCACCACGAAACCAACGAACATTTTGGCCATTTAAATTTAGTCGATCACAACGCCTCCTCAACGTGCGAAATCATTTACTTATTGCTCGAAACACTGGATTACCCGCTGAGTCCGGGAATCGCCGAAGCGCTCTTAACCGGCATCGTCGGCGACACTGGTAATTTTACGAATGCCGCCACCAACGAGCAATCTTTAAAAATCGCCGCCGAACTGGTCTGGCGCGGAGCTAATATTTTCCAGATTATTCAGCACTTATACAGCACCGAGGAATCAATTAACACGCTTAGGCTCTGGGGTAAAATTTTTCAACGATTGACTTACAACCATAAGTATGATATAGCTATATCGTATGTCCTGCAAAAAGACTTAAAAGAGTGCTCAGTGGGAGAGGAAGTGGTGGAAGTGGTCGCGAATTTTCTTAATTACATTCGCCGGATCAAAGCTGGCATTTTAATCAAAGAACGCGCTGACGGCACCTTTAAAGTAAGCCTGCGTTCTACCTATCCTGGGATTGATGTGTCGGAACTGGCCAAAATTCTGGGCGGCGGCGGCCATAAAAAAGCAGCTGGTTTTAGTCTAAAAAATCTGGGATTTAATTTACCTTTATGAATTTAGTGCCAACAGTTATCGAAAAAAGTCAATTCGGCGAACGGGCTTACGATATTTACTCCAAACTTCTGGAAGAGCGGATTATTTTTTTAGGCGCCCCGATTAACGATTTGGTGGCAAATTCGGTGATTGCCCAATTGCTTTTTTTGGCGCAAAAGGACAGCGCTAAAGAAATTAAGCTGTACATCAATTCCCCGGGCGGTTCGGTCTCCAGCGGGTTGGCAATTTACGATACAATGCAATACATTAAGTGCCCGGTTTCGACCATCTGTATCGGGATCGCCGCCTCGATGAGCGCGATTCTGCTCGCCGCCGGCGCCAAAGGCAAAAGATGCGCCCTGCCGAATTCCGAAATATTGATCCATCAAATAATGGGCGGCGCCGAAGGGCAGGCTGAGGACATCCGAATTTCAGCCGAACATATTCTGAAAGCCCGGGAACAACTGAATCAAATTTTAGCCAAACACACCCAACAGCCGATTAAAAAAATCGCCCATGACACGGATCGCGACTATTATATGAATCCTACTGAAGCCAAAAATTATGGAATTATTGATAAAATTATCGGTAATAATAAATAACCTATGCCTAAAAGAACTTATCAACCGTCTAAAGTCAGACGTCGCAACAAGTTAGGTTTCCGCAAACGCAACAGTACGCTAAACGGGAAAAAAGTGATAAAAAAACGGAAATTAAAAGGGAGAAAAAGACTGACCCCTGTTGTTTAAAAAACCAGGGTGCAATATTTATTTTATTAAAATGTGCTCCCGAAAATTCATCGCCTAACCAAAGAAGAAGATTTTAAACGCGTCATTAACAAAGGGCGTTCTTTTTTTATCAAAGAATTCGGGATTAAAATCTTGCCCACCGGAAGCGCCCAGCCAACGCGAATCGGCATTATCGTCCCTAAAAAAATAACCCGCACCATTGTCCGTCGCAACCGCGTAAAACGGCAGGTGCGCAATATTTTTTTGGGATTGATTGATAATCTGGCTAGCGGCTTTGATTTGATCTTTTTCGCGCGAGCTGATTTCTTAAAACTGGAATTTGTCGAAATGAATCAAAAAATTTCCGATGTTTTAAAAAAAATGCGGCTTTTAAAATTATTGTGACCGGCTATCGAAAACAATTAGGCGCTTGGGGCGAAGAACTGGCTGTCAAATTTTTGCGCCAGCGCGGTTATACGATTATCGCCCAAAATTTCGCTTCCCGCTACGGCGAAATCGACATCATTGCTTTTGATCCCCGCATTCCAGACACGCTCTGCATGCTGGAAGTTAAAACCAGGGTCTCCACCGACTTTGGCCCACCCGAAGAAGCGATTACGCCCAATAAAATAAAAAGACTGCACGACACTGCCTGCAGTTATTTTTTTCAGCATAGAATTGAGGATCGAATTTTCCGCTTAGACGCTATTTCGATTCTGCTAGACCCGGCGACGCGCCGCGCCAAAATCAAACACATTAAAGGAATCAATTTTGAGAGTTAAAATAGTTCTGAGCTGAATAGATACCGATTATCGACATGGCATCACGAATGATGCCTTTTTTTATCATAGCAACAGCCTTAACAAAATCAACCAAAAAAATCTCGATCTCCTCACCTGGATCTAATTTTGTTTTTTTAGCCTTAACCGAGTCCAAACCCAGATAAATTTTTAATTCCTGATCCAAAAGCCCTGCTCCAGGATAAGTGTCCAACAACTTGATGATTTTTTTCGCGTGGTACCCTGTTTCCTCCAAAAGCTCACGCTTAACTGTGGCGGTTGAGCTTTCGTCCCGGTCCCGCAACCCAGCCGGAATTTCTATCAACCATTCTTTGATCGGATGCCGGTACTGGCGCTCCAAAATCACCTGGCGCTCAGGCGTTAAAGCCACAATCGCCACGGCCATTGCTCGCTCGACGACGTAATAATCAATTTTATTGCCGCGCAAACTCCGGCAAACATCATGCCGAACGTTGATATACGGACTTTTTAATTTATACGCTGATTTTAAAACTTCCCATTTTTCATGATTCATATTTTTAGGGTGTAGAACAATGTTTTTGTCATTGCGAGCCCGTACTCAGGGCATGGCAATCTCTGATATTTAATTACAAAACGAGATTGCTTCGTCGCTCCTTAGGATCGCTTCTCGCAATGACAATAGAATAATTCTTTGCCAAATAAAAAACAAGACCTAGCCTCTAAATTTAATAATCTAAACTTAGAGACTAGGCTTGGACTACCATGTCACGTTGATTAGACAGCCGCCAGTAAGCGGCAGGTCAAAAACAACGTAAAGGCGAGCGTTGTCAGGCCCGCGTCTTGCCTTGTAGGTAAAAGAAAAATTGAGATATCTCGCTAGGGTCAAATTGATATTAGGACCAATATTGAACTGATTTGACCCAGAACCGCGGACATACTCGGCTTCAAAGCCAGTTGTAAATCCATAAACCCTAGGCCATGAACTGGCCGGATAACTGACCCTCATCCGAGTAATAAATTTACCCGGGTCATACTCCGGAATGTATCTGATCTCTCCCGAGAAAAAAAGCGGCAACCGCCAGTATCTGATCCGCAAATCATAGGCTGCCAACCCGTCGTCCTCTATCTCTCGAAAATAGGTTCCGACGAGTGCTTCAAAGCGCAAACCAGCCGCGCCAATTCGTGGTCCAATTACGATCAGTTTATCCGAACTTTGTGAAATGTCCGGAACTTCAACTAACCCGACCAACCCCACGGACTGTTCCTCGTCAGTTGAAATTTTGATCGACAACCGCGTTTCGAACGCATTGGCGGGTAAACTGAGCAACAAAACATGTACCATGGCAATAATCATTACTATTTTGACTTTCATCTTTTGACACTCCTTTGTTGAAGATTGATATTTATGTTGACAATTGCACTTTTAATTCATTTTGAATGATTTAAACCATACCATATTTTAAATAAAAAGTAAACAAACAAAAAATACGCTCTAAAATTGCGTATTTTTGCTGTGTATAAAAACTACATTTCAAAATAAGATTTCTTGATACCTTCAGACATTGGGAGACTGAGTTTTGACACTAATTCTTTGATTTTATCATCGCTTTTTTCTTTGTCAGTCGATCTAATTTCTACAAATTTTCCCAAATTTGTCTCTATTCCATTTTCTATTTTTATAACTGAATCGACGGAAAATGCTACGCCACTCATTTGATATAAAATCCGTTCTTTTCGTATAGATTTTATCTGCTCTCCATAAATTGAAAGAAATTTTTCTTCTGTCTCTCCGTCTACTTCAAATTCAAATTTCGGCCGTTTCCTATATTCTGATTTTACCCTTGGTCCTTTGTAAGTCAAAATTTTATGATCGCCTTCATCACGAATTCTTAAAATTTCATCAGTCTCAACTAAATTTCGATCTTTCGGGTTGTAATAATAATCAACCTGCTCAACTGACCCTAACCGTTCCGCCCCTAATCTACGTAAATTTTCTGAATCCAATTCAGCTTTGAATTTTAATTGTACTTCGTGCAGGCCAGACCTTTGAGCTTCGACTGCCGGACTATATTCATTCTTTAAAACAATGTCTGCATTTTTTTTTGTACTTTGAACATATTTTTCATGCATAGGTTCTACTACTTCAGAAAAATACTTCATTATATCGGATGGCTTTTGTCCGGTTCTTTCAACATCCCGTAACATTCTCCTCAAAATTCTCCCATGAGTACCTATGTCAACAAAGGCTTTAACATCACCCTCTTTTGCCACAATATCATTAAGGGCGAAGAGTCCTTCTACGATAATTACTCGACAAGGTTTAATTACTTCGGTTCCAGTTGCTTCACTAGCTTTGAAACTGTAAATTGGCATTTCAATTTGTTGTCCCTCTTTCAAAGACCCTAATTGTTCTTGTAATAGCTCGAGATTAAGCGCTTCTGGCTGATCCCAATTCAACACATTTCCTTTTTCAGCTTCGTTATCCATGAATGTCCTACCTCGATAGTAGTTATCCATCGATAAAATAAGCGCTTCGCCACCAAAAATCTTTTTTAGCTTTTCTGCTACTTCGCTTGTTTTGCCAGAGGCAGAACCTCCCGCTACCTCAACCACGACCGGCCCATCCTGTTGAGATAATTTCTCACGAATAAGTGAAGTTAGTTCGTTTAGCCCAGCTTCCAAATCGTATTCGGGAATATTTACAATGTCCTTGCCTTCTTTACTTGGTATTCCGTGAAGTGCTAAATTTTGATTCTTATATCTCTTATCCTCTGTGATTTCTTTTCCAAGCCATGTCGGAGCGACATATTTATCACTGGCATCTTCAGACTCAAATTCTATCTCCGCTGTTACTAGACCAGTTAAATCACCCCCGTAAACATCCAACTCAATTAATAAACCAGTCGTCGCGTCATTGATTTTATATCTTGTCTTTTCAAGTCGCTTACCAGCTGTCGTTCCCCACAGCACGTTAAATTGTTCTTTAGTAATCTCAACTTCTGATTCTGATCTGGATTTTCCGCCACCGCTTTTAACTGTCTGGAAATATTTATCGCCTTTCTTGCGCAAACGAACTTCGGTCCCATCTTCGGCAATGGCAACATATCCTTGCACAACCTCGTCATGTGGAAAATGTTCAAGATTTTCTGGTAAAACTTCAACAAAAAATTTCTTCTCTATTTCTTTTGGCTGCTCTTTTTCTTCTGGGCGTTCTGCGCTAAATATTTTGTCTTGTCCTATACTTTCGGGTGAGTTCATATGTGTATTATGGTAAAAATTCAAATTTGCGCAAATATTATGAAAGCGGTTGGTGCCGAGGGGCAGGATCGAACTGCCGACACGAGGATTTTCAGTCCTCTGCTCTACCACTGAGCTACCTCGGCTGAATATTAAACTATTTAATTTTAATCTCAACCCGTTAACTCGTTAACCCTTTAATTGGTTAATAATTTTTTATTTACACTTTCGCCAAAACCGACGAACCGCCATCAACCCTAATCGTCTGGCCGTTAATCCAATCCGACTCATCGCTGGCTAAAAACGCGACGATCTTGGCAATGTCTTCTGGCTGGCCAATTCGTTTGCGTAGATTTGACTCTTGGACCATTTGTCGCTTAACTTCATCACTCATCGGCGACATGTCGGTTTCTATCCGGCCAGGAGATACTGCATTCACCCGCACCTGCGGCGCCAATGCCACCGCTAACCCCCGAGTTAACGTCCGAATCGCGCCCTTAGTCGTGGCATAAATTATGTTAGCCGGCCGGGGAAAATCAGCGGCAATGGAACTCAAATTGACAATCACGCCGCTCCCGGCCTCGCGCATCTTTAAACCGACAAAAACTGACAGCCAATAAATACTCTCCAAATTATTGGTTATCAACTTCTGCCAAAGCGCGTCATCTAACTCCGTAATTTCTTGCTCGCCATGCAGAGCCGCATTATTTACTAAAATATCAATTTTTTGATACTGTTTGATGGCCTCGGTCACAAGTTTTTGACATTCTGTTTTTTGAGCCACATCCGCCTGTATCGCGACCGCCTCGCTACCCATTTTTTTGATCTCTTCGACCACGCCATAGGCTTGTTCTTCGCTTTGCCGATAATTGACTACAACTCGCGCGCCTAAGCGCGCCAATTCCAAAGCGCAAGCGCGGCCGATCCCGCGCGAGGCACCGGTAACTAAGGCTACTTGTTTTTTAGATCCAAACATAAATTCTAAGTTCAAAATCTCAAGCTCCAAATAAATTACAATAGCCAAAATTTTAAATTACAAACGTTTTGAATTTTGTATTTGTAATTTGAAATTTATTTGATATTTGTTATTTTGAATTTGGAATTTGGCCATATGGTGGGCACACGAGGAGTCGAACCTCGGACCTCGTCATTATCAGTGACGCGCTCTAACCAGCTGAGCTATGTGCCCGAAATATTTGGAGCCACCCGTCGGGCTCGAACCGACGACCTACTGTTTACAAAACAGTTGCTCTACCAGCTGAGCTAGGGTGGCCGTCTTTTCTACGTATCAGCAATTAACCTACTGTTTATCATCCAGAGGATGACCACCCTCTGGGTGGCAAAACAGTTGCTCTTCACCCGTCTAAATTTTGCTCTGCAAATTTTGGCGGGTAAACCAACTGAGCTACCTCGGCAAAAAAAGTCGTGAGATTCTGCCTCGACGGAAGCAAAAAATAGTTATTCAGCGATTTCTACATCTTATCAAAATAACATAAAAAATCAAACCCCTAGGGCTTTAATCTAATATATAAAGGTTATTCAGCTTAAAGTCAATACCAACCCCAAATTGCCCGCTACTATCAAGCATGTTAAAATACCTTTATAATTACTTTAATAGCGATCGCTTGCGCTAACTTGTTTCCTATTGTAAGTTTATATCGCTGGCCAGGCTGGCAAACTAACGTATATGAACAAACTAAAATTTATCCGCGAACTAGTCAAAAAAGAAGCCAAAGACCATGATTGGCAATATCATATCCTGCCGGTCGTCGTTTATGCTAAAAAATTAGCGAAAATTTATAAGGTTGATCAAGAGCTGGCAGAACTGGCGGCCCTTTTGCACGATATTGGGCGGATCCGGCATGGCGATTTGGACCATAATCTGACCGGCATGATTGATGCTGAAAAAATTTTAAAAGATAACCAATATCCAGACAAAATGATCAACCAAATTAAGCAAAGTATTAAATTGCATCGAGCAAGCCAACATGTCCGGCCTAAAACCATCCTGGACAAAATCATTGCTAATGCTGATGCTATGGCGCATTTTGATATTCTCCCGCTGTTTTTTTACTGGCGCGCCAAAAAGCACGAATTCCCAAAAATACTGGAATGGATGCAAGAAAAAATCAATCGCGACTGGAACAAAAAATTGTCCCTGCCAGCTGCAAAAAAAATCATCAAGCCAAAATACCAGGCAATTAAATTGATTCTAAAAGCCTGTAAACAGTGGGAATAAACTTATGAATCCCCTTACCTCCAACAAATTGATTTATTTCGCATCATTTTTGGTCTTCCCATTTTTAGGAATATTGATTTACTGGCTGTTGCGACGACGCGCTAACTTGTTTTTGATTATTTGCCTGATGGCGCTCTCGATCCTCTTTATCTGGGCCAGATTTATTGAGCCGCAGATAATTTTGGTCCGCCAGCAAAAAATTGATATCGGCTTTAGCGGTAAAATTGCTTTAATCGCGGATATCCACGCCGGAATTTATAAAAACGAAAAGTTTATCAAGCGAGTCGTCGCCAAAATTAATCAGCAACAACCGGAAGTTATTTTGATTGCCGGCGATTTTTTATATGCCTGCGACGATGTAAACAAATATTTCTCTTCTTTGACAATGCTAAAAGCGCCGGTTTACGCAGTGCTGGGCAACCATGATTTCTACAGTCCCAACTGCCCGCGAGTTGAATTGATAGAAGCACTAACTCAACAAGGGGTTAAAATTTTAGATAACTCAGCAATGACTTTACCCAATTTTACGCTTTTAGGACTTTCGGACTACATGTTCGGCCGCGATGGCACAGCCATGCTAAATAATTATACCCAGTCAGATAATTTGATCGTGATGACTCATAACCCAGACACTATCTTGAACTACCCCAATAAAACCGCTGATTTGACGGTTTGCGGCCATACCCATGGCGGCCAGGTAAGGATCCCATGGATTTATAAACATGTTATCCCCACTCAAGGAGATTTTGACCAGGGGCTAACCCAGGAAAAAAACACCCAGCTTTTTATCACCAGCGGTCTGGGTGAATATGGCTTGCCTTTACGCTTTTTAAATCCTCCGGCAATTGATATTTTGGAGCTCAAATGAATATGAGCATATCTCAAAATTAGATTTTAACGCATTTTGTCATTCCCGCGAAAGCGGGAATCCAGTCAACTAAGTCATTTCTTGATTCCGGCTCAAGGCCAGAATGACAGAAAAAGGTGAATTTATGCTCCAAAAACCAAATTTTAAATCTATCACACTCGCCCTCCAAAAACTCGCCAATCCAGACAAAGCCAAACTTTTAGCGCGGTTTTTTAAAACCGGGCCTGGCGAATACGGCGAAGGCGACGTCTTTTTAGGCATCACCGTGCCAGCACAAAAAAAAGTTGCCGGCCAATATGCAAATCTGACTTTGACGAATCTGCAAAAATTACTGCAAAGCAAAATTCATGAACATCGGCTGACAGCGCTTTTGATTTTAGTCAAACAGTATCAACAAGCTGGTTCTGACGATCAAAAGCAAATCGTCGATTTCTACTTACACAACACCAAACATATCAATAACTGGGATTTGGTGGATTTATCTGCTCCCAATATTTTAGGCAATTATTTGCTAAAGAATGACCGCCGTCTCTTGTACCAACTGATGAAATCAAAAAATCTCTGGGAACGACGGATCGCCATTTTAGCTACGTTCGCCTTTATCAGGAACAATCAATTTACTGATACCTTAAAAATTGCCAAATTGCTCTTAATTGACAAACATGATTTAATACATAAAGCTTTAGGTTGGATGTTGCGGGAAATCGGCAAAAGAGATCAAAAAATACTGGAGGATTTTTTAAATCAACACCATCAAAATATGCCGCGGACAATGTTACGTTACGCCATTGAGCGATTGCCTGAGGCGCTCCGGAAAAAATATCTGCATCAACCAAAAATTCTAAAAAATTAAACCACCTCAATAAAATCAAAACAAAAAACCGGGCTTAACACCGGATTTTTTATTTAACCATTTAAAAGTGATAGTCCAATCACGCTTTTGGCGTGATAGTTGTACACGTCACTCGCGAGGCAGTAATTATATTAGGCTTTGAGGCGAAGATATAATCACCCTATTGCGAGTGTGCATCCAACAAATGCTCCTTAGAAAGGAGGTGATTCACCCACAGCTTCCGCTACGGGTGCCTTGTTACGACTTCACCCTGATTACTAACCCTACCTTCCCTCGACAAACGTCGAAGTTCGGGCATTGCCAGCTCTCCTGGTGTGACGGGCGGTGTGTACAAGACTCGATAACGTATTCACTGCGCCGTGGCTGATGCGCGGTTACTAGCGATTCCAGCTTCATGAGGGCGAGTTGCAGCCCTCAATCCGAACTAAGATTAGTTTTAAGGGATTAGCTCAATCTTGCGATTTTGCTGCCCGTTGTACTAACCATTGTAGCACGTGTGTAGCCCAAGACATAAAGGCCATGCTGATTTGACGTCATCCCCGCCTTCCTCCCCTCACTCTGCTCACAAGCCTAAGCTTATGCGCAAGGTGAGGGGCAGTCTCCTATGAGAAATGTAACATAGGACAGGGGTTGCGATCGTTACCCCAATTAAGGGTACACCTCACGGCACGATCTGACGACAACCATGCAGCACCTGTCTAGCACCTTCGAAAGAATTCGGCATTACCCGAATGTGCAGCTAGATGTCAAGTCTTGGTAAGGTTCCACGCTTGTTGTCGAATTAAACCACATGCTCCACCGCTTGTGCGAGTCCCCGTCAATTCCTTTGAGTTTTAGCCTTGCGGCCGTACTTCCCAGGTGGGATACTTAACGCGTTAGCTAAGTTGGAGGCGAGACTGGAAGGGTCGATACTTCCAATCCCTAGTATCCATCGTTTAGGGCGTGGACTACCGGGGTATCTAATCCCGTTCGCGACCCACGCTTTCGTCCCTTAGCGTCAGAACCGTTCTAGCCAGCTGCCTTCGCTTTTGGTGTTCCGGCTGATATTAATGGATTTTACCCCTACACCAGCCGTTCCACTGGCCTCTCCCGGTCTCTAGTCTGCCAGTATCTCTGCCCGATCCGATGTTGAGCATCGGGATTTAAACAGAGACTTAACAAACCGCCTGCGGACCCTTTACACCCAATAAATCCGGATAACGCTTGGGGCCTTCGTATTACCGCTGCTGCTGGCACGAAGTTAGCAGCCCCTTATTCGCCGGGTACGCTCAACCCCGCCCTTTTTCAACCAATTTTATAACCAATATCAAAATTATAGCCGTAAGGCGGCTTCGCCTTATGGCCATTGATTAGTAATAATACTTGTCAGAAAAGGGGCGGGGCTTGTTCCCCGGCAAAAGCCGTTTACACCCCGAAGGGCTTCCTCCGGCACGCGGCATTGCTCCGTCAGCCTTTCGGCCATTGCGGAATATTCTTGACTGCAGCCTCCCGTAGGAGTCTGGGCAGTGTCTCAGTCCCAGTGAGGCGGGTCATGCTCTCACACCCGCTACCCGTCGTAGCCTTGGTAGGCCATTACCCTACCAACAAGCTGATGGGACATAGGCTCCTCCTCGAGCGCCGAAACTTTACTTAACTAACTTTCGTTAGCCAAGACCATCGGGAATTAGCCCCGCTTTCGCAGGGTTATGCCCGACTCGAGGGTAGATTACCAATGTGTTACTCTCCCGTCTGCCACTGTCCGGCTTGCGCCGAACCGTTCGACTTGCATGCCTAAGACATGCCGCCAGCGTTCATCCTGAGCTAGGATCAAACTCTCAAAAAATTTTTAATGAATTACTTAGAGGACTATCACTTTTAGATAGTTAAATGGACTCATTATTCTTTTTTCAAAGAACTGCCAACTTTTGTGGCGGACAAAAAACTGCCACCAACTTAGTGACTAGGCTAATAATAATCGACTTTAAGTTTTGTGTCAAGTGTTGATAAAGTGTTGATAAAAACAAAAACAATATTGACAATTAGAAACAAAATTGATATGTTCTTTGGTTATCAGAAGAATCAAAAAAGATGGGTGCAATGACACTAAATCTTATGGCGACATTCTCAATCGCTCTTGGACTTTCCGCACCATTGGGTATGGGCATGATGCTAAAATCTGGAAAGATATTATCAGCGCCCTTAGGCTCGTCGGATATGACTATGTAATATCAATCGAGCACGAGGACCCATTGATGTCTCCTTGGGAAGGACTGACAAAAGCAGTCGCACTCCTGAAAGAGGCAACCACCTTTGAACCAGCCGGCGAAATGACCTGGGCGTAATTCTATTCTGTATCGTTCCCCGTTAAGCGTTGCTTTTTACAAGTAACGCTAAACCCAAAAAGGCCTAACCACGCCTCTGGTGGTTAGACCCACAATCAATCATTTAAAATCTCACCCTTAGAGCCCCTCGCCACGGCTCTCTTTTTTTTATATATCTACATCTAAACGACACTTTTTATACTTTTGTTCGTTATACCTTATAAAGGCGACCGTTAAAACTTGGTCAACAACATCAATGGCCTGCACGCCAATTCTGTCAAAAATTCCCAACGGGTAATCATGAATATCTGTCGTCATTAACACAATCTCATCTTTATAGCGAATTAGCTGGGCCGCATTTAACATGTCGACGAATGATACCTGTTTTTTATCAGCCATCCTTTTGTTGGCATACATCACCGAGAGTTTCGTAGCAGTTTCTACGTCCTCGGGTTTTGAATGAATCATCGGCATGTCTTGCGCTAACAACCAACCTTCTAGCTTCTTAAATTCTCCTCCAGTACAACTGTACCTTAAAAATTCAAAAGAGATCGCATCAGTAATGTAAGGAATGCTGTCATGTTTTGTCAAATAACTAAAAAACGGATCTAGATGATTTGTATATTTGCTATAAGCTATTAAAATATTCGTATCCAACAAAATAGACTTATTTTTCAACAGCTCGTCTTTCATACTCCTCTCTCTTTCTTATAATCTCTCCGACTTCTTTTGCGTCTTTTTTAAAACTACTCCAATTAAAAGTTTTGCGATTGCCTAGTTCGCTTTCTCTAAATAGCTTTTTTTTATTATTAGGACTTTTCATATTCTTTATAAACCTGACTAAAGTTTAATCTATTTCACCTATTTTAGTCAATTCATTACGATTTTAAACATCAGCCCGCGCCAACGCCTGCCACATCGTTCGCGAATCACATAACCTCCCGCACCTTTACCAGCCAACCAGCTGACCCCAACTTCTCGTTCTTGTGGGCGATAAATTTAGCGTATTCGTTCATAAAAATTTTGCCGGGTTTTCTAAAATCGATATTCTCCGGATTTTTGATGAAGTGCTCACGGTGCACCGCTGTCCAAACCAACCGGCCATCAGTATCAATATTCACTTTGACAACGCCCAAAGGCACCGCGCGCGCAAATTCGTTCTCGTCCACCCCGCGCGCCCCAGCCATTTTCCCGCCATATTTATTGATCCGCTCTACTTCCTCCTGCGGCACTGATGACGAGCCGTGCATCACCAGCGGAAATCCGGGCAATTTTTTTTGAATCGCGGCGATCCGATCAAAATGCAAACCTTGCGCTGTTTTAAATTTATAAGCCCCGTGCGAGGTGCCGATCGCCACCGCCAAACTGTCGCAACCGGTCTGTTTGACGAATTCGGCGGCCTGATCCGGATCAGTTAAATGCGCGTTCTTTTCATCAACTTGAATATTCTCCTCGACTCCGCCCAGCTCCCCTAACTCAGCCTCAACACTGATATTTTTTTGATGCGCCCGCTCCACCACGCGCTTAGTGACTTCGATGTTCTTGTTGAAATCAAACATGCTGGCATCAATCATTACCGAAGAATAAAAACCCGAGGCAATGCAGTCGTAGCAAGTATCCTCGTCGCCATGATCCAGATGCACCGCAAAAATCGCCTCAGGATATAATTTATCCGCCGCGCGAATTATCGCTTCCAGCATACTTTTATTGGCATAATCCCGCGCGCCTTTGGAAATCTGGATGATGAACGGCGCCTGCGAATCCAGACTGCCGCAAAATAGGCCGATGCACTGCTCTAAATTATTGATATTATACGCGCCGACGGCGAATTTACCGTAAGCGATTTTAAAAAGTTGTTTGGTAGTGATGATCATAGGCTAAACTTTTTTTGTCATTCCGAGCGGACCCCGAGCAGGGTCGAGGGGGAAGTCGAGGAATCTATGTTTGTTTAGACAAGGGATCCCTCGGCAAGCTTGGGATGACAAAATAGCGTTTTTGCTTATTCCAGAAACAGTCTGATCTTAATTTTTCACTTTTCATTTTTTAATCTACCTCTCCGGCAGACTGCCGATGAGGCATGTTTAAAATTTGACCTCCCCGCGCGCCACGCCGCCTTCTTCGTAAACCATCAAGCTCGACGCGCCCTGCTCCCGCAACCACAACAAAACTTCGCTTGAACCTAAAATCACATCAACCAAACCATCGCCCGGCAATAAATTAAGGTAAACAAAATTACTTCGGCTAGCTTTAGCTAATTGGCGGCGGCAAGCAGGCTGGGTTTCCGGAGAGCTGGTTACTAACAACGCCTCGCCATCATTAGAATAACCAAAAGGGACTTTGATTTCGCCCAACTGATCGCTGACTTGATATTCGTTAGCTTTTGCCTTATCTAGACTTATGGTAAATTCGCCAGGGTTGATCTCCTGCCAGGCAAACAAATCCGGCTTTATTACTTTCTCTTGCATCCAGGTTTGATCCGGCAACATTGTCCAAACAATAACCGGATAGGCTTTGGCCACTTCAAGCGCGAGCTTATCCCGAACAGGTGTGGTGATTTTATTAAACCAGGCATCATCAGTTAATTTGAGAGCCAAGAGCGGTTGGCAACCACTGCCCGGAAAATCCGGCAACTGCGCTCCAGCCACAAAATTATCGACCGACTCTTTTTTGATTAACGTAAATTCCACGGTCCGATTATCAGCCTTGATGATAAAATACGCGTCTGGCCACTCGCCAAAACTATCCATCTCTGGCACTTCTTGCCTAAGATAAGCCGCGTCCAAATAACCGATTAAATTATTGTTGCCGTCTTGATACAACTGTTCCCACAATTTGGCCTGTGACTTAACCGACTGAGCGTCGTACCAGCTGGGAGCCGCCAGATTAAACCACTGCCCATCGCGGCGATAAACCAAAAGTTCATCAGCGCTTTTTTTAAAAACGCCTAGCAAATGATCTCCTACACCCAGTTGCCGTAAAATTACGGCCGCGTTTTGGTTAAAACCATCAGAATTTTGCCAAAGCCAAAAATCACTGTCCCCTGGTAAATAATCAATTAAGATTCGCTCATTCTGAGTGAGGGAAAACTTGATTACAATGGCCAGTACTAAAATGACTGGCATAATCAACCATAAAATTGTTGTTTTGACCGGGATTTTTTTCTTTTTCGGTTTTAGAAAAAATAAAAAATTCATACCTCAAAAACTTCTTTCTCCTACTTTAACAAATTTACGCGCAAGTATCAAATTGACAAAATGCAACTGTTTACTGACCATAACATATTACTGTCATTGCGAGGAGTGCGTCATAATTTTAAATAGACGCACGACGTGGCAATCTCAAAGTTTGAATTGTCTCATAATTCGGGATTGCCACGCCTCAGCCCTTAAGGCTTCGGCTCGCAATGACAACGGTCAGTGAGTAGTTACGACAAAATTCGCTACCTTTGGCACTGCGGACAAAAATGCGTCCCCCGGCCAGCCAGCTTGATTTTTTTAATGATCCCAGCACAACGTTTACACTTCTGCCCGGCACGGCCATAGACTTTAAGATAAGGTAAATATCCGCCTTGCTGTCCCCGCGCGTCAACATATTGATCAGCCGAAGTACCGCGCTTAGCGATCGCCTGCTCTAAAATATGCTTGATGCCTAAAAATAAATCCTTTCGCTCTTTGATGGTTAGAGTTTTGATTACTCTTGCCGGGTTTATTCGAGCGTAAAAACAAATTTCATCTGCGTAGATATTGCCGATGCCGGCGATTTTCTCTTGTTTCACTAAAAACGGTTTGATTTTTGGGCGCGGATTTTTCTCCAGCAACTGCGCGAATACTTTTTGAGTGAACGCTGGCTCTAGTGGTTCTGGTCCGTACTTAACCAACTCTTTCTGCAAAGTTTGTTGATCGACAATCTTGAGCCAGCCAAATTGGCGAAGGTCATTGTATAATAAGTGACTGCCATCAGCAAATTCAAAAATTACATGAGTGTACTGATTAGGTAAATCTTTGTCGCCATCTTTAATCAAATGACCGCCTTTGGCCAAAACTTTTTGACCATCAGTAAAAATCATTTGCCCGCTCATTTTTAGATGCGTTAAAATAAAAAAACCGCCAGACAGCCGAAAAATTAAAAGCTTGGCGCGGCGATTTACTTCCTCGATTTGTTGATCGACCAATAATTTTTGGAATTGCGGCGGAGAGGGTTTAACAATTTTAGCTAACTTGACCTCGACGGTTTTTATTTTCTTGCTGCGAAGATAACGATTCAAATCGCGTTTGATTGTTTCTACTTCCGGCAGTTCGGGCATAAATTAAAACACATCATTTTTATCTCCAAAAATTTGATCTGCATGAAATATAAATCTTTCCTTAACTTCGAGTGTTCTGCCGTTCTCATCCCTGCTACGAAGCAATTCTTTAATTATAACAGCGCTCTCATTAGGAGGCATCTCTGCCTCACCCGTCAATTGTTGTAATCTTGCCACTGTCTGGTCAAGTTCTTCAACATCGGCGGAACACGATTCATATAATTGTTGGAAACATTCTTGCATTTGTTGGAATATGTGCTCTTTTTGGGCTGGCATTGCCGCTGTTTCGGCGTTTAAGTCAAATCTTTCCAAAAATAAATCATACCACTTTTTAACCGCCTCATTATTTGCCACGACTCTAAAAAAAGTTAGGAATTCTTCCGGCGTATTTTCAGCTTTTGCTCTAACCAAACTAACTAATATACTCTCAAGATAATAGCGGTCAAAATTATCTCTCTCCACTAGCTCTTGCACTCTGTCTAAATCTTCTTCATATAAACGGAAATAAATATCATAAGGCCTGTTGAATACATCCACCGGTGACATATTAAAAAATGTTAGTCCTATAGGGTCGTAATCTTGGCGATCGTAGCCGGAAACATAAGATTTTCCTTGTCCGTCGTCTGCTTTGTAATATAACTTAAATCTTCCCAATGCAGATAAAGTTCCGTCGGCGGTTGTAACTGGGAGTTCTCCTTTACTTTTTAAATAATCTATCGTTTTCTTATTATCAATGTCATTCGTTTGCGGATCTACAAGTTCTCGGGTTCTAACATCTGTCAAACCGAGCATTACGTCTAAACGGTGTGGCTCATATTTTGCGATATTTTTGTTGCCTGAACGCATGGTCGGCAGATATTTAGCTGGACGAAAAGTATCAAACCTTTGGTTTAAGCCTAAATACAGTCGAAAGGCATCTCTATGTGCGATCCCCCTTAAAGAGTGCGCTCTTAAAGTGAGGGGCTTTTGTTCCTTGTCTTCAGTTAAAAAAGTCTGTTCCACCTGTTTCAGCAAATCAGCAACATTGCCACTTCCAGGAAAAGAAATTGGTGTATTGTTTGCGATAAATTCACGGAGCTCTCGTTCCTCCACAGACATGGTATCTCTGTTTGCCAAAGGGCCGTATTTGGCAAGCCTCCAAAAATAAGGAAAAATCTTCATCAAGGACTCACGTTGCTGCCATAAACCCAGCAAAGCATCTTTTTGTTGCTCTCCTACCACCTTAGCTAAAGCAAGTTCACTGCCAGCTCTAACAACATTATTCAGCCCTTCCCCAAGCACTTTTAACAATTGCCATACTTTATTGGTTGATAGCTTCTCCTCTGCGTTGATAATTTGTTTGCAATTCTCAAGGCAGATATGAACACAATTTGCTAATCCTTGCTTGATCTCTGGGTCTTCTTCTACTGCTGTTTTTTGAGACTCATCAGAATCGGGGTAATAAATATTATCCTGCGCCTCTACTATGGTCTCTCCGCCAAACTGAATTCCTTTACTAAATTTTACTTCGCTATTCCTCATGGTTACTAAACTCTATTACCTTGCCATTGATCAAAGCGGCGAGCGCTAAAAAGTTCGCTTGCGCTTTATCAAACTTGTGTTGCACAGCCAATATATTAACCTCGGCTTCCAAATTCCGCTCATCTTCTTTGTTTATATTTTGGTTTAAAAGCATATTTTTTAAATTGATATAGTTTTGTTAATTTTCAAACTTTGACCCTACAGCCTATCTACCTCATCATCCTCCCCCTCCTCTTCATCATACACAAATTTATCCTCTTGATAATCATGATGGGGCGCAAAGGTTTTGCCGCTCGCTTCGCTTTTGGCCATCATCACCTGCCGTGGTTTAGCTCCCTCGCCCGGGCCTACTACGCCCGCGGCTTCCAACAAATCTAAAAGTCGCGCCGCCCGAGAATAACCAACCCGCAAGTGCCGCTGTAAATAAGAGGCCGAGGCCTTGCCGGTGCGAATAATTAAATCGCGCGCTTCCTCAAAAAGCTCATCTCCGCCGCTCTCGCCCTCAGCCGGCCCGCCAATCAACCCGCGCATACTAAAGGCGTCCTTTTTTTCGGTGACAGCATCCAGATAATCCGGCTCAGCCGCGCTCTTTAAAAATTTTACCACCCGCTTGATTTCTTTATCATCCACATACGCGCCTTGCAGACGTTTGGGTTTGGAAAGTTCGGCAGTAGTAAACAACATGTCGCCCCGGCCCAGCAATTTATCGGCGCCAGAGGTATCTAAAATCGTCCGCGAATCGATTTGGCTGGCCACAGCAAAAGCAACCCGGGCAGTGATATTGGCTTTAATTAATCCGGTGATGACGTTAACCGATGGCCGCTGGGTCGCTAAAACAAGGTGGATGCCCACAGCGCGCGCCATCTGCGCCAACCGCACAATCAAAGCTTCCACCTCTTTAGCCGCCACACTCATCAAATCCGCCAACTCGTCAATCATGATGACGATGTACGGCAAATGCGATTCACTACGAGCATTAAAATGTTCAATATCACGCTGTCCGGCTTCAGCCAAAATATCGTACCGCCGATCCATTTCTTCCACTGCCCAACGCAAAGCGTTGATGGTCTTTTTGGCGTCAGTAATCACCGGCGTTAACAAGTGCGGAATGCCGTTGTAAATAGAAAGCTCGACCCGCTTGGGATCAATCAAAATAAATTTTAAATCATCCGGCGAATTTTGGTAAACTAAACTTAAAATGACAGCATTGATGCAAACCGATTTTCCACTGCCAGTGGCGCCAGCAATCAATAAATGCGGCATCTTGCCCAAATCGGCGATATACGGATCCCCGGCCACGTCTTTGCCGATGGCGACCGTTAAATTGGTGTGCCGGGCAGTCCGGAATTTCTCGCTTTGCATAATCTCCCGCAAACCAACCAGCGCGATCACCGCGTTCGGCACCTCGACGCCGACCAAAGATTTGCCGGGAATCGGGGCTTCGATTCTGATCGGATGCGCCGCCAGCGCCAGCGCCAAATCATTGCTTAAACCGGTGATTTGGGCGAGCTTAACGCCTTCTTGCGGCCGCAAAGTATACTGGGTCACGGTCGGCCCGGTCGAGGTCGCGCCCATCTCCACCTCGATGCCGAAATTTTCCAAAGTTTTCTTGATTTTTTCTTTGCTGGCATTGATGTCGCCGGATGACGGCACCCCGCCGCGTTGCGTCAACAAATTAAGTGGAATATCAATTTTCCGCCGGTACTTACTGCGCAAACTTGTCGTCAATTCATCACGGTCTTCGTCGCCTTCTTCGGCGCCAACATGAATTTTATGGAATGATTTTGTTTGGCCATCAACAGCTTCGGCCTTCAACGGCAATTTCTCTTTGACCACCAGCGCGTTGCCGCCGTCGACTGTTGAACCGTTAATATCACCAATATACTGCGGATTGCCTTTAAATTTTTTAGCAACTGTATCTTTGAGATCAGAAAAAACTGAAACAAAGGATAATTTTACCAACAGCCAACGCAAGGCTCGCCCCAGTTTAAACAGTTTGTTTTCTAAAATAACCAACAAAGACACTAGCCCCAAAGCTGTAAGAATTATTAAAGCCGACCAAAAACCAGTTAATTTGATCAGCGGATACGAAAGCGCGAGCCCCAAATATCCGCCGCCCTGGCCGCGATTTAGATATTCGGTGATTTTCCCCAAGGGCAAACGCAAATTTAAAAGGGCTGAATAAACCAAAATAAAAACAAAAATCGCCGAAATTTTAATAATTTGATACTTGCGATCTTTGGACCGAACGATAAAAAGCGAAATGAGTATTAGCATCAGCGGAAACGCCCAAGCGCCCCAACCAAAAACAACTCGCGTGGCTTGATTAAGATAACCGCCCACAGTCCCGCCTTTACCGATTAGCGATAACCCAAAAATCATCGCCAAGGCGAAAAAAAGAACCACAATAATCGCTCTTTTCACGTCCTCGGGCAAAGAAAAAGATTTGTCCTCGCATTGATCTTTACTATGTTTCTTTTTCTTGCTCATAATAATCACATTATAACTCGGCCACTTAATTTAATCAACAATTTTGGCGCTTCGTACCTTGTCAAAGGCCTGTTGCACTGGTATAATTTGATTAGTTTATGATTGTACCTACTTATGACTTTGAGGAACGCTTGGCAAACCGAGGATTTAACTTGATCGCTGGTGTAGACGAGGCTGGACGCGGCGCTTGGGCTGGCCCGATTGTGGCGGCCGCAGTAATTTTACCAAAAAATATCCTTGAGCTAAAAATTCCTTTACGCGACAGCAAACTTTTAAACCCGTCCCAACGCGAAAGAATATTTAGCCAAATCGTGGCTGTTGCCGTCGGCTTTTCGATAAAGGTGATTGGCCACGACTATATTGATCGAAACGGCCTTGGCCCGGCCAATCGCGAAGTGATTTTGCTGGCCGCCCGCACCACTTTCCCAAAGCCCGATTATTTGTTGATTGATAACCTAACCACGCCGATTAATTCAACCATTCCCCATGAATTGATTATCAAGGGCGACGCTAAAATATGTTCAATTGCCGCGGCCTCAATTTTAGCTAAAGTCGCGCGTGATCGGATTATGCACGGTTTCGCCCGCACCTATCCTGCTTATTTTTTTGATCAGCATAAAGGCTACGGAACAACATTGCACCAATCATCCTTGTTAAAATTAGGACCCTCGCCAATTCATCGGCTATCCTACAAACCAATCAAAAATTTAATCTAAACTCTATAATTATCATGAGTTTTTAAAATCTATGGCCACTCAAAAAAAAGAAAAACAAGCCTTAAAATTTTTAGACCCAGCCAAGGTATTGCAGGAAATCGGACTGGAAGAAGGAATGCAGGTGGCTGATTTTGGCGCTGGCAGTGGCTATTTTGCCTTTCAAGCCTCAGAAATGATTGGAAAAAATGGTAATCTTTATGCCATGGATGTTCAAAAAGCAGTCATCGACCACTTGAATAAAGAAATCAAACATCAAGGGCTGACGAACTTTAAAACCGTTTGGACTGATTTAGAAATGGTGGGGCACAATCCGATTCCCGCCGGCAATATTGATTTAGTTTTAATTGTCAATATGTTATTTCAATCAACCAAGCATAATAAAATTCTCCAAGAGGTCTGCCGGGAGTTAAAACCAGGCGGCCGTTTGGCGGTAATCGATTGGAAGCGGGAAGCCGCTCCGTTCGGCCCGCCGCCTGACGACCGCGTAGATCTTGAAAAATTCAAAGAAATAGCTTATACTCTAGGGCTAAATAAAATCAAAGAGTTTGCGGCCGGACCTTATCACTTTGGCATCGTCTTTCGCAAATAGCTTGCCTCCATTTATGTTTGGTAATTTATCTGATTATCTTTTTAACTACCGCCCATTGTCTTTCGCCGTCTGGGGCTACCCCTTTTTGGCTTCGGCAATTTTGGCGCTAATCTATTGGGCAATTGTGCGCTTCTATATAAAACGTCTCGACATTGTCTACCGCGGCCCTGCCCGCAAGCTTAAAACTTTAGCCTTTTATTACGGCTTTATTTCGCTAATTTTTTACTTCGTGCGGTATGAACGCATTCCATACCTTTCAATGCGCTTTTTGCTCTGGCTCTGGATTGTTGGGTACGGCTTACTGACTTTTTTAATTCTCTATCTAGAATTTAAAAAAATTCCCAACAAGCGAGCGCAAATGATTGAGCGCGAAAAAAAGAAACGCTACCTGGAATTTTAAAATAACCCTTGGGGATAAACAGTCGATAATCCGTAATAATGCCCTTAAAAAAAGGTTAATAACCATCTGATAACATCATCGTTTTTTTAGAGTTCTAAATTATCAACTTGTTGCCAGCCGCCTTTCCCATCATAATCCTCCGGCAATCAACAACTGCAAATACGATCAATAAGCGCCGTTTAGTTCTTATCCACAAAATTACTCCTAGCATAAGACTAATAATAAATTAATTAACTATATAATTATGAAATTCACCTGCACTCAAGAAAATTTAAATCGCGGCCTGCTAAAAGTTCAAGGAGTAACCAACCAAGCTACTTCTTTGCCGATATTAAAAAATATATATCTGGAAGCAAAGAACGGCGTCCTTAAACTAAAGGCCACTGATTTGGAAATTGGGATGGTAACGCAGGTGCGCGGCAAAAGCGAAACCGAAGGGCAGTTAACCGTTGACGCCAAATTAATCAATAATTTTGTCGCACTACTTCCGCAAGATAAAGTTTTGCTAAGCACTGAAGGCAAACATTTATTGGTTAAATGCGGCTCTCATAAAACTAAGATCCTCGGCCTTTCGAGTGATGATTTTCCGGTAATTCCGGAAGTTGTCCGCCAGCGCGGGTTTAAAATTAAAGTTGATAAATTTAAAAAATCTTTGTCGCAAGTTTTGACGGCAGTTTCCCCTGATGACACCAGGCCGGAAATCAACGGCGTTTATTTTAAAATTGATGATCAGACTTTGACTCTGGTAGGTACTGACAGCTATCGGTTGGCCGAGAAAAAAATTGATTTGCTCGCTAACCTCAAATTTCAAGGCTCTTTTATTGTGCCGTTAAAAACGGTCAAGGAATTCGTGCGCACAGTTGATGACGCGGACGAGACCGTGGAAATTTTTGTCACTGATAATCAAATTCTGTTTGTTTATGGCTTAACGGAAATGGTTTCGCGCTTGGTTGAAGGTGAATTTCCTGATTATCAACAAATTATCCCCACTTCCCACAAATACCAACTGACTTTAGCTAAAGATGATTTAGTTAAGGCTGTTAAAATTTCCGGCTTATTCGCCGCGTCAGACAGCAACAGCGTCATTTTTGAATTAAAACCAACCAAAAGCGTCTTGGCGATTTCCTCGTCCACCTCTTTAGGCGAGGAATACAGCGAACTTAATGTTAAAATTGACGGCGCCGGGGATCTTAAAATCGTTTTTGATTATCGTTATTTGCTGGACGGCCTAAATAGCTTGGAAGGCGCTGATGTCGTCTTCTGGGCAAGCTCCGAAGCTTCGCCGTCAGTTTTAAAATCACCAGAAGAAAAAGAAGCATGGCTCTATATCGTCATGCCAATTCGCCAGTAATTATTTGAGTACTGCCCAATTATGTTAATTAATTCGCAAACGCTAATCGGCCTGAAGGTCGAGACAGCATCCGGCCAATATTTAGGGCGAGTCCAGTCTTTTGATTTGGAAATTGATTCCCAAAGCATTCGCAATTATTACATTAAACCAAAATTGCTGGAGGCCGGACCTTTTTCCGAGGAATTAATAGTCCATCACCGGCAAGTGGTGCGGATAACCGCCAAAAAAATGGTGGTCGTGGATAATGTGGTAAAGTATAAGAATCCAATTCCGGCGGATACAGTGGTCGTGAACCGGGTGCCGGAAAGCGACGCCCCACAATGTTAGTGCGTATTTTAAAGTCTCCTCCCCTTACGAAGGGGAGGGTCACTCGTGTCCCATTAATATTTGATACATGCCCTAAATTGCTTATCATTTAGCATTTTTAAGCGGAAAAATAATTTTTCGATTTCAATGAAAAAGTGAGAATTTAAAGTCGAAAAATGGCTTAAATAAAGCAATTAATTTTTAGAAATAAAATTTATGGGACACGAGTG
>Ga0208953_1000625_pt1 | contig 28295 bp, 27 predicted proteins | sample RifOxyB2_FD_184033 | JGI IMG/M metagenome (GOLD analysis project Ga0208953, IMG submission 184033) | Groundwater microbial communities from Rifle, Colorado - Rifle Oxygen_injection B2 (SPAdes) | ecosystem: Environmental > Aquatic > Deep subsurface > Groundwater | place: USA: Rifle, Colorado...
CGGATTAGAAGTTATATCTCAACCACAAGAAAACAAGGAGGCAACATACTAGAAGCTTTACAATTAGCCGTTCAAGGATTGCCCCGCCTCCCCAACGCTACCCCAGCCTAAAAAATAATACCTAAATCACTAGCGTCCCATCGTTGAAGGGGTCGAAACGTTGTAATGCTTGATGGGTAAGGGATATCTGGCAATCATGAATGTAGTCGATTTGAAATCAGTTTTTGAGTTCTGGAGTTTATATCTCGTCGAGAGGGTTGGAGGATTTACGTCAAAAATTCAAACGTTGGGACAGTAGTGTACCTAAATAGTTACAAATATTTTGTTAAATAGTGAAATCCGCTCTTCAGGCCTGCATGTTGTCCACCCCTATAAATTCAAAGTAATCAGTGAGAGCAAGCACAAAAACGATAAGGAAGACAGTCTCAAATTAGCCAAGGGATTACTTAAAGATTATCTGCCAACACCTGTCTACATTAAAAGTGATCTTTGCTGCCAAATTAAATTTCTCCTTAATATCAGGCGGCGTATGGTGGGGACAAGGGTCCGGCTGATTTTGCAAGCTAAAAGTGTTTTGCGTAGCCTTGGTATCAAAGAAAGCCAACGTTCTCTAGCTACAGCCAGAGGTTTTGGCCGGGTTATTAATAATCTGGCCGCTGAACCATTCTATAAACAGATGATGGTAACTTTGGCTAATGAATGTGAACGAGAAAACCAGAAAATTGAAGGGGTAGAACAGCAAACCAAAGATTTAATTAACCAAAACTTTCAGCGTGAGTATGAGTTATTGATCAGCATTCCCGGAATCAGTTTTGTAACAGCCGCCACCATCATTTCAGTCATAGACGATATTAAGAGGTTTGAAAGGGCTGGCCAGTTTTCCAGCTATTGCGGACTTACGCCCTCAGAACATTCTTCCGGAGAAAAGGTCCGTCACGGCAGGTTGACTAAAGAAGGCGTTAAAGAATTAAGATGGCTTTTAACCCAATCGGCTTGGATTATTGTCAGGGTTAAAAAGGGTAAAGATGCGCGACTGGAGAAGATGAAGAAAAAATTCTACCGTATGGCCTGTAAGCAAAAAAGCACAGCCAAAGCAGTTTCTGCCATAGCCCGTCATTTATCAAGGTGCCTATAAGCACGGATGCAAGTATATGCTAACGCTTTATTTGTTGGTTGAAAAGGAGGATTTTTAAAACCGGTGAGTATCTAGGGATTGCGGCTGCCAAATCTTGACTCGATCGGTCGAGAAGGCTTTTCTGTGCCAATTTGATGGAGATTGAAGATTGGACTTGACGGATGCTTTCATGCAAGTTTCTTGCTTTAAAACCCGATATATATAGTAGGAAAGACCCCTAATAGGGCCATCCGTGTAATCTGTGAAAATCAAGAGATCCCGGGAGGTCCCATGAAAAAGCTGATTGCCATTCTATTATTAATACTATTATTTTTAAGCGTTAATGTTTCTGCGCTAGAAAACGGTCTTCTTTCTCATCAGATCAAAAGACTCTTGGCTGATCCTTCCGAAAACTCTTCGCTTGTTTATGAGATTCCCTTAGAGGTCACCCTCCTGGATATCTCTCCCAACGCTGACTGGTACAAAGTAAAGATCTCCTTCTATGTTGGTCCTTTTAATTATGTCTACACAGGGTGGACCAAAATTCCAATTGGAACTGATTTGACCAAAAGAAACCTTGAGGCGGCAGAAAAACTATCTTCTTATAAAAAGTAAACTTTTCCTGCCCCTCTAACCTTTGCCATTGTTCCCTTTACAGCCATTGTTCCGTCACAGCCCTTAACCCTAAAAGCCCTTACAGCCTTTTCTCCCCTTGTCTCCTTCCCCCACGATTGTTATAATCATCAAGATGAAAGAACAATTGAAAAAGCTTCTCTTTGAAACTGGGGCTGTTAAAACTGGCGACTTCACCCTATCTTCTGGTAAAAAAAGCAACTTTTATGTTGACTGCCGCAAAGTAACCCTCCATCCTCAAGGGGCCAAGTTGATTGGAAAAATTATTTTAGAAAAAATAAAAGACTTGAAAGTGGACGCTATCGGCGGATTGACTCTTGGGGCAGATCCGATAACTTCAGCAGTTGTCACCTTGGGAAATGTCCCTGGATTTATTGTTCGTAAAAAAGCAAAAGAACATGGTACCCAGCAAAAAATCGAAGGAATAATTGAGAAAGGGTTTGACGTTGTTATCGTTGAAGATGTTGCTACAACTGGAGCTTCGGCTCTGCAAGCGATCGAAGCAGTTGAAGCCTTTGGCGCTAAGGTTATTAAAGTGATCTCCGTTGTTGATCGCGAAGAAGGCGCTGCCGAAGCCTTGAAAAACTACGATTTTGAGCCGATTGTTAAAAAGTCAGAGCTTGTCTGATCCCCAGATTTTCTGATATACTATTTCTTTAACACGCCCGTGTAGCTCAGATGGTAGAGCATTTCCATGGTAAGGAAAAGGTCACCGGTTCAATTCCGGTCGCGGGCTAGATTCTTAAAGCCTTGACTTCGGGCAACAAAATGAGGTAGTATTTATAAATCGAGTCGGTATAAATAAAAAATTAGGAGGAAGGTAGATATGGCAAGAGAAAAGTTTGTAAGAAATAAGCCCCACATAAACGTCGGAACAATTGGACACGTTGATCACGGAAAGACTACCCTAACAGCAGCTATCACTGGATATTTAGCTACTAAGGGTCATGCCACAGCTAAAAGGTTTGATGAAATTGATGCTGCTCCAGAAGAAAAGGCTCGTGGTATCACTATCGCGATTGCCCACGTAGAATACGAAACCGACAAGAGGCATTATGCTCACATCGACTGTCCGGGACATGCTGACTACGTTAAAAACATGGTCATCGGTGCCGCTCAAATGGACGGCGCTATTTTGGTTGTCTCTGCTACGGACGGACCAATGCCTCAAACCAGAGAACACATTCTTTTAGCTAGACAGGTTAACGTTCCTTCGGTCGTTGTTTTCCTCAACAAGTGCGACATGGTCGACGACAAAGAGCTAATTGAGTTGGTTGAAGTTGAAACCAGAGACTTGCTTAATAAATATGAGTTTAATGGAGACAATGCACCAATTATTAAGGGTTCCGCTTTAAAGGCCATGGAAGATCCTGCTGGCGAAGCTGGCAAGGCTATCCAAGAATTACTTGATGCCCTTGACAACTATATCCCAGACCCGGAAAGACCCCTTGACAAACCTTTCTTGATGTCGGTTGAAGACGTTTTCTCTATCACTGGTCGTGGAACAGTGGCAACCGGCCGAATTGAAAGGGGCAAGGTTCATACCGGAGATGAGGTTGACCTAATCGGATTAGGCTCTCACAAAAAAGCTGTTGTAACTGGCGTAGAAATGTTTAGAAAGACCCTAGATGAAGGTCAAGCCGGGGACAATGTTGGCTTGCTGTTGCGCGGAGTTACCAAAGAAGAAGTTTCTCGCGGACAAGTACTAGCTAAGCCGGGATCTATTAAACCTCATACAAAGTTTGAAGCCCAGGTTTACGTTTTAACCAAAGAAGAAGGCGGACGACACACTCCTTTCTTCCCGGGGTACAAACCACAATTCTTTATTCGCACCAATGACGTAACTGGAGAGATCAAACTGCCGGACAAAGTAGAAATGGTAATGCCCGGCGACAACATTGTTATGACTGTAGAATTGATTTCCGAGGTAGCCATTGAAGAAGGCTTACGGTTTGCTATTCGAGAAGGCGGCAGAACTGTTGGCGCTGGTGCCGTTGCGAAAATTATCGAGTAGTTTTGGTTCTAATTGGTTTAATTAAGAAGTCCTCTAAACAATTTTGGAGGACTTCTTTTTTTAGGTGTATATATGATGAATAGACTGTTTAAAATTTTTGCTTTTCTTGCCTTGGCTTCGTTTCTTGTTGCTGTCTCTTTTCTTTCTTTTGACTATCTTGTTACCCAAGACGCCTTTCCTGGCAAGACCTATATTAGCAATGTAAACATTTCCTTTCTTTCAAAGGAACAGGCCCTGGAAAAGATAAACAAAGGCGCTCTTTCCTCTCTCTTTTCTCCTCTAATTACCTTAGAAGCTGACAACGCCTTATATTCCTTCGCTCCTGAAGACCTGGGAATAACTGCCCTCTATCAAAGAAGTGTAGAACAAGCCTTTAATGCAACTCATCAAGGCAAGTATTTTAATGACCTAATCAGCCGGCTAACTAAGAAGGGCCGCTTTGTCTCTCCATTGGCCATTGACATAGACCTGGCAGAACTAGAAAGGGTGATAACTGCCCTTGCTCCCAAAATTGCCTCTGTTTCAAGGGAGGCCCGTGTTAATTTTCTAGAAAAGACCGGCGAGTACAGCATTGAGGCCGAAGATTTTGGCAGGAAGCTAAAGATTAAAGAAAGTGTTACCGCTATTAACGAGGCTCTTTTGCGGGGCGAAAAAAATATCAAGCTGGTTATTGATTATACTTATCCCAGGATAACTGCAGAGGACTTGCGTGAAAACCCGCCCGTTTACCTTCTGGCGACTTACACAACCTATTACGGCAAGCACGATTTTCCCAATCGTATTCACAATATCAAACTCGTCGCCTCCTGGATTGACGGGAAACTACTGATGCCCGGGGATCGATTTTCTGTAGCCAACGCCTTAGGCAAAGTCACCAAGGAGAGGGGCTTCAAAGAAGCTTATGTTATCATGAAGGGAGAATTGATCCCTCTGCTTGGTGGCGGCTCCTGCCAGATCGCCACAACACTGTATAATGCCGTTAGTTTGGCTGATTTAAAAGTTTTGCAGCGCCATAATCATTCGTTTTACTTCAATATCTATCCTTTAGGCAGGGATGCCACGGTCTTTGCTCCCCATCTTGATTTCAAGTTTGAAAATGACACTCAACAACCCATTCTAATCAAGGCCTCTGCCACCAAGTGGCGCTTGTCTTTTAGTGTTTACGGCACACCTAGCGGGAAAAGCGTAGCTTTCTCCTCGGCAAAGGTTTTCGGCAAAAACAATGGGGAGGGGAAAGATCGGCCCATGTCTCTAAAAAAAGTCATTGCTGGTGATTTGCCTTTTAGAACCGAGGTTACAAGAACAGTTTCCGGCCAAGACGGAGAAATTATTAAGGAAGAAAAAATTATTAGCTACTATAAACTATACGGGGATAAAGACAATGTGCCCATTCGTCGACCAAGCTCCGAAAGAAGCGACTTGAGCATTCTTTAAAGTTATGCAACAAAAAACCATTAAAAATTCGTTCTCGTTGTCCGGCAAGGGCATCCATTCTGGGCAAAGCACCAGCATAAAAATCTGCCCTGCTCCAGAGGATTCTGGGATTTGTTTTTTGTATCAAGGTCATAAAATCCCTTTAAATATTAACAATGTTTCTGGGGACAAGCTAGCAACCTCGTTAGGAGAGATTACTCTGACAGAACATCTCTGTGCTGCAATTAATGGATTAGGTCTTAATAATTTAATAATAGAATGTTTTTCTGCTGAGATTCCTATAATCGATGGCAGCAGCCTGCCTTTTGTTGTTGCCTTCGAAAAAGCCGGCATCATAGAACAGCCCCACGTAGTCCGACCCTTTAAGTTGGCGCAAAAAATAACCGTCAAAGACGGCGATGCGTGGCTTGTTGCCGAACCATTTAATCCCGCCTCTGGCGGAACCCCGGAGCATTGTATAGAATATAGTAATCGGGACAATTTAACAATTGACTTTTCCGTTGACTTCCCTGTTATTGGACAACAATCATTTTTCTTTGCTGGGTCGGTGGAAAGCTTTAAAAAAGAAATTGCTCCCGCCAGAACCTTTGGTTATGAAAAAGACCTTGAAGAGCTACATAAAAATGGTTTTGCTAAGGGGGCTAGCCTGGAAAATGCTTTAGGGATTAACGAAAAAGGCTACATGAACAAGCCTCGCTTTGATAATGAGCCTGTTCGACATAAAATATTAGACCTGCTTGGTGATCTGGCTTTGCTTGGACGGCCGCTAAATGCTAAAATTAAGGCTCACAAATCAAGCCATCGGCTTAATCATCAACTTGTAAGGAGGCTACTATCTAATGACTGAACTCGGCATCAAGGAAATTATGAAAATTCTTCCCCATCGCTATCCCTTTCTGCTCATCGACAAGGTTATTGAGCTTGAGGAGGGCAAAAGAGCCGTAGCAATTAAAAACGTCACCATGAACGAAGGTTTCTTTCAGGGGCATTTTCCTGATCATCCAATTATGCCGGGGGTTTTAATTTTAGAAGCGATTGCCCAAACTGGCGTTGTAATGGCCTTACGCTCAATGCAAAGCGAAGGAAAAATTGTTTATTTTGCCGGGATTGACAAGGTTCGCTTTAGAAGGCCGGTTATGCCTGGCGACCAACTCCGCTTCGAAGTTGAAGCCTTGTGGACAAAAAGAAATCTGGGAAAGATGAAGGGACGTGCCCTTGTTGATGGGGAGGTTGCTGCTGAGGGTGAGTTTATGTTTTCTATTGTTGACAAAGAATCTTCCGGCGCAAAAATTCATCCGACGGCAACTGTTCACGATTCCGCAAATTTAGGAAAAAATGTTGAGATTGGCTCCAATACAGTAATTGGACCTGAGGTAAAGATTGGGGACGACACCAAAGTTGGCGCCAATTGTTTAATCGCCAAATGGACAACCATCGGCAAAAACAACAATATTCATCAGGGGGCAACAATTGCCGCCCCACCTCAAGACATTAGCTACAAAGGGGAACGTGGGGAAGTTATTATCGGAGATAGAAACACTATTCGTGAATATGTTACTATCCATCTCCCATCAGGAGAGGGGGGACAAACAGTCATTGGTAGTGATAATTTTATTATGGTTCACGCTCACATCCCTCACAACTGTAAGATAGGCAATCACGTGGTAATTGGTGGATATGTGGGGCTGGCCGGCCACACAGAAATTGACGATCAGGCAATTATCGGCGGCATGTCAGGCATTCACCAGTTTGTGCGCATTGGCAGACTGGCCATGATTGGGGCTCAGTCTAAAGTCGTTAAAGATATTCCGCCCTTTATGTTGGTCGATGGCAACCCTTCACAAGTCAGAAGCATTAATAGTATTGGTTTGCAACGCCGTGGCATTTCCAATGAGGCTATTGCCGAAATCAGAAAAGCCTTTAAGTTAATTTATGAATCTGGCAATTCTACTCAAAAGGCTGCCGCAGAAATAAAAAAACGTTTGCGTCCGCTGCCAGAAATTAATCACTTGGTGCAATTTTTGGAAGAAGAAAGCAAGCGCGGCATCAATAAAAAAACGGCTATTGAGGTTGAGGCAGACGAGTTAATCTTTCCTGAGATTCCGGAGTTGGGAATATAATGAAAATAATGATTTCGGCCGGAGAGGTTTCCGGCGACGTACATGGCACCTACTTAGTTCGGGAGCTAAAAAAACTTGATCCGAACATACATTTCTTTGGGCTGGGCTCAGAAAAACTACTGGCTGAGGGGGTCGATATAAAAGTCGACATCAGCAAACGCGGGACAATAGGAATCTTCGAAGCCCTGCCAAATATTTTGCCTGTTTATCTGGCCTACCGAAAAATGGTCGCCTTGATGAAACAAGAACGCCCTGACTTGCTTATCTTAGTTGATTCTCAGGGTATCAATATGCCGTTAGCCAAGGCAGCCAAAAAACTAGGCATCAAAACCGTTTACTATATCGCTCCACAGGAATGGTTGTGGGGCACAGCTAAGGGCGTCAAAAAAGTTGCAGCAACAATTGATCTAATTATCTCTATTTTTAAAAAAGAACACGCTATCTACAAACAAGCGGGGGCGAACTCGGTTTATTTTGGTCATCCCTTGATTGATATTGTTAAGGCTGCTGCTAAAAAAACCGCTCATCCAGTTATTGCGCTTTGTCCTGGCAGTCGTTCCCAAGAAATTAAAGGTTTGTTACCAATCCTTCTTCAGACTGGAGAAAAAATTAAAGCTGCCATCCCTAACGCAGAGTTTGTCATCCCCGCAGCTTCAACCACCATGATTAAAAAGATTTTCAGCTACATTAGCGAAGATTTTCGGCCTATGGCAGTAGTTGGCCAAACCTATGACATTCTGGCTGGAGCTGACTTGGCAATTTGCGCTTCTGGGACCATTAATCTGGAAGCGTCTCTTCTTGGGGTTCCTAATATAATGGTATATAAATTGTCTCCCCTAACCTATTTTGTAGGAAAATACATTTTAAAAATTGGCGAAAAGATGCCTTACTTTAGCATGCCCAATATTTTACTAGAACAAAAGGCAATTCCAGAATTAGTTATGGCAGCTGCTAATCCAAAAACCATTGCCAACGAAGCCTTAGGCATTCTTCAGGACCCCGAGAAACAACAAGCCATACGCGCTGCTCTTTCAACCTTAAAGGACAAGCTGGGAGATCCAGGGGTTGTTGCCAGAGCGGCCAAATCTATTTTAGAATTTTCTACAAAATAGATTTTGTGGCTCCGCGGATGATTCCAAGAATCATTTAGGCAGCGTCTTCTTCTGCTAACTGATCGCGGTAGAAAAGTGCAGATTTGTCTTTATCAGCTGTTTTTCTAAAAGCCATGGCAGCTTTTGGATGCCTGTTTAATACCCCTGTAATCATGTAGGGTAAAATATAGCCCCATTCAATTTCTTTGCGTAACGGCAAAAACTCTTTCTCAATTACTTCTAAAACAGGCTCAAGGTTAAATTTGGGGTTTTTAAGAAAAGACAATAATAATTCTAAGGGACAATTCCCCGCTGCTCGACCAATGCCATAAATAGTTGCATCTAAATAGTTCGCGCCTTTACGTATTGCTTCAATTGTGTTGGCAAAACCTAGTTGTTGGTTGTTGTGAGCATGAAAACCAACCTCAATTCCTTTTGGGTTTAAATATTTTTTGTAGAGGTTAACCAGAAAATGAACTTGTTCCGAATACAAGGCCCCAAAACTATCAACAATATAAACAGCCATGATCGGAGCCTCGGACAAGTCCGACAACCCCTCTTCTAAAGCTGGCTGCAAGGCTGTAGAGATTGCCATTACATTAACGGTTGTCTTGTAGCCCTTATCGGTGAATCGTTTGGTTAAGTCTATTGCTTTGTCAATGTCTTTAACATAACAAGCTACCCGAATAACGTCGACAACGCTGTCTTTCTTTTTGGGGATTGAACCTAGATCAACCCTGCCAATATCAACCATGGTAGTAAGTTGGGGTGGGTTTTTAATGCCGTCAACAATTTTCTTTAAATGCTTTTCGTCACAAAATTTCCATTTGCCAAATTTATCTGGAGAGAATATTTTATCTGAGTTGCGATATCCCAATTCCACATAATCAACACCGGAAGCAGCTAAGGCGGTAAAAACCGCTTTAACAAAGCCATCTTCAAAATTGTGGTCATTTATTAAGCCGCCATCGCGGATCGTGCAGTCTAAAACTTTAATTTCTGGTCGGTACATTGTCATATTATAGCCCGTTTGCGACGAATATTCAATAATGATATAATAACGTTCGTTATGGCTGTAAATTTCTTTGATATTACTCGTCAGAATAGCGAACTTAAAGATAAGTTGAGCATTGCTATTTCTAATGTTATTAATTCTGGACGCTATATCTTAGGCCAAGTTGTTTCTGACCTTGAAAAAGAGTTTGCCAAATATTGCGGCACAAAACATGCTGTTGGAGTTGCTTCCGGAACCGATGCCATTCACCTAGCCCTTCGTGCCGCTGGAATAAAAACTGGCGATGAAATTATCACCTCCCCCTTCACCTTTGTGGCTACAATCGAAGCAATTGTTTATTGCGGAGCAACTCCTGTTTTTGCCGACATAGAGCCAAAAACATTCAATATAGATGTCTCTAAAATTGAAGGGAAGCTCTCTAACAAAACAAAGGCAATTCTGCCTGTCCACTTATATGGCTTAGCTGCGGAAATGGACAAAATAATGGCTATTGCTAAAAAACATAATTTAAAAGTAATAGAAGATTGTGCTCAAGCAGCTGGCGCAGAATTCCAAGGAAAAAAAGTTGGCTCTTTTGGTTTGGGCGCCTTTTCATTTTTTCCCACCAAAAATTTAGGCTGCTTCGGCGACGGAGGAATGATCACAACAGATAGCGAAGAAATTGTCAAAGAATTACTTGCTTTAAGAAATCACGGTTGCCACCAAACCTACCACCATGAAGAGATTGGCTTTAACAGTCGCTTAGATGCCCTCCAAGCCGCTGTTCTAAAGGTTAAATTGCCTTTGTTGGAAAACTATTTATTTTCTCGACGAGAAAATGCCAAACAATATGTTGAGGCCTTGAAAGAGATTAAAGAAATCTCCTTGCCAGAGGAGCCCCAAGGGACAAAACATACTTATAATCAATTCACAATTAGAATCGAAGATCGGGATGCTCTTCACAAATATTTGCAAGACCGGAATATTCCTAGCATGGTCTACTACCCCATCTCTTTACACCTGCAAGAAGCTTATCAATTTATGGGCTACAAGCCTGGGGACATGCCAGAGAGCGAAGCTGCGCAAAACCAAGTTCTTTCCCTCCCTATCTTCCCGGAGCTTGAGCAAAAAGAGATTGCTGAAATCTGCGCGGCAATAAAAAAATTCTATAATAAATGAGCAAAAAAAAAGTTTTCCAACTTGGAGTAATTGGCCTAGGCGTTATGGGGAAACACCATGCCCGCGTTGCCGCTCATACCAGAGGATTAAGTCTTGGGGCAGTCGCCGATCTCGATGAAAAAACCGCTCAAGAAGTTGGAGAAAAACACGGGGTCCCTTGGTTTACCAACTATCACGAGTTGTTCCCTTTTGTTGATGCTGTTATAGTTGCTAGTCCTACGGCCAGTCATTTTGAGGTTGGCAAAGACTGTCTAAGCGCAGGCAAGCCAGCTCTTATTGAAAAACCCTTAGCAAAAACATCCGAACAAGCCCAACGACTTGTTGTTTTGGCTAAAGAAAAAAACCTGCCTCTTGCTGTTGGCCTAATTGAACGTTTCAACCCGGCCTTTGTTGAGCTGGCCAAGCTGATCAAAAAAGAAAAGATCCTTGGTCTTGATATTAAAAGACGGAGTCCCTTTCCTGAACGGATAACTGATGCAAATGTTATTATCGACATGATGATTCATGACCTTGATCTAATGCTAACCCTGATGGGCAACGATGAGATCGAGAGCCTAAAGGTGATCGGTGAAAAGGTCAAAACAACCATGTTAGACAAGGTTAATGCCACTGTTTATTTTCGAACTGGAACCATTGCCAAAATAGATGCTGATCGAGTTTTTGGCTCTAAAACAAGAAAGATCGTGGTGACGACCGACAAGGCCCTATATGAAGCGGATCTTTTAAGCAAAAACGTTTATGTGCGAACACTGGAACACATCAGCCCCAGCTCTCATTTTACCAAACAATATGATCAGCTAACCGCTGAGTTAATGGATTTTGTTTTGGCAATAAAAAGGGGACAGTCACCAAAGGTCAGCGCAACAGCCGGGCTTAAATGTTTGCAATTAGCTGAGGAGGTAGAAAAAGCATGTTCATAACTATCATAGCGTTTTTATTCGTTTTCTCGATTATTACCATTGTCCATGAAGGCGGTCATTTAATTGCCTCGAAGCGTGCCGGCATTCGGGTGCACGAATTTGGACTTGGCTTTGGCCCAACTATTTTTTCAACCATGCGGAACGGGACAATCTATAAAATTAACTTGTTGCCTATTTTGGGCTACATCAATATAGCTGGCATTAACACCGAAGATCCACAAGAAAAAGAGACCCCGGAGAATGAAAAATTCTACAATAAAAGCCTTGGCAAGAAGGTTACGTCCATAATTGCTGGCCCCTTAATGAACCTTCTCAGTGGCTTTTTAATTTTTAGTCTGATTTTTATGATCATGGGAATTCCAACTGGAATCTCCAATGAGATCTCTACAATTTCCCCCGGATCCGAAGCTGCCAAAGTTGGTCTTAAACCCGGGGATCGTTTACTAATGATCAACGGAGAAACTTACTCAAAACCTGAAGACGCTATCAAGTTTATTCATGAAAACCAGGGCAAAGAGTTGGCTTTAAAAATTGGACGTAATAGCCAAGAACTCTTAATTAAGGCAACCCCTCAGTACAACACACGCCTCAAGGCTGGCCTCATCGGTTTTGCGCTTAAGGCTACCTATAAAAAGGTCAATCCACTTGTGGCCATTTACAGTGGGCTGCAACAAACCCTAGGCCTAGTTATGGTTATCTTGGTGCTTTTTGGCCGCCTACTGGTTGGTAAGCTTGCTTTGGCGGATCTGGCTGGTCCAGTTGGAATTGCCCAAATAACTGGGCAATATGCTCAAAGTGGGCTTCTTGCTCTTTTAGGCTTCCTGGCCTTCTTTAGTATTAATGTGGCTGTGTTAAACCTGTTGCCCCTGCCTGCTTTAGATGGGGGTCGTTTATTCTTTTTAGGGTTGGAATTTGTGCGCCGCAAGGCCGTGCCAATTGAGCTAGAAAATAAGATTCATTCGATCGGTCTTTTCGTCTTTTTAGGACTTTTTGCCCTACTAACCGTTAATGACCTTATGAGAATCTTTCGACATTAGGCCCTTCTCTCTCTGTGGATAAGAAGTTTGCCTTTGTTTTAGCCAAAAACAGGAAGTCCGGCTCTATTCTAGTCTCAAGAATGAGATTAGCTAGTGGTTCCCGCCATTTTTTACATGATTATCATTCTTCCTCTCTCTTGTTTCCCATTTAATACAGCGGAGTAGCCCGAATCAAGAACAAAAGCGTCCTCCCCCATCCTTCCAGACAATTAAGTCCGCCAAAAACACGGCTTGCCCTTGTATTTGTCGTCGACAAATACAATAATAATCGTCGATAATTTAGCCTTAGTTACAAACTGCCTTGTTTAGATGTCGCGCCATTGGTCAGATAGTCTTGGATACATATTTGCATACAAATTCGGGGAGGGGGGTCGAAATATTACTCCTCGGCTTTGACAAGATCAGTATTCTTATAAATAAACCAGGGGATATTCGATAGCAGCTAAACTATATTCACTAAGAACAACGACATTAGTTATCCACAGGCTTATCCACAGGCTCTATTTCGTGTGCGTCCGTGTACTTCCGCTTCCCGATCCGAGCTAATCCGGGTATCACTTGCCAACACAAAATTGATCAAAGACCTCGTTAATAACCTCATCAGAAACCTCGGCTCCGGAGACTTCTCTCAGGGCCAAAATAGCTGCCTTTATATCCAGGGCCAACAAATCAGGGGAAGACCCCTGCTTGATTATTGAAAGGCTTCTCTTAAGAGCTTCCCCTGCCCTTTGAAGACATTCTAAATGTCTAGCATTGAGAAATGTTACCGTGTTTTGCGAAACCCCATTATCTTTTAAGATCAACTTTTTAAGCTCTTTTGCAAGCTTAGGAATTCCTTGTCCAAAAAGTGCGGAAATTTTTATTGCCTTCCACTGAGACAGGCTCTTGTTTATTTTTTCACTTTTTAACTGTTCTGGCAGGTCTGTTTTGTTTAAAACCACTAACCCTTTTTTGTTTTTAATGGCTAAGATTGTTGCTTCGTCTTGGCTTGATATTTTTTGAGATCTATCAAAAACAGCAATTAAATAATCCGCAAAAAGAACCTCTTTTTGGGCCCGCTTTATCCCAGCTTTTTCTGCCATGCTTCTTGGGCTACGAAGACCAGCAGTGTCTATTAAACGAACAACCAAACCATCTAAGTTGATCTGTTCCACAAGACTGTCCCTTGTTGTTCCTGGCTCCTCTGTAACGATTGCTCGCTCCTCATTTAGCAAGGCATTTAACAGGCTGGATTTCCCAACGTTCGGCCTGCCAACAATTGCAACAGATACTCCCTGACGAAAGATTTTGCCCCCATAACCGGCATTAACAAGGTTTTCTATCGCCTTTAAAACGCCCTTGGTTTTCCTTGTAAAAACAGCAAAATTTAAGGGTGGCATGTCATCGGCAAAATCAATCTGCGCTTCAACCTGAGCCAGCAATCCAACAAGCTCGCTACGCTGTCCCTGAATAGTTTTCGATAGTTTTCCTTCGAGCTGGGAAACGGCATAACCAGCACCTTTTTCTGTTGGCGCCTTGACTAAATCTAGTATTGCTTCAGCCTGAATAAGATCAAATTTCCCGTTTAAAAAAGCTCTCTTAGAGAACTCTCCCCTACTAGCGATAACCGCCCCTGAAGAAAAAATTAAAGATAAAATTTTATTAGCAACAGCCACCCCACCGTGACAATAAATTTCAACAACATCCTCACCAGTGTAGCTTTTTGGTGCGCGCATAAAACAAGCCATAACCCTGTCAACTTTGTTTCTTTTTTTTGGATCAACAATCCAACCATTTAACATTTTGTGGCTGAGTATTTTTGTGAAAGAAGGAAAAATATTTTTAAGAATGTCTTTGGATTTTTGACCACTTATTCGAATAACTGCAACTCCTCCTACCCCAATCGGAGTAGCAATCGCAGCAATTGTTTCTAGCTTAGAATTAATCATCTGTTTCACGCTTGTCCGCCGGAGCCGGATGTTTCACGTGAAACATTTGCGAAGGCGGATGAAACATTCCTATTGTGGATTTATTACCAGGCGGCGATCCCTACCCTCTCCGCGACTGATTGTTGATACGTCTTTTCTTTCTTTTAGAACCATATGAATTATTCTTCTGTCAGCTGGATTCATTGGTGGCAAAGCTTTTTCAATGCCAGTTTTCGATACTTCGTCAGCAGCATCACAAGCCAACCTTTCTAGGGCTGTTTTTCTTTTATCTTTATATTCCCCGGCATCAACACTGATTCTAACGCTTTCGTTTTTCATTCGACCAAGCATGGCTCGTAGCAATATTTCCAGAGACATTAAGGTTGCGCCTTCCTTACCAATAATCCTACCCATGTCCTCACCCTTAATATTCAGCTTAACTCCGTCCTCTGATTCGTTAGTCTCAACCATAGAAAGAAACTTCATATGGTCAAGAATTTCCTGTAAAATCTGCTTAGCATCATCCTTTAGTTCTCCTGCTACCATTACCTCAACCTCTGCCTCCTGTCCTCCAATTACTCCCAACATCCCCGACTTTCCTTCACAGATAACCTTAATTGTGGCCTCTTCCTTTTTCGCCCCAAGAACTGCTAGCGCCGATTCAACTGCTTCATCAACCGACTTTCCCTTCATTCTAGCTTTTTTCATTATTTGTCTCCTTTTTTACTTCTTATTCGGAACTATCTTTTTGCTAGAAATATAATGTTGCTGAATTCCGCCCATTAAGTTTGAAACTATCCAATATATCTGTACCCCAGCTGGAAAGTTGATTGAAATGAAGGCTATAAAGAGAGGCATAAACATGGTCATCATCTGAGCAGAGCCACCAGCCTGAGCTGTTGGCATAGTTTTTTGCATAAAATAAGTAGAAATTCCTATTAACAAAGCAAAACTTGGTAATTTGAAACCAAAAAAATACAAAAATTCCGGCTTAGAAAGGTCTTTAATCCACAAGAAACTTGAGTTAACTCCAGGATCCGAAAGAAGCGCGTGAAATTCTTTGCTTTGTAAGGAAAAAAACAACGCCAAGAAAAATGGGATCTTAAGGAGGACAGGGAGACAACCCCCGACAGGATTGACTTTTTCGCTCTTGTAAAGATCCATCATTTCCTGCTGTAGCTTCTTTGGATCCTCTTTGTGCTTCTTTTGTAGCTCTTGCATGCGCGGCTGAACCCGCTGCATAGCAGACATTTGCTTTATGGATGATAGGGTAAGGGGGTAAAGGGCGAGGTTTACCGCAACTGTTAACCAAATAATGGCCAAGGCATAATTGTTGCCCCCAACAACATAGAAAAACTTTAATACCTCCAGCATAATGTTCGAAAGAAACGCCATTTATCTACCTCCCGTATAATCAATATTTAATAAAATGTTTCACGTGAAACATTTTCAAATTACTTGTTTTTATTATAATAAAGCCAAAAATCGCACTTTTCTACGGAACCGGGTCAAATCCACCTGAAAACAGCTGATTACATCTAATTAAGCGTTTTAACGCCAAAAAAAAGCCTTTTATTAAACCATATTTGTCAATTGCTTCCTCCGCATAATGTGAGCAACTCGGATAATATCGGCATTGCCCAGAGAAAATATTTGTTTTTCTATATAAAGACAACAAATTTTTAACAATATTTATCACTGTTTATAGTATTCCTTGCTTAACAAGGGCCTGTTTGAGCCGTTCAACTAAGACTTCAAAGGGGACCAAGGCTACATCGGTCCTTGGATAAGCAACTATATCAACCGGAAAAACAAACTCGCCAATTAACCTCATAAAGGCACTAGCAAGGCGCCTCTTTATTTTATTTCTAAAAACGGCCTTCCCAAGGCGCTTCGGCAATACCGCTGCAAGGCGTGATTTTTCGTTTTGGGTTTTCTTAGCGACAAAATAAAGCAGGGGACTTTCCCCAGTTATTCTCCGCTCACTTTTTACGGCCTCTATATCGCTTTTTTTTGACAAACTAAACTTCTTAGGCAGCAAGCCGTTTTCTACCTTTTTTTCTTCTTTTCGTTAATACCCTGCGACTTCCTTTAGTTTTGTTTCTAGCCCGAAAGCCATGTTTTCGCTTTCTCCGACGACGCTTAGGCTGAAAGGTTCTTTTTACCATCAGAGTTCCTCGCTTTATTTCTTTTTTTTCTGTCGTCAGTCATTATACTGTTTGCTAGGAATTATGTCAACAAAAGAAAATTATCTTGCTATAAGATTTAAGCTTTGCTATAATTCACTAATCAAAGCTTGGAAAGATTAAGTAATCCACACAATTTTTGCGTTGTGGATATCTTGTGCATAAGTCGACTTTTTCGCAATAATATAAGTAGATTCTTCCTTTAATAGCGCATTTTAAACTGTTGGCTGGGTTGGGACAAGTCGCCATGTGGATAACTTTATAATGAATTCAGAATACAATATTAATGCTCTTTGGGCTCAAGTTGTTCCTACGCTGGAAAAAAGTTTGAACAAGCCAATTTTTGAGGCTCTTGTCTCTTCGACTAAGCCACTATCAATTTCTAATCTGGCCCTTGAAATTGCTGTTCCAAATCAATTAGTAAAAGACTGGTTATCAAAACATTGCGTAACTCTTCTAGAGCAAGAGGTTCGCAGTATTTATCCCGAAATTAAAAGAGTAGTCTTTTTTGTTGGCGACAAAGATCTTTTTAACACTCCTCCTTTGGAGATCTCGTCAGAACGCGACATAAAAGAGACAAAAAGTCCTGGGCCGGCTTGCTTAAACCCTCGTTACACTTTTGATACATTTGTTGTTGGCCATGGCAATCGCTTTGCCCATGCTGCGGCCTTGGCAGTAGCAGAAGCCCCGGCTAAGGCCTATAATCCGCTCTTTCTTTATGGTGGGGTAGGGCTGGGAAAAACTCACCTGATGCAAGCTATTGGTCACCATGTTGCCAGTTCAAAACAGCGGGCCAGAACTCTTTATATCACTTCTGAGACTTTTACCAATGACCTAATCAGCTCGATTCGAGACGACAAAACCTTATATTTTAGAAATAAATATAGAAATATTGATATTCTTATGGTTGACGATATCCAGTTTTTAGCTGGCAAAGAAAGAACTCAGGAAGAATTTTTCCATACCTTCAATGCCCTTTATGAGGCTGGAAAGCAGGTTGTGGTTAGCTCTGATCGCCCACCAAAGGAAATACCTACGTTGGAAGAGCGATTGCGTTCCAGATTTGAATGGGGATTAATCGCCGATGTTCAGCCGCCTGATCTTGAAACTCGTATTGCTATTTTACAGAAAAAAGCCGAATTAAGTGAGCTGGCTCTTCCGGATGAAATATATTCATATATTGCCTCCAAAATAGTCTCTAATATTCGTGAGCTTGAGGGCGCCCTAATTAGGGTGGTAGCTTTTGCTTCGTTAAATGCTAGCGACATTAATATTCAGTTGGTTGACCAGGCCCTCAAAGATCTCTATGCTCACGGGCAAAATAAATCCGGCTTAACGATCAGCACCATTAAGAAGGTTGCTGCGCAATTTTATAATGTACGGATCGATGATTTCTCAGCTAAAATTAGAACGAAAGAAATAGCTACTGCTCGACAGGTTGCCATGTATTTATGTCGAGAGCTAACCGGGGCTTCCCTGCCTAAGATAGGTGGGGAATTCGGTGGCAGGGATCACACAACGGTTATGCATGCTTGTGATAAAATTAGATCTGGCATTAAGAACAATACTGCTGTTAGGGAAGTCGTAACCCAGCTGACCAATAGGTTAAAAAGTTATACCCCTTAGCTGGGGATAAGTGTTAACAAAAAGACCGGTAAAATTGTTTTCCACAATGTATCCTTGTGCCTTGTGGAAATGTTTTGTTATATAAACAAGAAAAAGGGCGGTTATTAACATTTCCACAGCCTCTACTAATACTATTAATTATATATTATAATACTAGGACGGGTACATAAGTGGAAAACTATTGGGAGGTGTTATTATAATGGAGTTTATTTGTGAAAGAAAAAAATTACAAACAGGGGTTTCTGCTGTTGATAGAATTGTAGCTACCAGAAGCACATTACCAATTATTGGCAATCTTCTTTTTGAGACAAAAAAGAACACCTTAAAAATCTCCGCTAATAATCTTGAAATTGGGATTGAATTAGGACTTGAGGCTAAAGTAGAAAAAGAAGGGGCAGCCTTAATTCCGGCAAAAACATTTGCAGGAATAGTTTCGAAACTACCAGAAAGTAATATTTCTTTTAAACTCATGGAAAAAGGGGCTATGCGAGTCTCTTATAATAATTCATTTTTTAATATCAACATTCTTCCGCCCGATGAATTTCCAATGTTGCCAAAAGTTAAAGATGGAAAGTCTTTCAACATAGATGCACAGGTGTTTATTGGTATGATTAGACAGGTAATATTTGCGGTATCAAGCAATGAAGATAAATATGTGTTAACTGGGGTTTTACTTGAAGTAGGCAAAGGCAGTATGACCGGTGACAGCTCAAACGTCAGAATGGTTTCCACAGACGGTTATCGACTGGTTAAAAGAAGCGAGAAAATTAAGTTGGATGAAGAGGTAAAGATATCGGCCATTGTTCCGGCCAAGGCGTTACAGGAGATTGCTAGAATTATTGATTCTTCGGATGCAGAAGGAGAAGTTAAAATAACTATTTCTAAAGATCAGATTGCCTTTAAATATAAAGAGGTTTATTTGGTATCCAGGTTAATTCAAGGCCAATTCCCCGACTATAAACAAGTTTTTCCTAAAAAGAGCTCAACGAAGGTGGTTGTAAAAACAAAAAATTTCTTAGAAGCTGCGGAGAGGGCGGCAGTGGTAGCTTCTGGCTCAGCCAACATTGTTCGTTTTGAAACAAAAGACGGAGAGGTTCATTTAGTTGCCAGCACACCGGACGTTGGCAGTATTGATGAAATTATTGAAGCAGAAATCAAAGGCAACAGTAAATTTCAGATCGCTTTTAATATACGTTTAATAACAGACATGTTAAAAACAGTTACAACAGACAGTGTGGTTGTAGAGCTGACAGAAACCCTGGGACCTGGGGTTATTAAACAAAGCGAAAAAGGCGAATTTCTTTATATTGTTATGCCCATCCGCACTCAAGAGGCGGCTTAATGGCGACAAAGCTCTCGGATATTTTTGAAAAGATAGACAGTGGGGTGGCCAGAACCGTAAAAGCTTGTTCCTCGCTATCTTTGTGGAAAGAAATTGTTGACGAAAGAATTAGCAACAACACCGACGCGATTAAAATTAGTAATCAAACACTTTTTGTTTCTACTTCAACCCCGGTCTGGGCCCAAGAACTATCGTATTTAAAAAAAGAAATGATTATAAAGTTTAACGAACGGGCAGGGGAAGAAATTATTAGGGACATCAGGTTTAAATCTACTTAAAACAGGAAGGAGATCGCATGACGACAGATAAAAAAACAACAAAAGCCACAAATTATGATGCTTCACAAATAAAAATTCTTGGAGGGATCGAGGCGGTTAGAAAACGACCGGCTATGTACATCGGCTCTACAGGCAAAGCGGGTTTACATCATTTGGTTTATGAAGTTGTTGACAATAGCGTAGACGAAGCCCTGGCCGGACACTGCGACACGGTTGAGGTTACAATTCACAAAGGGAACACAGTGACGGTGAAAGACAATGGCCGCGGCATTCCTTTTGACCTTCATCCAGAAACAAAGCGACCGGCTTGTGAAGTGGTTTTAACAACTTTGCACGCCGGAGGGAAATTTGGCGACTCTGTTTACAAGGTTTCTGGGGGACTTCATGGGGTTGGCGTTTCCTGCGTCAATGCACTTTCCGAATGGATGGAAGTAGAAATTCACCGGGACAAAGAAACTTATACGCAAAAATTTGAGCGAGGCGAGCCAAACAAAGAAAAGGTTACCAAAACCAATTCCGAAGAGACGAGTACAACAATAACCTTTAAACCGGACAAACAAATTTTCACCGAACTCGATTTTGAGTTCGGCACTGTCAAACACCGCTTGCAAGAAGTGGCCTTTTTAACCAAAGGTCTAAAGGTCGTTTTTAGCGATGAGAGAAGCGGGAAATCGGAAACCTACCATTATGAGGGCGGCGCAACCGAGTTTGTTGAATATTTAAACGAGAAAAAAACCGTTGCCTATGCCAAGCCGATCTACATTACCCAAGAAAAAGAACAGATCTTTGTGGAAATTGCTATGCAGCATTGCAAAGACTATTACGACGAAAACATTTATTCCTACGTCAACTGTATTCGTACCAAGGAGGGGGGGACGCATCTAAGTGGATTTAAATCTGCCCTAACCAAGGCCATCAACAATTACAGCCGTAAGAATAAATTATTAAAAGAAAACGAAGCTCTTTCTGGTGAAGACGTTAGGGAAGGGATGACAGCCGTAATCAACCTAAGAATTCCCAACCCACAATTTGAAGGACAAACAAAGACCAAATTAGGCAACGGAGAAGTTAAAGGATTGGTAGACTCAATAGTGATGGACAACCTGGGAGCTTTTTTAGAAAAAAACCCAGCAGCAGCCAAGGGAATAATTGAAAAATCATTGGTTGCACTACGGGTTAGAACCGCAGCAAGGAAAGCCCAGGAATTAGAAAGAAAAAAATCAGCTTTGGAAACATCAACACTTCCTGGCAAACTGGCAGATTGTTCCAGCGGCAATCCGGCAGAGTGTGAGTTATTTCTGGTTGAGGGAGATTCCGCAGGCGGTTCAGCAAAGCAAGGCCGAGACCGTCGTTTCCAGGCTATCCTGCCGTTGCGAGGAAAAATTCTTAACGTGGAAAAAGCTCGACTCGATAAAATTCTAGCCAACAACGAAATCCGCACTATGATTACAGCCATTGGGTCAGGAGTTATTTCTGGCTTAAGGGGCGAGGGGCAAGGTGGTGACGACAAAGAAACCGACCTATCTAAGGAAGAGATGGATAAAAGACTACGCTACCATAAAATAGTAGTTATGACGGATGCTGATGTTGACGGTTCGCACATTAGAACATTATTATTAACTTTCTTTTATCGCTATGCTCGCGAACTAGTCGAATCTGGCAAGGTTTACATTGCCCAGCCCCCACTTTATAGAGTCGGCAAAGGCAAAACCTATCGCTATGCCTATAATGAAAAAGAACTGGAAAGCATCTTCAAAGAAATTGGCAAAGAAGGCCTTCATTTACAGCGCTACAAAGGGTTAGGAGAAATGAATCCCGATCAATTGTGGGAAACAACCATGAATCCCGAGACAAGAACGATGCTACAAGTAAAGCTGGAAGATGCGGAAGTCGCCGATGAAATTTTTAAAGTCTTAATGGGTTCCGAGGTGGAGCCGCGACGTGAGTTTATCGAACAAAACGCCAAACAAGTAAAAAGACTTGATGTGTAAGGCCAACTTGTCGACGGTAACGGCCCATTGAAGAAGCGACAAATAAATAGTATAATGCGGTAGAAACATGGCAAGAAGAAAGAAAGAAACAATTAAAGACGTCCCTAAAACAGACTTTATTCCCAGGGTTCTACAAACCACCATCGAAGAAGAAATGAAATCTTCCTACATTGACTATGCGATGTCGGTTATTGTTGGACGGGCGCTGCCAGATGTTCGCGATGGACTAAAACCGGTTCACCGTAGAATTCTTTTTGCCATGGATGAGTTGGGACTGCAACCGGGCAAGCCCCATAAAAAATCAGCTAGAATCGTCGGTGAAGTTTTAGGTAAATATCATCCCCACGGTGACACAGCGGTTTATGACTCCATGGTTAGGATGGGACAAGAATTTTCTCTGCGCTACATGATGGTTGATGGCCAGGGTAACTTTGGTAGCGTTGACGGCGATTCTGCTGCTGCCATGCGTTATACTGAAGCCAGGCTGTCAAAAATTGCGGTGGAAATGTTGGCCGATATCGATAAAGAGACCGTTGATTTTACTCCTAACTTTGATGATTCCCTCCAGGAGCCCAGCGTGCTTCCTGCCAAGGTTCCCAACTTATTAATCAATGGCTCTTCGGGGATTGCCGTTGGCATGGCGACTAATATTCCCCCTCACAACCTTGGTGAAGTTATTGACGGAGCCGCAGCCCTAATCGACAATCCAGAAACCTCAGAAAAAGATCTGATGGCCTTAATTAAAGGACCAGACTTCCCAACCGGAGCTTTAATTTGTGGCAAGCAAGGGGTTCGGGATGCCTTTACCACAGGTCGAGGGTTAATAACTCTCCGCGCTAAAGTGGAGTTTGAAAGGGTTAAGGGGGGCAAAGAAGCCATTATTATTAAGGAGCTCCCATATCAGGTTAATAAAGCCGAGTTAATCGAAGAGATTGCCAACCAGGTTAAAGACAAAAAAATCTCGGGAATTTCTGACCTGCGTGATGAATCAGATCGTGAGGGGATGCGGGTATATATTGAAATAAAGAAAGATGTTAGCCACGATGTGGTGTTGAACCAACTTTATAAACGCACCAAAATGCAAGTTACCTTTGGCGTTAACCTAGTTGCCCTGGTCGATGGAGCCCCTAAGCTTTTAACCGTTAAACAGATGCTGCAAGAGTACCTCAAATACCGGGAAGTGGTGGTTACAAGACGGGCCAAGTTTGATCTCAAGAAAGCCGAAGAGCAAGCCCATATTTTGGAAGGCTTGATTATTGCTGTTGCAAATATTGATAAGATTATCAAGCTTATTCGCAAAGCCAAGAATCCTGATGAGGCGCGTAAAGACTTAATTTCTCAGTTCAAACTATCTAAGCTCCAAGCTCAAGCAATCTTGGACTTAAAGCTGCAGCGCTTAACTCAACTGGAACGCTATAAAATCGAAGAAGATTTCAAAAATCTCCAGAAGCTTATTAAAGAATTAAAAGAGCTCCTAACGAGCCGCAAAAAGTTATTGGGCCTGGTTAAAAGTGAGCTTTTGGAAATGAAAGCCAAATATGGCGACAAGCGCAAAACGGAATTTGCCGGTGAGGCCAGAGAGATCAACATAGAAGAATTAATCCCTGAGGAAAAAGTAGCCATCCTAATTACTAGAGATGGTTATGTGAAGAGAATGCCGGTTAAAAGCTTTAAGGCCCAAATGCGCGGAGGTCGTGGGGTATCCGGCATGGCCACTCGAGAGGAAGACCAAATCGAAAAACTTTTTGTTTGTTCCACCCACTCCTTTATTTTGTTCTTTACCAACAAGGGGAGGGTTTTCAAGTTAAAGGTTTTTGATTTGCCGCAAGCTAGCAGAACCGCCAAGGGCCAGGCGATGGCGAGCATTTTACAGGTTGAGCAAGGAGAATTGGTTACTGCCGCTGTGCCGGTTGAGTCTTTTGAAGAGGGCGAGTATTTGTTTATGGCCACCAGATGTGGGGTGGTAAAAAAAGTAGGGGTCAATGATTTTGAAAACGTACGGCGGTCTGGAATTATTGCCATCAAGCTTAAGGGCGAGGATGAGTTGCACTGGGTGCGCAAAACCGATTGTAAAAAAGAAATTCTACTGGGAACCAGCAAAGGTTTAATGATTCGTTTTGGCGAAGATTATGTGCGGCCAATGGGGCGGTCTGCTGCCGGCGTCAGGGGAATTAGAGTTGGCAAAGGTGACAAGGTTGTTTCCATGGATATTGTAGAAAAAAAGGGCGACTTGTTGGCAATTTCGCAAGGAGGCTTTGGCAAGCGCATGAAGATCGATGAGTTTGGCGCGCAGAGCCGGGGCGGCAAAGGACACATTGCTATTAAGCTGAGAGATAGCGATACCCTCGCTAGAATGATTATTATTCATCCCGATGATGAGTTGATCTTTGTAACTGCCAATGGAACCATGAGCCGGCAAAAAGCCTCGGGGATTTCCACTCAAGGCAGATATGCTAAAGGGGTCAGAATTCAACGCCTTGATACCAACGATTATATCGTTGATATTGCCAGGGTGGTTGACGAAGAAGAGAGCGCAGAAAAAGCGGAAAAAGCCTTAGAAGAAGAACAAAAAGCCAAAGCTGAGTTAATAGAAAAGCTTAAAGAAGAGAGAGCTAAATTGCCGAGCACAAAGAGAAAACCGCGCAAAGGGAAATAGCCTTTTCTCTTGACCTTAATCCCCACATAATGCTACCCTAATTACACCATGAAAAAGCTTCGTTTCAAAAAATCTCAAAAATTACTTAAAAGAGCTCTGGTTGTGGGGCTTATTTTGTGGTTAGCCTTCTATGTTTTCCAGCTCTGTTTTAACATAGAAGAGGGGAGGGCGATAAATATCTATTTTGTTAAGGGAGATAGCCTCATTGCGGTTGAACGGCCCTTGCTGGTAACAGAGGCTCCTTTAAACGAGGCAATTAGAAGCTTGTTGGCCGGACCGGAGCAGGAAGGACTCTCTACCTTGATCCCAAAAGGGACAAAGGCTCTGAGCATTAAACAAAAAGACCATCTGGCAATCATTAATTTTAACAACAAACTCGAAGAGTATGGCGGAGGGTCAGCTAGGGTCCAGGGGATGGTTGCCCAAATTGTTTATACTGCCACAGATATCCCAGGGATCGACAAGGTCCAGCTTCTGATTAATGGCAAGGAACAAGTCGTTCTGGGTGGGGAGGGGTTTATTATTGATAAACCATTGTCACGCAAGGAGGTTAGCAACTAGTTGGTCTAAGGCTTCTTTTTTATCCAATTCCGTTACACAAACCAAACGACAACCTTTTAGCTCAGGATAAAAACGTTCTAAATCCAAGCCGATCTTTTTTTCTGTTTTAATTACAAACTCTTTAAAAAAAATAGAATTAGGAAATGCGTAATGCGTACTGGGAATCTTTGAAAAAAGATAATGGGCTTTTTGTAAACAGAGTTCCGCGACTTTTTGTAAACCTTGCTTTCCCATGATCGACAAATAAACCGTTGCAGCTAAGGCAGCATGGGCTTCATTGCTGCAGATGTTGGAAGTGGCTTTTTCCCGACGAATATGTTGCTCTCTGGTTTGTAGGGTTAAACAAAAACCACGTTTGCCGTCGCTATCAACTGTTTGCCCAACAACACGTCCCGGGATTTGCCTGACTAGATTTTTCTTAACCGCGAAGATCCCTAGCCCCGGGCCGCCAAAGCTTTGAGGGTTGCCCAGTGATTGCCCTTCACCAATAACAATGTCTGCTCCATAGTCTCCGGGCGCTTTTAATATGCCAAGAGAAATCGGATCAACGTTGACAATAAAAAGCGCGCCAGCCGCGCGAACCTTTTCGGCCAGGCCTTTGATATCCTCTATGCAGCCGAAAAAATTGGGTTGCTGGAGAATTAAGCAGGCCGAGTGATTCGTGACTTGTGACTCGTGGATCGTGGTGCCGAGATTCTTGTCATAGGGAAGTTCGCGGACTTCGAGGTCGGCCCCTTTCGCATAAGTTTTTAGAACTTGGCGATACTCGGGATGAACAGTTGAAGAGACGACAATTTCTGTTCGCCTGGTTTGTCGACAAGCAAGCAGGGCAGCCTCGGCCAGGGCAGTTGCCCCGTCGTACATTGAGGCGTTGGCGACATCCATGCCAGTCAATTCACAGATCATGCTTTGATATTCAAAAATTACCTGTAATATTCCCTGGCTCATCTCTGCCTGATAGGGAGTATAGGCTGTGTAAAATTCTGAGCGGTTGATAATATGTTTAACCACGCTGGGAATAAAATGATTGTAGCTGCCGCCGCCGAGAAAAGGAGTTGTGGCAGTATTCTCTTCGCTTAACATTTTTAGCTCTTCAAGCAATTCTGATTCGGAGAGAGGGGGAGGAATAGGACCAGGAGTAGGAATAGGCTTATTAATTTTAGCTGGAATATCCGAGAAAAGTTCCTCGACGAATGATTTTCCAATTAATGATAATAGTTTTTCTTTGTCTTGGTCGGTATTCGGGATGTAGCCCATTGGCTTATTTGCCTTCTGTGAGCTTTTTGTACTCTTCTGCAGAAAGAAGGCCGGCAAGTTCAGCAGGATTGGCGATTTCAACCTTGATCATCCAGGCTTTTTCATAGGGGGAGGCATTGACTAGTTCGGGAGAGCCGTTTAGCCCCTCATTAATTGCGGTTACTTTTCCAGCGACAGGGCAAAAAAGAGAAGAAACAGACTTAACTGATTCTACGACGCCAAACTCATCCTTAACCTTGAACTCTTTGCCGATGGGGGGAAGTTCAACATAGACGATATCACCAAGTTGATCTTGAGCAAAAGCTGTTATGCCGATTGTGGCTGAGTTGCCGTCTACTTTGACCCACTCGTGGTCCACGCTATATTTTATTTCGGCAGGAATTGCTAAATCGCTCATGCTTGTTTTTCCATTTTCTCGACGGTTTTTCTACAGTAGGCAAAAATCATGCCGCCGACAAGAACCCTGGCCAGGCTATCCCAAAGTCGGTCAGACAACATCTTGCTTTGGTAATAGGAATCAAAGTATTGATCCCCTTTTTCAAACGACAAAGAAGAACTTCCTCCGGTCTCATCGGCGCCGATGGATCGAGAAGAGGGCAGTCTTATAAGGCCAATAGAGGAACTGACCAAATCAACCGTGCCCCACATTAAAACAAAAAAGGCCATGGCGCAGATGACATAGTAGTAGATTCGTTTTATATCTAAATTGCTGAATGGCATTGATATTATTTTAACGCTTGTAGAAGGTTTTGGCAACTACTTTGGCAGGGATTCTTTTCCCGCGAATTTCTATTTCCACAGAATTGCCTAACTGGCCTTCTTGAGGATTTAAGTAGGCGAGAGCAACAGCCTTTTTTAGGGTAGGAGAAAAGGTTCCACTGGTAACTTTTCCAATTAAATCTTCTCCGGTAAAAACATTGTCTCCGGCCCGTGGAATTTGTCGGCCTTCTGGGGCAAGCCCAACCAGCTTTTTCTTAAGTCCACTTTCTTTCTCTTTTAACAAAGCTTCCTTGCCAACAAAAGAGCCCTTGTCGAATTTAACTGCCCAGGAGTATCCTGCCTCAAGGGGAGTTGTTTCTTCGTCATATTCGTGACCATAAAGAGGGAGCCCCGCTTCTAATCTTAAGGTGTCCCTAGCGCCTAACCCACAAGGCTCAACGCCGGCCTCAATAAACATCTGCCAGATTTTGACCACTTCTTTTTTCGAGACCATTAATTCAAAGCCATCTTCGCCCGTATAGCCGGTCCGGGAAATAATTATGTCTCTCCACCAGAGGGTGCGGTTACGTTTTAGATCCGACAAATTGACATTAAGAACTTTGCTAGCTAATTCTTCTGCCCTGGGGCCCTGTAGGGCGAGGGAAGAGTATTCATTGTAATGGCCAACAGAAACATTATTAAAACTTTTCGCTTGAAAGCTTAACCAAGAGATCACTTTGTCAAAATTTGATGCATTGCAAACTACCAAGCAATACATAGGCATTTTGTAAACCAGAACGTCGTCAATGGCCCCCCCGGCTTCGTTGCAGAGAATAGAATATTGGCATTGATTAAGCGCTAGCTTGGAGACATCGTTTGTTGTGACCTTTTGGAGGAAATCAAAAGCCCCATCGCCAACGACTTTAATTAAGCCCATATGGCCAATGTCAAAAATTCCCACAGAAGTTCTGACCGCGTTATGCTCAGCGATAATCCCCTTATAAGAGACAGGCATCTCCCAACCAGCAAAGGGGACAACTTTGGCGCCGAGTTTTTTGTGTTCTTCAATTAGCGGGGTTGTTTTCAGCATTTATCAATTATAAACTATTTTAACAAAAAGTGAAATCTTCGAATCAAATCATCTAAAATCTAACCATAGTCACATTCGTTAAATCATCTAAAACCTAACCCAAAATATGAGGGAATATGAGCTTTTTTTGGGCATTTCTGGTCTCAAACAGCTGGAAAGAAAAAGA
>Ga0208953_1000626_pt1 | contig 28280 bp, 26 predicted proteins | sample RifOxyB2_FD_184033 | JGI IMG/M metagenome (GOLD analysis project Ga0208953, IMG submission 184033) | Groundwater microbial communities from Rifle, Colorado - Rifle Oxygen_injection B2 (SPAdes) | ecosystem: Environmental > Aquatic > Deep subsurface > Groundwater | place: USA: Rifle, Colorado...
CCGGACGCTTATAATCTATATTATAAGTGTACGGGATTTTCCGTCGGAATTCAAATCGTTCACCGACGGGGAATATGGCGCATTTTCATTATTACAGTATGCGCCGACTAATTGCTCAGGCTCCTAGCCGCCTGCCAGCAAAAGTTATGGTTCCCAAAAGATGTCGGAGAAAATACTGACATTTATAACGGTAAACCGGTTTATTAATGCCGCTGAAATAGCGCGTGTAATAGGCATAACCTCTAGGACTATTGAGCGGGCTTTGGCTAAGTTAAGAGTGAGCGGCAAAATTAAGCGTATTGGCCCAGACAAAGGCGGGCATTGGGAAGTCCGTGGCAGCGTGTATTGACCTGCTATAGCTGCCCCGCCGCCCAGCCGGCTGCGGCCTTGCAATCATGTGTGTAATTATATACACTCATGGATGTAGTGGGATACACTTATGGTGCTTTTTAAATCTGAAATCTCGCAAAAAGTTCTTGGGTATTTTTTTCTCAACCCTCAGGAGCAGCTTTATACTAATGAGATAGCCCGGAATTTACATCTTGATAAGCGGAACCTGGTAAAAAAATTGAAAGAATTTGAGAAAGACGGCCTGCTTAAGAAAATCGCCCGAGGCAATATGCAACTGTATTCAATAAACGACAAATATCCGCTTTATAATGAATACAGGAAAATTATACTGGCTACCGCCGGAGTAGAGGGTTCGTTAAGGCAAATACTTGCCGGTTTCCCTGATATTTTAGAAGCATATATTTATGGCTCTTACGCGCGCGACTCTATGGACGTCCACAGCGATATTGACCTTTTAGTAGTAGGCGGCCACAGCGTGCTGGCGCTGCAGCGTAAACTGACCGCCCTTCAAAAGACTCTTGGCAGAGAGATCAACGCGGTTAATATGGATACTAAAGAGTTCAATAAGAAGAAAGAAAACAATGATCCGTTTATCTCCGGCATTCTGCACGGCAAGAAAGTGAGGGTATATCCTTGAGCGATAAATTTTTTACGGATTTTGCTTTTACTCCGGAGCAAGTGCGGAAGAACTTGCAAAATGCCGGGCGGGATTTGGCGATTGCTCTGGAAGACACGATTCTTGATGTGAAGTTCACCTATGCGTACACAGCCTTAATTAAGGCGGGAATAGCGCTATTAAGTCATTACAAGTTAAAGGTTCGCAGTATTCCGGGACATCATATTAAACTAATAGCAAAGTTGGCGGAGATATTGAGTGACCAAGCTATTGATGATTTAGGGAACGCTATGCGCTCAAGGCGCAATGCGGACCTTTATGCGGGCGGCACAGAGATAACTGCAAAAGACTGCGGCGAATACCTTGCTTTTGTGGAGAGCGTCGTCCTAAAAGTAAGTGAAAAAATAGGAAAGCCGGCTTAAGTAACCCGCAGTCTTCATGGTTTCTGGCCGTCCAGCTGTCTAGTTGTCCAGCCGCCCAGCCATCCACTGGTTCCCCTTATGAAAACAGCTCTTATAACCGGTGTTCGCGGTCAGGACGGCGCCTACCTTTCACAGTTGTTGCTTTCCAAAGGCTACGACGTTTACGGCGCTGACCGCGGCGGAAAGTCCGGACGCTGGCGCCTTTGCGAACTGGGCATCGAAGGGTGTGTTAAGAATGTTTGCCTGGACATGCTTGAGCTAAGCAATATAATGGATGTGCTGGAAAAGATCCAGCCGGACGAGATATATAATTTCGCCGCCCAGAGCTTCGTAACGATGTCTTTCGAGCAGCCCATACTTACGGCGGAAATAAACGCCGTTGGTGTTACCCGCCTATTAGAAGCTATACGTAAGGCACGGCCGGCCGCCAGGTTTTTTCAGGCCTCCACTGCCGAGATTTTCGGCAGCACGGATCCCGTCACGCAGAGCGAGTCTACCGCCTTCCACCCCAAAAGCCCTTACAGTGTTTCAAAGCTTTATGCGCATTGGATAACCGTAAACTACCGGGAAGCCTATAATCTCCACGCCTCATGCGGAATAATGTTCAACCACGAAAGCCCTCTGCGCGGGGAGGAATTTATTACGCGCAAGATAACCATCGCTGTCGCCAAGATCAGAAAGGGACTGCAGCAGAAAGTGCTGGTCGGTAACCTGGAAGCCATCCGCGACTGGGGCTATTCCAGGGAGTACGTGGAGGGCATCTGGCTTATGCTGCAACAACCCAAGGCTGATGATTATATACTGGCTACCGGCGAATCCCACACCGTGAGGGAGTTTGTCGAGGCGGCTTTTATTGCCGCCGGATTTAAACTGGAATGGATGGATACGGGTTTGGTTGAAAAGGGGGTGGATAGCGTTACCGGCAAAACCCTTGTTGAGGTATCGGGTGATTTTTACCGCCCCGCAGAGGTGGATCTTCTGATTGGCAATGCGGCCAAAGCAAAGGAAAAGCTCGGTTGGCAGCCGAAGACAAAATTTAAAGACCTCGTAGCTTTAATGGTAGAAGCGGATATCAAGCGCCTTGAACAACAAAAAATGCAAAATAGACGTTCATCCGATAAACAATAATCCGTTTATCCCCAACATCCCTCCCCGCCGCCTATCGTTTCTGGCCGTCCCGCCTCTTCGCAGTTCTGGTTGCCTCGCTGTCCAGCTGGCTCGTCTTCCTACTTGTATCCCAAATCACATTCCCGTAGTACCGTCGCAAATTATATAATATATATATCTGTAAGGGCGGAGCATTCGATGTTTCAGCAGTTTATTGTCTTGGCCGTCCAGCCGGATGTAATCTTTATGGATTTATCATCAAAACGAATAATGTTGACCGGGGGAGCGGGATTTCTCGGCTCGTTCGTGTCCGAAAAACTCAAAACACGTGGTTGTAACAAGGTTTTCATCCCCATTGAACCTCCCCATTCCCCAACCACCAACCACCTACCAACAACCCTCAACCCCCAGTCATCAAATAACACCTATTACGATTTAATAAAGGCTGCCGATATTCAGGCAGCTTTTAAGGATTTCAACCCTAATATTGTAATTCACCTGGCCGCCAAGGTGGGGGGGATTGGAGCCAACCGGGAAAACCCCGGTAAATTCTTTTACGATAACCTAATGATGGGCGCCCAACTTATGGAACAAGCCCGCCTGAACGGTGTGGAAAAGTTTATCGCCCTTGGCACCATCTGCGCCTACCCCAAATTCACGCCCGCCCCATTCAAAGAAGAAAACCTCTGGAACGGCTATCCTGAAGAAACCAATGCCCCCTACGGCTTGGCCAAAAAGATGTTGCTGGTGCAGTCACAGGCCTACCGCCAGCAGTATGGTTTTAACTCCATTTTCCTGTTGCCGGTGAACCTCTATGGCCCAAGGGATAATTTTAACCCCGGTTCGTCCCATGTAATCCCTGCGCTTATAAGAAAGTGCGTGGAAGCCGTAAAAGCCGGCGCCAAAGAAATAACCGTCTGGGGTACCGGCAAAGCCACCAGGGAATTCCTGTATGTGGAGGATTGTGCCGAGGCTATAGTGCTGGCTACTGAGAAATATAACTTTCCGGAACCTGTAAATATCGGCACAGGGTTTGAAATTTCCATAAAAGATTTAGCGCTACTTATTTCCAAGCTTACCGGTTTCAAAGGTAGGCTTGTGTGGGACACCTCACAGCCGGATGGCCAGCCGCGGCGAATGCTGGATACCTTGAGGGCTTCCAAAGAGTTTGCTTTTAAGGCTACTACGGGTTTCGAGACTGGTTTAAAAAATACAGTGAAATGGTATAAATCGGTATGTTGAAAGAAAGCTGTTCCTTGCTAGCTATATTGAACAATTAAGTATATTATCACCAGAATTTTCGTTATGAAACTGAGACACATTCCTAATTTTAATATTCCTTTAGGAGTTCCTGCGGAGGGAAAATGAAAGTTATACTGACAGGTGGATCTGGTATGGTGGGACATAACTTTCTTGAACACCCTTTGGCTTCTAAATTAGATGTGTTTTTCCCCATTAGATCGGAGCTAAACCTTTTTGATTATGAAGCTGTTCGGGCATATATCACAAAGATTAAACCGGACATTATTGTTCATGCCGCAGGCCGTGTCGGCGGTATCCAGGACAATATGGCACATCCAGTTTCTTTTCTCCTTGAAAATCTGGACATGGGCCGCAATGTGGTGTGGGCCGCTCGTAATTGCGGGGTTAGAAAAATTATAAATTTGGGCAGTAACTGCATATATCCGCGCAACGCTCCAAACCCGCTTAAGGAAGAGATGCTGTTGCAAGGTGAGTTTGAGCCCACCAACGAGGGTTATGCCCTTGCCAAGACGGTAATCTCACGGCTTTGTTCTTATATCTCACAAGAAGTGCCAGAGTTCCATTATAAAACCATAATTCCCTGTAATTTGTTTGGTCGCTGGGATAAGTATTCTCCTGAGCATTCTCATATGCTCCCGGCGGTAATTCGGAAAATACACTTGGCAAAACTTACTAGCCAAAAAACGGTAGAAATATGGGGCGATGGTACGGCAAGGCGCGAATTTATGTATGGGGGTGACATCGCTGACTTTATACATGCAGCCATTCTTAATTTTGATGCTTTGCCGGAATTAATCAATGTCGGCCTTGGCCGCGATTATTCAGTTGATGACTATTACCAAACAGTGGCTGAAGTAGTTGGTTACAACGGAACATTTGTTCACAATCTGTCTAAGCCGGGCGGTATGAAACAAAAATTGCTTGACACCGCACGCCTTTCCGCTTGGGGCTGGCGGCCTAAAACAACTTTTAAAGAAGGCATAGCTTTAGCCTATGAGTTTTTTAAGACTGTTCAAGGAGAGGTAAAATGATACCACTAATAAAAAACACTTTTCTCAACGAGTATGAGACAAAAAAAGAACTTGCGGATTTTATCCTGCGCACCAGCCATCTCAGTATGGGGGAAAAATGCGCGGAATTTGAAAAAGAATTTGCTAAAGTTCAGGGCCGCAAGCACTGTATTCTCTTCAATAGCGGCGCCAGCTCTAACCTGGCCCTTTTGCAGGCTCTAAAAAACCTGGGTCGCTTAAAAGAACATGACAAGGTCGGATTTTCAGCTCTTACATGGTCTACTAATGTAATGCCCATCATCCAGCTTGGGATGATCCCCGTGCCGGTAGATTGCCAGCCTGATACCCTCAACTCCATGGCCGCTAATCTTGCGGAAACGCTCAAAAAGGTGAAGTTAGATGCGTTTTTTATCACTAATGCTTTGGGTTTTGCGGGAGACCTTGCCGTCATAAGAGAGCTTTGTAAGAAAAACGACATAATACTTATAGAAGACAACTGTGAGTCGCTCGGTACGGTTCTGCCGGAGGGGAGAACCGGGAACTTTGGTGTCGGTTCGACGTTCTCTTTCTTTGTGGCGCATCACATGTCCACAATTGAAGGCGGCGTAGCTTGTACCGACGATGATGACCTTGAAGAAATGTTGCGGATTGTCCGAGCCAATGGCTGGGATAGGAACCTGGGTTTTGCCCGTCAGCGTAAACTGCGGGAGAAACATGCCATTAAAAGCGAGTTCGAAGCCAAATACACCTTCTATGATTTGGCTTACAATCTGCGCCCTACCGAGATAACAGGATTTATCGGCCTTACCCAACTGCGGCTTTTGGACGAAAACTGCCAAGTCAGGCAGAAAAACTATCTGGAGCTTGAGGCTGAAGTAATAAATAACCCGGATCTGATTCCACTTGCCCATTCGCATATAACTTTTATCTCAAGTTTTGCTGTTCCGGTTATATGTAAAACAAAAGAATTACGAACCGTATACCTTGAGCAATTCTCCGGAGACGGGGTAGAGGTGCGCCCCGTTATCGCCGGCAATATCCAGCGGCAACCTTTTTATACTAAATATGTAAAGGATATTTATCCGCTTCCCGGCGCTGATTTTGTGCACGAGTGCGGTTTTTATTTCGGCAATCATCCAGAACTCAATGTCGCCGACTTGGATATGCTGAAAAGTTGTCTTAAAAAGTATTGATTGCTTTATTTCTGGTTATTGAAAAACCATTGATTTTGATGTAACGTTTTTATGGGTTCCAAGAAAAAATTAATAATAGAAGCAGGCCGCACTGAAAAACACTATTGGATGGACCTATGGCGTTATAGGGAGCTGTTTTATTTCCTAGCTTGGCGCGATATCCTGGTGCGTTACAAGCAGACAGTAATTGGTTTCGCCTGGGCTTTAATCCGCCCTTTTCTTACCATGGTGGTGTTTACTGTGGTATTTGGTAAATTGGCGAAGTTGTCCTCTGATGGCGTTCCTTACTCTATTATGGTTTTTGCAGCCATGCTCCCTTGGCAGTTTTTTTCAAACTCCCTTTCGGAAGCCAGTGGCAGCCTTATTGGCAATGCCAACCTTATTTCCAAGGTTTATTTCCCAAGGCTCATTATTCCAGCCAGTTCCGTTATCACTAGTTTTGTGGACTTCCTTATTTCAGCGCTTATCATGGTCGGTATGATGGTTTGGTATCATTTTATCCCTGATTGGAAAATTATTGCACTGCCATTCTTTATAGCTGTCGCGTTTGCGGTTTCCATGGGGTGTGGTTTATGGCTTACCGCGCTTAATGTTAAATATCGGGACTTTCGGTATATTGTTCCTTTCATTGTCCAGATTGGCCTATACATTTCCCCTGTCGGTTTTTCAAGTAACATCGTGCCCCAAAAATGGAGGCTGCTTTACTCACTTAACCCGATGGTTGGCGTTATAGATGGGTTCCGTTGGGCTGTCCTGGGTGGGCAGTCGACCATTTATGTGCCCGGCTTTATTATTTCCCTTATAATAGTCTTGTTTGCGCTTATCTCCGGTATCTGGTATTTTAGAAAAACAGAGAAAACATTTGCTGATGTGATTTAACTAATATGAGCGATACTGTAATCAAAGTAGAGAATCTCAGCAAGAAGTATATTATTGGCCACCTGCAACAGGGGGGGTATACTGCTTTACGGGATGTAATTACCCAGGGAGCCAGGAATTTGGGCAGGAAGATACTATCGCCATTCTCCAAAGCTCAAGAGTTAACAACTGAGGAGTTTTTTGCTCTTAAAGATGTTTCCTTTGAGATTAAACAAGGAGACAGAGTGGGGATAATAGGCCGCAATGGCGCAGGAAAATCAACGCTCCTGAAAGTCCTTTCCCGTATTACTGAGCCAACCAGTGGGCGTATTGAGATAACCGGCCGCGTGGCAAGCCTGCTTGAAGTGGGTACCGGTTTTCATCACGAATTGACCGGCCGTGAAAATATTTATCTCAACGGCGCTATTTTGGGGATGACCCGTAGGGATATTAAGCGAAAATTTGATGAAATTGTAGCCTTCTCTGAGGTGGAAAAATTCCTTGATACTCCGGTAAAGCATTTTTCAAGCGGAATGTATGTTCGTTTGGCATTTGCCGTAGCTGCCCATCTTGAACCGGAGATTTTGGTCGTGGATGAAGTCCTGGCGGTGGGCGACGCTGAATTTCAAAAGAAGTGCCTTGGGAAAATGGGACAGGTAGCGCAGGAGGGGCGGACGGTACTGTTTGTGAGTCATAATATGGCAGCAGTACGGTCGTTGTGTCGACAAGCGATTTTGCTTGATAAAGGCAGAATAACGGCTACTGGAGCTACGGCAGATATTATCAGTCAGTATATAACTGATAAACGGGTAGCGACAAATGGTGTTGTTCCGCTGGTTCCTAATTCAGATGCTAACGTGTCCTTTACTAAAATATGGATAACTGACAGTCAAGGTAATCCCTGTACGGATATAGATGTGCTGAATCCGTTTATGATCGGACTTGAGTTTAGGGTATTACGCTACACTGCAGATACTGAAATCTCCATTGTTTTATCTAATTCTAACGGTGTTAATGTGGTGTTTAGTAGTTTGTCTGATGGTAATAATAAGGAATTTGTGGAACTTAAGCCGGGTTTGTATCAAGCGTTAGTATGGTTACAGAAGAACTTCCTTGCGCCGGATATGTACACTGTTCGGATATCTGCACACTATCCAAACAAACTCAATATTGATTCACGTGAAGATGTTTTCCGATTTAGCATCATTGAGACTGGTTCCACAATGGCGCGCTATGGAACGAGCGCGAAACATTGGAGTTGTATTTTAGGCGGAGCAGCCTGGAAGTTGAGTGAAAATTCAAACATTGCAAGTAGCCGGCCAATACGCTGTAACTGGTCTAGCCATGATACTTCTGCCACGGGTTAATAAAATACAGTATGAATGATAAAATGAACGAATTAAGACGAATGATTGTAAAAACATCTGCTGCTGCTGGAGAAGGACATATCCCCAGTGCACTATCAATCTTGGACATTTTGTGGGTTTTATATGACAAAGTCCTTAAGATAGATCCAAACAACCCTGCGGATGCAAACCGCGATAGATTTATCTTGAGCAAGGGGCATGGTTCGCTGGGTTTGTATGCTGTGTTGGCCCAAAAAGGATTTTTCGCTGCCAGCGAATTGGAAGGTTTCGGGAAATTCGATAGTATTTTAGGCGGCCACCCTGATCGTAATAAAGTTCCCGGGGTTGAAACTTCGACCGGATCCCTTGGTCATGGTTTCCCGGTCAGCGTTGGTATTGCACTCGGCTTAAGAATCAAGAAGATGGATTGCCGGGTGTTTACAATTATTGGTGATGGGGAAGCCAATGAAGGAACCATTTGGGAGTCAATGCTTTTAGCTGCCCACCATAACTTATCCAATCTATGCGTTATTGTGGACTATAATCATTCTACGGACCGCGCTTTAAAAGTCGGGGATTTGGCTACAAAATTTAAGGTCTTTGGGTGGGATAGTTGCGTTATAAACGGGCATGACCATGAGGAAATTTACAAAGCATTAAGCAGAGGTCCCGGTTCTGCACCGACGGCAATTATAGCAGAGACTGTAAAGGGTTATGGTTGCAAATTGCTGGTAAATAACCCTGCATGGCACCATAAAGGACCTTCGCGTGACGAACTGAAAGAGATCTTAGAGGGATTACAATGAACATGCGACAACAGTTGGTACAGACAGTCGAAACTCTCCTTAAGCAGGATGACAAGGTTGTTGTAATGTTGGGAGATATTGGAGTATTCGGTTTTAGAAATGCATTCCAACTCTTCCCGAATCGCATTTATAATGTCGGTATCTTGGAGCAGTCCACTATCGGTATGGCCGCTGGTTTAGGAATGACTGGACTTATCCCTATAATTCATACAATTGCCCCGTTTTTAGTTGAAAGATGTTTTGAACAACTAAAAATTGATTTTGGGTATCAGAAGCTTGGTGGTAATTTTGTGAGCGTTGGCGCGTCTTATGAATACGCGGCGTTGGGTTGTACCCATCACTGCCCCGGGGACGTGGCTGCTCTCAAAAGCATTCCCGGCATGGAAATAGTCGTTCCGGGAACAGCCGTGGAATTCGATTCTCTTTTTCGTCAGGCGTATGCCAACGGCAATCCGACCTATTTCAGGCTTGCCGAACGGGAAAACCCTTCAGCTCAGAATGTTAAATTCGGAAAAGCCGAAGTGCTGAAAACCGGGAAAGCCGCCACGGTTATCGCCGTAGGTCCTGTTTTGGGGGCTGTCGCTAAAGCTGTGGAAAATATGGATGTCAGCCTGCTTTACTATACAACCGTTAGCCCTTTTGATGCGGAAACTTTGCGCCGGAACTGCCATTCGAAAAAAATTGTGCTATGCGAACCTTATTATGAAGGCGGCCTTGCCGCAGAGATTTGCAGGGCGATGAGTCCCATGCCGATTTCCCTGAAATGTATCGGAGTTCCTCTCCGATTTTTAACGAATTATGGCAAACCGGAAGAGCATGACGATGCTATAGGCCTCACATCTAAAAAAATAGGAGAAAGTATCAATGGGTATATCAACGAATGACCTGGTCAGCTTGCTGATGGCGGACGCCGAGGGAATCTGTAGCAAACTGGATTTCTCGTTTCTTCGCGGGAAGACCGTAATGGTCGCTGGGGCGTCGGGACTCCTTGGGACTCACTTTCTAGCGACTCTCCGGAAAATGGCAGAAAAAACAGGAGACATTAGAACAGTCGCAGTTATGAATTCTTCACCATTCGGGCATATCGAGGCTTTGCTTGATTACGGCAATTCCAAAGCGATATGCGGAGATATTGCAGATAATGACTTTCTAGCTTCCCTGCCACAAGCTGATATTATTATCCACTCCGCCGGTTACGGACAGCCAGGCCGTTTTATGGAAGATCCGGTTAATACCATTAAAGTTAACACGGCGGGAACATTCGGGTTTCTTGATAAGCTTCTCCCCGGAGGTAAATTTCTTTTTTCGAGCACAAGCGAGCTTTACAGTGGCCTGCCCAATCCTCCTTATAGCGAGTCCCAGATAGGAACAACCAATACTGATCATCCCCGGGCATGTTACATAGAGGCCAAACGCTGCGGCGAGGCAATATGCAACGCTTACCGCATGAAAGGTGTGGAAGCAAAATCGGTGAGGATATCCCTTGCCTACGGCCCCGGCATCCGCGTGGGCGATAGGCGCGCTGTTAATTCATTTATAGAAAAAGCGCTTGTTAAAAAAGAAATAAATATGCTGGACCGGGGTATGGCCAGCCGCACTTACTGCTACGTTACGGATGCGGTATACATGCAGTGGCTTATCCTTTTGCATGGTAAGGAGCCGGTTTACAATGTCGGTGGCATTTCCAGGATGACTATAGGCGAATTGGCTCAGAAAATAGGGGCATTAACAAATGCGTCGGTGCGCCTGCCTGATTCCGGAAAAACCGGGTTGGAAGGAGCGCCGGCGGATGTAAGCTTGGATATGACAAGGTTTGAAAAGGAGTTTCACCCCATGTCATATGTCCCGTTAGACGACGGGATTTCCCGTACCATAACATGGCTGAGAAGTCTTCTTGAGTGGTCAGCCCCGGCACTATGAAAATTCTTATTAGGGCGGGGGCCAGGTGCCGCGTATAAAGGTTTGGTTCTGATTGAAGATCTAGTGAAAGTATGGGGTTGGCGTTTAGACGCACAGATGAAAAAAATTTTACTGTATATCAGCGATGAAATTGGAGATGAAATATTCACCGGGTGTTTTCGAGATAATTGCAATGCTCCTTTTATTCATTTGAAAAAGCGCCTAAGTGATCTTGGTTATGACTTGTGTTTGCTGCGAAATGGCGGACTGCCAGATGAATGTGAGTGGATTTGGTTCCTAAACGCTGGGAATTTTACCGATTTCAGAAGTCCGCTCAGAAAAATGGCATCAGGATTAAAACGCTCCCTATTGCGGTCGCGTGCGGAGGGGAAAAAAGATCTGCTGGCGGAATGCATTAATAGAGGGATGGGTGATAGAATTGCGTTGTTTTTGTGGGAAGGACAGGCGGTTAGTCCTCAAAGTTATTCCAAACAGTTGCACGCCGCTTTTCCAATTATTTTCACATGGAATGATGATTTGGTTGATAGTAAAAAATATATTAAATTCCATCTTCCCCTGCCCGATTATGATTCGCCTCCGGCAGCGGTGTTGTTTGATAAAAAGAAGTTGCTTGTAAATGTTTCCATAAACAAGCACTCCGCTTTTTCACGGGAATTGTATTCGGCCAGGAAAAAAACGATATTTTACTTTGATAAATATTATCCCGCCGATTTCGATTTGTATGGAAGAGGATGGGAGTCGTATGCCGGGCGGCTAAAGTGTTTGCGTGGGGAAATACAGCGCAAGAAGGATATTCTGCCAAATTATAAATTCTGTCTAGCTTACGAGAATATGCAGGGGGAAAGGGGTTATATTACTGAAAAGATTTTTGACGCCATGCAGTGTGGAACCGTACCAGTTTATTGGGGTGCTTCAAATATTGATAAATATGTGGATCCTCGGGCATTTGTGGATAGGCGAATGTTTAAATCAGATGCTGAATTAGCTAGATTTCTTTCGGATATGACGGAGAGGGAATATAAAACATACTCCGAAGCGATTGCGGCATACTTAGATGGAGAAAAATATTCCTGGTTTTTGCCAGAACATTTTGCAAATACCATAATTAATACATTTAATCTGGCCGGGTTGAAACATGACTAGCAAGTCTTCATAAATAAAGTCAATCTTTATGCGAAAATTATTATGTTCATTCTGTGGTAGGGTCGGGAGCCGTCTTGTAAGATTCGGCAAATCAATTCACATGACTCCCATGGAGAAACGAGTTATCCCGTGGAGAGCCGATAGAGGCGACCAAACCCTACGCCTGGAGTATAATCTCTCTTCCGATAGTGTGGTTTTTGATGTGGGAGGGTATGAGGGACAGTGGACTTCTGATATTTTTTCGAGGTTTTGTTGTAATGTGCATGTTTTTGAGCCTGTCCCTCAGTTTGCCGAAAAAATTGCAACACGGTTTAGGAAAAACCCCAAGATTGTGGTCCATACTTTTGGGTTGGCGAATTGTACAATGTCGGCTGATATTTCTCTTGCAAATGACGGATCTTCAACTTGTAATATTAAATGTGCAGAAAAAAATATCCTATTACTGCCGATAAAGCTTGTAAATATAAAAGAATTTATCGAGAAGCATGGAATACAGCGTATAGATCTTATGAAAGTGAATATTGAAGGTGGAGAATATGATTTGCTGGAGTATATGTTGAGTTCCGGTCTAATGGCGTCCATAGGCAATCTTCAGGTCCAGTTCCATGATTTTGTTCCAGACGCAAGGATGCGTATGGAAAAAATCCAAAAAGGCCTTACACTAACCCATATGAAAACATGGAGTTATGAATTTGTATGGGAAAACTGGCACAACCAAGCATTTAAAACTGTTGAAATTTGTGGATAATTTGAGTCTTGGCATCGTTGTATCAGTTGAGGCAGGTTTTATGTTTATGGATGCGAAACAATGAAGGTTTTGTTAATACAACCGCCTTGGTATGGCTTTCAAAATATTGTCAGCACCAGATTATATTTGGGCTTGGCCTATTTAGCTGCGGTTTTGGAAAAAAATGGCGATGAAGTAGTAATTTTTAACGGAGAGACTTTTTTTGATTCTATAGAAAAAGGAAATGAAAACATCGTTATTGATGAGGAAGTATATTTAAAAAACTTTTCTTCTTCGCATACCGTTTACGCAAAAATAATGGAGGCAACCAGGGATTTTAAGCCGGACCTTGCGGGCATTTCCTTTATGACCGCCAACGCAACTTCGGCTTATATCCTCGCCAAGATGCTCAAAGAATCCCACCCATCCTTGCCGCTGATCGCCGGCGGCCCGCACCCTACGCTTCTGCCCGAGGAACCGTTTAATCGCAGCGTTTTCGATTATATCGTCCGGGGCGAGGGTGAAGAAACCATCATTGAATTGGTTGAGACGATCAAGAACAAAAAGGATGTTTCCTCCATCAAGGGCTTGTCCTATCGGAAAAACGGCCAAATTATTCACAATGACAACCGGCCGTTTATTGAAAATCTGGACAGCCTGCCCTTTCCTGCCTTCCACCTGATGCATGATGCCAAAAAATACCAATACGCCTGCACCGGAATAACCAGTTCCCGTGGCTGCCCTTTTGAATGTATTTATTGCGCTTCAAAACTTTTGTGGACGCGCGCGGTCAGATCCCGATCGCCGGCCAATGTGGTCGCGGAGATTAAACATCGGCATGAACGATTGGGAGTGACTTTGTTCGCTTTTAGCGACGACACCTTCACTTTTAAGTCCGCTTTTGTTGAGGATTTCTGCCGGCGTGTTCTTGATCTGCACTTTAAAATTAAATGGTATTGCGACACCCGTGGCGACACTGTGGATCTTCGCCTGCTTAAACTCATGAAAAAAGCCGGTTGCGACCATATTTATCTCGGTCTTGAAACCGGCAGTCCGAAAATACAGAAGTTAATTAAGAAAAATATAAGTAATGAGAAAGTCTGTGATGCTATAAAGATGGCCAGGCAAGCTGGCATCGAAACTACCGTTTATTTTATGGTCGGTTTTCCGGATGAGACAGAAGAAGATATTTGGGAAAGTATTCAAGCGATGAGATGGATAAACCCGGATCACGCCTTATGGAGTATCCTGACCCCTTACCCGGGAACGGGGGTCTGGCAGATTGCGCAAGATAGAGGTCTTGTGAGTAAAGATACCAACTGGGACAGTTTCTTCCACCATTTTAATCAAAATATTTTCAATACCATACCCAAGGAAACCTGGAATAAAACATTGGCTGTTATCCGTGAAGAACAGGTAAAACTTGACAAAAAACTGACCAAAGTGAAACTGAGAAAAAAAATCGCTGATAAACTTTCTCTTCTGAAACTGGCGATCAATAATCCGGCTAGAGCGATTGCCTATGTTAAGAAAAAAATAAGTCTGCATTAGTATGATCATAGTTAAACTCATGGGCTGGCTTGGTAACCAACTCTTTCAATACGCGGCAGCCCGCAGGCTTGCGTATGTGCATAATGTTCCGTTGAAATTAGATATTTCGGGATTTGAAAAAGATACAGTTTGCAAATATAGGGTGCATCCTTTTAATATAATTGAAAATTTTGCCAATTCGGACGATCTTTCAACCTTCGCGTCACGAAAAAGTGTTGTTAAGAAAACATTGAATCAGCTGGCAAATGCGGTTAGACCGTATTACATGCAACCGGTTGTTAAACAGCAATATTATCATTTCGATCCCAATATCTTGCGGGTTGGAAAAGACGCTTATCTTGACGGATATTGGCAAAGTGAAAAATATTTTGAAGATGTGGGGTTCGTGCTGCGAAAAGAAATAACTGTTAGGGAATCGCCTGACTCGCGAAATGCGGAGCTGGCCCGGGAAATTGGCGGGCGGGATTCGGTATCTGTACACATCAGGAGAGGGGATTATGTCTCGGATCTGACTATAAACAGTTTTCACGGCATCACGCCGGTGTCCTATTACCAGCGGGCAGTTGAAGTGATTGCGTCCAGGATTAGCAATCCCTACTTATACATATTCACAAACGATCCTGAATGGGTGGTGGGAAATATCAAATTTGATCGCCCCATGACAATATTGACGCATAATGATGCTGTTAAGAGTTATGAGGATCTAAGGCTTATGAGTCTTTGTAAGCACAATATTATTGCTAACAGCACGTTTAGCTGGTGGGGGGCATGGTTAAATCAAAATCCGGATAAGATTGTTATCGCGCCGCGCATTTGGTTTAAGGTCGGAGATATTAATAAAGATATCGTGCCGGAATCATGGCTGAGGCTATGAACTGCGTAATAGTTTTGAGGGAATAACTATAATGAAAACTATTCTTCTATGCACCTATAAATACTCCAATGGGAATCCAGCAAATGGGGTCTTTGACACAATGGCTAATTTTCGTCGATCGTTGGAAGACGCTAATGGTATAGTAAACCATATTAATTTCTTGGTAGACGAGGGTACTAACTTTAATGGCCATGATATCGGTAATTACTTAATTGATTTGCTATCTAAGAATCATGTTGATGTGCTGGTTGCTAACTTTGAGAGTGAACATGATAGGTTCCTAATTAAAAAGCCCATACTAAAGACTATCCGGGAAAAATTCGGGGTTAAAGTTGTAGGTTGGTCTGGGGATATCGTGGCCCCATATTCTCAAAATGCATGTGCTAAATATTGCGATTATGTTGATTTGAGTTGGACAACGGATGCAGAAAACCCAGTTAAATCATTAAAAGGTAAGTCACTATGGTTTCCATTCCCTATTAACACTCAATACTTTTATAAAGATGATACCGTATTGCGAGATATAGATATTAGCTACATTGGTCAGACTAAATATAAGGATGATTTACATAAGTGCTATTCACGACTGGGTAGTTCGTGGAAAACATTCTTTCATGAAACCCGGGGGTGGGATCACCTACACACAGGGAACTATAATTATTTACCAGTACAGGAATATGCACTTGCTTTTAAAAGGTCAAAGATATCTTTTAATATAGGTACAACAGTATCCAATCTGCAACAACTTAAGCTGCGGACTTTAGAAATATTGTCTTGTGGGGCTATGTTGTTGGAGCAGGAGAGTGTTGTTACAGCACAGAAGTTCACGCCTTATTCTGAATATGTTCCATTCAGCGATGCTGCTGATTTTGCAGATAAAGTCAACTACTATCTAAGCCACGATGACGAGAGGGTAGCTATTGCCAATAGAGGCAACGAAAGAATAAAGAATCAGTATAGCAACGTGTTGCTTTGGAAGACTATTCTAGAGCGCCTATACGGAAGGGTTGATAATGATTGTGGGAAGTGACTGCAATATTTACAGGGAAGACCTTCCTTGTATTGCGCCGATGTCCTATTGTCAGCGGGCAGTTGAAGTGATTTTGTCCGGGGAATAGCAATAAACACTAAAGGCGAACAAAATTATAGATTGCCTTATCAGATGAACGTTTCGACAAAGAAAAGCTCCGGGAATTTGTATGGAGAAATAAAATTTGTGATCAAAAATGCCCGTGTAACTGTTTTGATGCCTGTTTTTAACGGTGAAAAGTATTTAAAAGAGGCAATTGAAAGTATTTTGTCGCAAACTTTTGCCGATTTTGAGTTTATTATTGTTAATGACGGTTCCAAAGACAATACTGCAAAAATCTTAGCTTCTTATTTAGATAAAAGGATCCGGATTGTAACCAATCCAACCAATATGGGCCTGACCCAATCACTTAATCGTGGGTTACTGGCATCACAAAGTAAATATATTGTTAGAATGGATTGTGATGATATTTCGCTGCCACACCGTCTTGCGACACAAATACGATTCCTTGACGCCAATCCTGATATTGGAATATGCGGCAGTTTTATGCGTACTGTGGACTCTAATGGTATTTTAAGATATCCGATTGACGCCCTTGCAATAGCGGCGGCCCTGCTTTTTAGAACCCCTTTTGCGCATCCAACCGTGGCTTTTCGTAAAACTGCGATTAGGGAGATGCATTACGATAAATCGTTTGTCGCTGAAGATTATGAGTTGTGGACCAGGATTATTCCCATAACTAAAGCGGCAAATATTCCGGAAGCCTTGGTAATCTATCGGAAGCATTCAGGGCAGCTTACACAATATCTTTCGGGGCCGAACCGAGAATGCTCGGTTTTAATATGTTTAGGGCAGCTTCTTTTGTTCGCGCCGGAACTTGAGCCATCAACGCTTGAATTCCTTGCTCAGTGTATATATTCCCAAGACGAATTAAATCCCAGCCAAATAAAAACTGCCGAAAAAACACTTCTTCAGCTTAAGGAGTATAATTGTAAAAACTATATATTCCCAGAAAAAGTTTTTAATGAGGAGCTTTCTGCCCAGCTTTGGAGCATTTGCCGCAAGGGTATAACACATGGCCTTAATACCTATAAAATATTCCATTCTTCAGCGCTAACCGCTCATAGCACTATCCCGCTGTCCCATAAAATTCGTTTTATGGCTAAATGTTTTTTAAAGTATGGTAAAAATGGTTTATAGGAATGAGAATTTATGGCACAACTGTGCCTGTCAAGAGGTATTGATAATTTAAATTGCTATGAAAATTTCGGTTGTGATCCCGCTCTATAACAAAGCGGCGCATATTAAGCGCGCGGTGGATTCTGTGCTTTCTCAAACTGAACAGGATTTTGAAATTATTATTATTGATGATGGATCAACAGATGGCGGAGGAGATATCGTAAAAAGTTATTCCGATTCGCGTATTAAATATGCGTGGCAGCAAAACGCTGGAGTATCGGTTGCGCGGAATAATGGAATTAAGCAGGCTCAAGCAGATTTTGTGGGTTTTCTTGATGCTGATGATGAATATGCCCCCAAGTTTATAGAAACAGTCCTGGCTTTGAGGCAGAAATACCCCCAAGCTGGAATATATTCTACAGCATATAGTTTGGTTGAGGCGGATGGCCGTAAAGCACAACCAAAATATCTGGGCATGCCTAACTTCCCCTGGGAAGGGCTGCTTCTAAACTATTTTGAGTCAGCGCTGGGCGCACCACCTGTTTCAACGATTACAGTGGGTATTCCTAAAGCAATTTTTAATATTGTCGGGTATTTCCCTGCAGGGGAGGGATTAGGTGAAGATTTGGATATGTGGTTCCGTATTGTCTTGAAATATCCCGTGGCATTTTCCAGTTATGAAGGAGCAATATATTATAGAAATGCTGGAAACCGCTGTTGTAATGCCTATAAAACAGCTGACGTGTATATTAAAACTATACAAACGGCAATCGCAAATGGGGGGGTCACTAAAGAATACATTCCAAATGTAACAGGAATGCTAGATAAACAACTTGTGTTGACTGCATCCCATTGCATTGTAGCTGGGGACAAAATTATCGCGAGGCAATATCTTTCTAAAGCTCAAAGCAATATATTTAAGAGAGAAAAGAATTACTGGTTGTTTTGGTCTTATATCCCACATCCTGTTTTTAAAGTGATTCTGTGGTTTAAGTTGAATATTTTAAACAGACTTGTCTATATCTTTAACCTAAAACAACGGATTTGAAATGAATACCATTAACCCTAATTCGGTGCTTTTCGAGCGCGCGTCTGCAAGAGGGAAGCGGGCGATTCATTTGGTTTACTATGCCTTAGTTTTATGGATCCCTCTCGAAACGCTTTATCTCATTAAGGATGCCGATGCGGAAGGCGGGATGACCGTATCAAAATTGCTTGGATTTATATTGTTCGCCCTGGCCTTGCTTAACCGGCGTATTTGTTTTAGAAGATTCCCGTCGGTGTTCTGGATGGTTTTATGGTATCTGCTGGTTTATACACTATCTGTGTTGTGGATCCCGGAAGATCTTCGGCGTCAATTTTTCGCAGGGCAAACTACTTTGGTGCAGATGATATTTTTATTTTTAATTTCATTGAATCTCTTTTCTGATACGCAATTCCGTGATTCTCTGCTTCGGTTTTATGGCTGGTGGGCGGTTATTGTGGCCGCCGGCATGATGCTTGGAATATTCGGGGGGGAATTTCTTGAGGATACGGGAAGAATTTCTATTTCAGCGCTGGACCCGAACGTCGCGGCGGGACTTCTTGCTTTAGGCGCTATTTGTATTGTTGGAAATATAAAAAAACTCTTTTCTAAAAGTGGAATAATATCCAACCTTGCCGTCTCTGTTTTTATTATTGCAATTCTTCAAACTGGGTCTCGGGGAGGGATGATTGCATTCATCGCGGGAGTTCTGGGCTTTGCTTTTTGTGTCGGCAAGAAAAGCCGGTTCCTAGCCAGGGCGATGGTTTTAAGCGCTGTTATTGGCTTGCTTGGTTATTTAGTTCTTCAGGCGTTCCAGACAGGAACTGTCATGGCTTCCCGGCTTGATATGACATTGCGGCAGGGGGATACCGCCGGCCGGACTATAATATGGGGTTATGCCTGGGATATGTTCCTTGAAAAGCCTTTTCTTGGTTATGGCGGATACAACAATTTTGTCACACTTGGTGGTTATTTAAATGTATCTATAAGGAATACGCATAATATATTCCTTGCTTGGTTAACAGGAGTCGGTCTTGTGGGTGCGGTTCCATTTATTGTTGCGTTTTTTTACACAATAAAAAAATCCTGGAATTACGGCAAAGATACGGGAAATGCCTTGCCGTTTGCTCTTATGTGTACACTACTTGCAATTAATTTCTCAATTAGCGGCGACAATCAAAAACTATTCTGGATCATTTTGGCTGTAGCTGCTGCAAGTGGATCGGAATTTGAATCATCCCGGAATAGCGGTGAAGCTGTATCTGGTGCCGGGTAATGCTGAATTTATGAAAAAAATATTAAAGTGCATATATTCAATTTTGCCTTACGGCATGCAGACATGGAGCAGTAGGTTGCATTATTTGCGTTTGGTTTCGATATCAACAATACAACAAGAGCCGGAGTTGAATATCCTTTCCACACTTCTGGGTTTGGGGGATGTTGCTGTTGATGTCGGGGCGAATATCGGAATCTACACAAAGCATCTTTCCGGATTTGTTGGGAATAAGGGAAAAGTAATTTGTATAGAACCGTTCAAAGACACGTTTACACAGTTGCTTTTCAATATTAAGATGCTGAGATTGAAAAATGTTCAGGCTTTTCACGTTGCAGCCTCTTCTGTTTCGGGTGAAGCTAAATTGAATATTCCGCTAACTTCTCTGGGATTGCCGAATATTTATCAGGCAAGCCTGTTGCCCCAAATTCCGAAGGACTGCCAATATGCCGTGGCTAATGTGAAGACCATTACTCTGGATTCCTTATTGAATAAGTTTCCTGTTGTAAACTTTATTAAAATTGATGTGGAGGGGCATGAATTTGATGTTCTCAACGGCGCAACGGAGGTTCTCGCTAAACATAAACCCACTCTTTTGGTGGAAATTTCAGGCGTATCCGATGGCTTATCTAAGGAAGCAGAGGCATCAATTAATTTTCTGCGGGATCAAGGATATCGGCCTTTTTATGTATCTGGGAAGGGGCTGGATAACTGGACGCGTCCAATTGGCGTGGCGAATATTTTTTTCATTCATCCGGCAGGTTTACATAAATCTATACTATCGGCTTTGCCTTTATAAAGGAATAGTGCCATTAAGAGACAAGATTTGCCTATAAACCTCACCACGAATATATGAGAATCCTAGCTATTTCACATCTTTTCCCGCATGCTGAAGAACCCAGGTATGGTATTTTTGTCGCACGCCAGCTTTTGGCTTTACGTAGACTTGGTGTAGAAATAACAGTAATTGTCCCCAGGGTATGGTGTCCTGCAGTATTAAGGCAGGTCAATCGGTGGAAGGGATACAATCACACAACTGCTATTTGTGAATTTGATGGTCTTGATATTTTTACTGTTCCATACATAAGGCCGCCTGGCAACTGGTATAACAATTGGTCAGGTTTAGCTGTGTATATGGCGGCGAAGTCGAGAATTCTTGATTTACATAAAGGAAAAAACTTTGATTTGATTTACGCTACAGATTTGTTTCCCGATGGCGATGCCGCGGTAAGATTTGGTAAATTATTAAATATTCCTTCTAGCTGTCTTTTTATCGGTGGTGATGTTAATATAACGGCTGGATCGACTCCGGCATTATATAAACGGTTTACCACTCTCGTCGCGGATTTAGATGGGCTTTTAACTTGCGGGATGGGTGTTGAAGAGGGAATACGAGCAGTGACATCTAAAGAAATAGTAAATGTTTATGGCACAGTTGATTTGCAGGAATTCTCTCCATTAGGTGATAAATCTGCAGCTAGAGCCAGTTTGGGCGTCCCAAAAGATGCTTTTATAGTGCTTTTTGCCGGTTATTTAATGCGGCGAAAAGGCGTTTATGAACTGCTTGAGGCTTTTTCCCGGCTCCACCAGCGGGCTTCCGTAGGAATGCTTGTTATGTGCGGGGCAGGCCCCGAGGAAGCTAAACTTAATAAATTAGCATGTGACAATAATATGGGTCAGGTTGTTAAATTTGCCGGGGATGTCACTCCTGATCAAATGAGTCAGTGGATGAGAGCCAGTGACCTATTTGTGCTGCCCAGTTATACTGAAGGGATGCCAAACGCGGTAATGGAAGCTATGGCTTGCGGCCTGCCTGTAGTTACTACTAATGTGGGTGGTTTGCCGGAAGCGATCGGGGATTGTGACGGTGCGATTTTAGTGGCCCCCAGAGATGTTGATGCTTTACAATTGGCAATGGGCCGGGTTATGGCGGATAGCGAATTGCGGTGCCGTATGGGGAAAGCGGGAAGAATGCGGGCAGAACAGAGATTTGGAACTGATCGCAACGCACATGTTATTCTAAATTATTTTAAGCGGATCGTTGTCCGGCGGCATTGTGGCGACACCATATGAAAGAGTATTTGCTTATTGATGCCTGCCAGTTCGGCCCTAATTATAATTACTGTTTACTGGAGGCGCTGGCTCATAAGGGAGAAAAAGTTGTGTTTGCAACAACTGAATTCGCTTATGACCGCGTTCCAGATCCTCCTGATGTTAAAGTGTTTAAATGCTTCTTTTTCTTAACCCGCTTTTTTAAGGGGTTGGCTTCTTCCAGAAATGCCCGCCGGTTCTTGCGAGCTATAGAATATCCTGTAAACCTTTGTTTTTTATTGGTGTATGTGCTGGTAAGGAGAATAAAGATTGTTAATTTTATTTGGGTTGTTTCGCCCCAATTAGATTATTTGGTGATAAAGATCCTGCAATTTATGGGCCGTAAAGTGGTATATACCGCACATAATTCGTTTCCGCATGAACAAGGAGATAAACAAATAAATAGTTTTGTGCGGATATACCGGGCAGTAGATCATATTATTACGCTTACAGAATATACCAAGCGGGATATAACCAACCATGTTGAGATAAGGGATGCTAAAATTACCGTTATCCCGCACGGAGACTACGCATCCTTGTTCTCTAGATATAAGATACATGATAATTTGATAGTTAAAGTAAGGGAAAAGGCGGCGGGCAGAAAAGTAATCGCCTTTATGGGTTTAATTAGGCCATATAAAGGTTTGGATGTTTTTATTGAAGCAATTGGTTTAATTAAAATAAAAATGCCTAATTCTTTTTGCCTTATTGCGGGAAATCCTCTTATCGCGGATAAGGATAAGCTGCAAAGCTGCCTAAAAACATTGGTGGAAAAAAATGATTTATGGGTGGATATCCGTTTCCTGCCGAACGAGGACTTGAAAACATACTTGTCGGTAATAGATGTTTTAGTGCAGCCATACCTGAGCGCTTCGCAAAGCGGTAATACTGTTATGGCATATTCCGCTGGAATCCCGGTTATTTCAACTAATGTCGGGGGGCTTGCGGAGATGACCGAGGATGATGTCACAGGGTATATCGTTCCGCCAGGAAATGCCGCAGCGATTGCTGAGGCGGTCGGTAAATGTTTTGAGGGGAATAATTATCAGAGGCTATCTGACAATGCCCGCAAAACGGCAATAGAAAAATACGGATGGAGCAAAATTGCTGACCAAACACTTAACGTATACCGGAAACTTGAGAAGTAGCGTGTATTTGCCCGGAATGTTCGATGGTTTATAAGCGTAAAAAAGACTGTAAGTGTTACCGGGGAGATGTTCCTTGTGCACCGCACAAGGAAACTGGGGGCTTTTGTAATAACTGCGCCTCACAAACAACTGGAAGAGTGCTTGTAATCAAACTCGGAGCCGCCGGTGATGTTATCCGGATGAACAAATTCCGGCGTTTTCGTTCGGATAAACCTTTGAAATATGCAAAAATGTGAAATATTATGACTTGTCCGGGTAAGATTTCAATAATAATTCCATGCCGTAATGAGGAAGAGCATATATCTGCTTGTTTAACTGCGGTATTGGCGTTTGATTATCCAATGAATTATTTGGAAATTTTAGTCGTTGATGGCATGAGTACGGACGCTACCAGGGAAATAATTAACGATTATATTACAAAGTATCCTTTTATTAAGTTATTGGATAACTTTATAAAAATTGTTCCTACGGCAATGAATATCGGTATAAAAGCCGCTACGGGAGAATTTATCGCACGGCTTGATGCTCACTCAGAGTATCCGCGCAGTTATATAAAGGATTGCCTCGCTTTGATTGAAAAGACCGGGGCCGCAAATGCCGGTGGCAGATTTGTGACAATCCCTAATTCCAACGGGCCTTGGGCTGTGCCTGTGGCTGAGGTGACCGCGCACCGTTTCGGTGTAGGCGCCGGGGCATTCCGCGTGGGGGCAAAGCCGGGTTTTGTTGATACAGTTCCGTTCGGTTTTTTTAGGCGGGATCTGTTTGAGAAAATTGGGCTCTTTAATGAGCGTTTAACCCGCAATCAAGATAATGAGTTGAATGCGAGAATTCGCAGGCATGGCTATAAGATAGCTTTTGATCCTGCTATACAAATTCTTTACAAAAATCAGCCAACATTGACGGGATTGATCCGTCAGGGTTTTTTTACGGGAATGTGGAACGTTTATACGCTTACGTTGCACCCCTATACATTCCAGTGGCGCAGATTTGTTCCGGCGGTGTTTGTATCTTATCTTTTGTTAATACCGCTTGTATTTATACTTTCTGATTGGGTTATCTTTTATCTTTTGCCGGCAGTGCTATATATTTTTATAAATCTTGCTGTTGCTGTTACGCGAGATCACAATCTGTCTGTTAAAGCTCGTATAGCTATAACATTTGTAAGCTATCATCTTGCTTATGGCGCGGGGACGTTGTTTGGGATTATAAATATAATAACCGGTCACTGGAAAAACTATTTTGGGAAACCGATAAAAAAATGACAAATTCAGCCCAACGACTAGCCGCCGCCTATGACCGGCGTAAAACAAATACTGATGATAGATACTCCTTTTTTAATGCCGCCAATTTGCATATGGTTCAGATGCGGGAACGGAAAACTTTGGAATTGTTTAAACTCTTAGGGATCACAAACTTTGCAGAAAAAAAAATCCTTGATATCGGATGCGGTGGCGGCAGGGAACTTGTAAATTTTGTCCGTTATGGTGCAGAAATGAAAAACTGCCATGGAATAGACTTGTTGGAAGAGCGCGTGGCGGCTGCTAAGCAAAAACTTCCTTCAAGCAGGATACTCTGCGGTGATGCCGCTTCTAACCTTCCGTGGCCTGATGGCCATTTTGATGTGATAACTCAATTTACGGTATTTACTTCAATATTGGAGTCTGATGTGAAAAGTTCTCTTGCAAAAGAGATTCTTCGCGTTCTTAGCCCCAACGGTATCCTGCTATGGTATGATTTCCATATTGATAATCCACGCAATCCCGATGTGAAAGGGGTTAAAAAAGCTGAAATTAAAATGTTATTTCCTGACTGTCGTGTTGTCTTAAATAAAATTACACTAGCCCCACCTTTAATTCGGTTGATCGCCCCATATTCAACGATTTTTTGTGCCTTTCTTGAAAAGTTGCAGTTTCTAAATACACATTATTTAGGTTATATCCAAAAGATATGATAATAATTGGGGCATCGGAATATTTAGATGTGCCCAGTATGACTTGGCTCATTTATCAACCTGCTATTTGTTGGCGCAATTGACGTGTGGTATTTTATGATTCACTGGTGGCTAAAGAGGTTTAGCTAATATTTCGATAGTGAGGAAACACGATGAATGGAATTGGATCGCCTGTTTTTGTTTTCTGGGCCATAGCGACTTTTATCCTGGTTTTTTTATGTTCGTTTGCATTCACACGGCCTTGGTTCCCGTTGTTCCGCTTGGATGTCCCGAACAAAAGGTCCCTTCATACTAAACCTGTCCCCCGAGGGAGCGGTCTGGTAATCTGGTTAATTGTCCTAACCTTATATCTAATATCCAAAGAATTCCTCGGACTGGAATTTTTAATAAACGGGCGCGTTGTAATTGGAAGTGTTTTTCTGCTTTTTATCTCCACTTTGGACGATTACAGGAGTATCCCGGTGTGGCTGCGCTTGGTAATACAGTGTTTAGTCGCTGTGATTTTGGTGTGGAACATGGGGGTGTTTCCCTCGGAACTACTGCCTGGTGTGACAGTCCAACTGCCTGTTTGGGTAGAAACATTTATAGCAATAGTTCTGGTTGTATGGATCAGCAACCTTTTTAATTTTATGGACGGTCTGGACGGGCTTGTCGGGGGCGCAGCTGTTATCGGTTTCGGATTTATAGGCGCAGTTAGCGCTATGGTTGGATTAATACCCTTAACTATGTTTTGCGTTATTATTGTCGGGGGATATCTGGGGTTCCTCGTATGGAATCTGCCTCCCGCAAAGTTGTTTATGGGGGATGCCGGGTCAATCCCGTTGGGATTTGTTGTGGCGGCTGTGATATTAATTAGCGCCCGCCAAGGCGGTCTTCCGTTTTGGGCGGGAATAGGAATTTTTGCCCCCCTTTTTGCTGATGCCACTGTTACCTTGCTGCGCAGGTTGCTCACGGGTGCGCGGATTTGGGAGGCGCACCGTGAGCATTATTACCAAAGGCTTGTTTTGGCGGGCTATAGCGTGCGGTTGGTATTAATATTTTATCTGGTTTTATCCGCTGTTTGCGGCGCAATTTCATTAGCCGTTTTTCGGGCATCGGCTTCGGTGGCCTGGGGGGGGATTGTTTTTATTATGGCTTTACTGGTGACGTTTGGGATTCTTATTGAGCGTAAAATTCGCCTGCTTAAACAGGCAGGCACAGGGAGACCGTGTGATTTTGTGCCGTTCCATTTCCCTTCCATTGGCGATGAAGAGGTCCGTTCGGTTGAGGAAAGCATGCGGTCCGGCTGGATCACTTCTGGGCCTAAAGTAAAAGAATTTGAAAAGTCTTTTTCCGCCAAGGTGGGTGGTGCCCACGGAGTAGCGGTTAACTCCGCCACTGCGGCGCTTCATCTTGCGCTTGAAGCAATTGGACTGAAGGCCGGGGATGAAGTTATTATCCCCACAATGACCTTTGCAACCTCCGCCGAGGTTGTGCTGTATTTTGGAGCCAAACCCGTATTGGTGGATATTGAACCTGATACCATGAATATGGACCCCGCAAAAGTAGAGGAAGCTATTACGCAGCGTACCAAGGCTATTATGCCGGTCCATTTTGCAGGGCATCCATGTGAGATGGACCGCATTATGGCAATTGCGCACGCCCATAAACTGCTGGTTATTGAGGATGCTGCGCATTCATTCCCCGCGGAGTACAAAGGCAAGGCTATAGGAACAATTGGCGATATTACCTGCTTTTCCTTTTATGCAACCAAAACCATTACTACTGGCGAAGGTGGAATGTCGGTTACAAATAACGCTGACTGGGCCGAGCGAATGCGTATCATGAGTCTGCACGGTATAAGTAAAGATGCTTGGAAAAGGTATACCGCCGAAGGTTCATGGTACTATGAGATTATCTCCCCCGGCTTCAAATACAATATGACGGATATAGCTGCGGCAATGGGAATCGAGCAACTTAAGAAAGCCGACCTTTTTCTAAAACAACGCAAACAGATTGCTGAGCGGTATACAAAGGAACTGAGCCGTATAAAGGGGCTAAAGTGTCCGATTGAGCGGCCTGGCGTTGAGGGGGCATGGCATTTGTATGTGATCCGGCTGGAATTGGGGGATATGAAATTCGGTCGTGATGAATTTATTGAGCGGCTAAAAAAAATGGGGATTGGAACCGGAGTGCATTTCATTCCACTCCATATTCACCCTTACTACCGCGAACACTACGGCTATAAGCCTGAGGACTTTCCGGTGGCCTGGGATTTGTATCAGCGCGTTATTTCTCTGCCGCTATTTCCAGGAATGACCGATGGAGATGTGGAGCGTGTAATAAAAGTGGTTTCCGATACCGCCAGAGAGAAGGCTGGCTAATGCTTAATAAGTTTTACGTGCGGACTGGCAAGCGGATTTTCGACCTAACTTCCGCTACTTGTGGTGTTATATTCCTAAGTCCTGTTTTTGTCTTGGCGGCGCTTGCGGTTAAATTAACTGGACCAGGCCCGGTTTTATTCAGTCACAAGCGCATAGGGCTGAATTTTAAGCCATTTTTTACGCATAAATTCCGTACTATGGTGGTTGGTGCGGATAAAAATGGTTCCGCAATTACTACCAGCGGCGATGCCAGAATAACCCCAATAGGCCGCCTGCTGCGCACAACTAAGCTGGACGAGCTTCCACAACTGGTTAATGTTCTAATAGGCGATATGAGCCTGGTTGGCCCCCGGCCGGAAGTGGAGCAATATGTGGAGATGTTTAGGGAAGAATATAAAACCGTATTGAGCGTGCGCCCAGGCATAACCGACTACGCAGCCATAGAATACCGGAATGAGGAAGAGATCTTGCAAAGGCTGGGCGGTGAGGCACCGGAACAGCTAGGCAGCTGGACGGCTAGGCGGCTGGACAGCGGGACAGCTGGGCAGCTAGGCGGCGGGACGGCTGCGCAGTTGGGGAGCGAGGCGGCTGGGCGATTGGACGGCCAGAAACAGATAGGGGGTGGGGAGCGGCGATATGCCACTCCGCAGGAAGCCTATGTTAAAGAGATTCTTCCCGCCAAGATCGCGCTTTATAAGAAGTATATAGCGGAGCAGTCCTTCCTTACAGACCTGAAAATAATAGCTAAAACATTAAGCAAGGTGGTCGGCTGGACAAGCTAGGCGGCTGGACAGCTAGACAGCCAGAACTGCGAAGACGGCGGGAGTGAATTAGGATTTAAAATTGTTGCTGGAAAGGAACCGGCGTGGCTAATTTAAATACTATATAGCATAGTAAGTACTTGTTTTATGTATTTACTATGCTAATATATTGATATGAATGTGGATATACGGCGGCAGATAGCGGGTGAAGAGTTTGACTACCAAACTCTTATGGCGTTGCTTTCGGCGTACAGCAACCCCGCAATGAAGATA
>Ga0208953_1000627_pt1 | contig 28252 bp, 27 predicted proteins | sample RifOxyB2_FD_184033 | JGI IMG/M metagenome (GOLD analysis project Ga0208953, IMG submission 184033) | Groundwater microbial communities from Rifle, Colorado - Rifle Oxygen_injection B2 (SPAdes) | ecosystem: Environmental > Aquatic > Deep subsurface > Groundwater | place: USA: Rifle, Colorado...
ATTTGTTTTAACTAACTTCTGGATATTATAAATTTGTACACTATTGAAGTTAGTCCTCTACTGGATTCCTGCCTTCGCAGGAATGACTGCTGACGATAAATTAAAATTTTTTCAAACCATTTTCCGCTTGATCCAAAAAAACCAACAGTGCCCAACGCTTTAGATTGAATTTTGCCTTAATTTAAGCTATAATTAACAGATTTAACTTAAAAATATGGAAAACCATGAACCATCCTCGCATGAGCTTGCAAAAATAACAAAGCCCTATCCAAACAGGGAACGTCCAACCAACGCTGACGAATTTACGCAAACAATGTTTGCAGGAAGCCGTATTGAACCAGCACCGGATTCTGAACTCGCCGACCTCTTTGCAGAAGCAAGCACAAGATTTGAAGATACAGAACTATCAGCATTTTTACAGGCACAAGATAGGTTTGATGGGCCAGTGACAATGATGGAAACTGGAGAGAAAATTGAGCATTACAAATTGAGACTATGTTTGAAAGAATTGCCTGCATTCATTACAAATGCAGAGACAGCGCGTTTATCATACGAACAAGCCGTTGAGATTCTTTTGCATACATTGAATACAAGTCCGTTAAAACCCTTTAAGGTAGATCAATACATCTTACTATTGGCAAGAGCTTTCGAAGCTGCGAAAAAAACCCGAATAAATTTAGGTGAACATGTTGGCGCTCTCAAAAACATTATCACTTTCGGCGGCAAATCGTGCGGGCCAGAAATGGGAGCCTCTCTGTACATGATTTCTATTGCGCTCCGACTCGGATTGTCCCCCGAACAGGCCTACAAAATTTTTAAGAAAATTGACGAGGTCGGCTCACCTGCCACAGGCTATGTTACGCCAGATTTTAATAACGCATTAAAATCAATGCTTCCTGCAAAAGTTGACTCGAAATTAGTGGAAGAAGCTTTTGAGCTCATTGGTGATAACAACGGATATTATGCGGGTTTGTACGATTTTTTCAAAACCATCATGATGTTTGGTCCATCACGCGGAATGACACCAAATGAACTATTGGCACTTTTTGTTACAAGAGTGAAAACAGGGAGAAATGTACCCTTACTTGAAGCGGGCAAAGGTGGTGAACAAAAGCGAGAAGTAGTTGATGTTCCAAAGGAAAAATATTTTGTTGAAAACGAAAATGATGTTCTGGAACATGCTGCTTTACCCTATCGCATGACTAAACCATTAAACGACGGGGTCAGAGACCTAGAAAGATTAGCGGTTGCAAACAGCCGTCGATGGGAAGAAGTCGGAGAGGGCATGTGGACTTTCGATCCCGAAACTCAAACTTGGTATTCTTTTGGCGGGCAACTTGAAACGCCGTCAATGGAGGAAGTGCCTGCAGGAAGAGCCGAGCGGGTACGCCATAATTTTCTTCCTTATGATCTTTCAAAACTTAGCGGAAATCCTTACTTATTTCATGTTCACCCCGAAGCCTACGACATATTTATTGCCCCACAAAGAGAAAGCATGGCTTATCCGGAATTGAGAGATGATATTACAAAATTCTTAACTGCCACGCCTTCAGGAGCAGATTATGGAACGGTTGGAAAGTTATTAAAAAACAGTGTGACACAAGTGCCTACGCGTTCGTTTATCTCGCATGCACTTGGAGTAACAGAATTTATCTATCCAAACGATGTAGCTCAACTGAAACAGATGGAAGCGCAATCGAGAGACATAAGAGATCAGGTCATGCTGGAATTTGATATACAAGAGTACATACAAAAACATGGTTGGCCAGTAGATCGCGTCCATCTTGTGCAAAGCATGATTCAAACACTCAACGCAAAACTACCAGAAGGATTTAGTCTCAGACTCTATCCAATGGGAACAGATTTTGAGAATGCTCGGAAGTTAAGTGATCTGCAAGAAGGCACTCGTGCAAACGTAAAAAATTTATATTAATGCGAAATTTTTGAGTAATGATTTTTATTTATTTAGATTCATCCAAAACATTATCAAGTTGGGATCTTATTTTTTTTTGGCCTAAATCCACATCACTTTTTTGAGCCTTTCCACTCAAGGATTTTAAGTGTATTTTCCCCTCTTTTTTGGCAACTTTTCGCCAAAAGTTAATATGTAATTCTTCAGTTATAAATTCTATTATGTTTTGATAACCATTATTATATTCACTGTCTGGATTTTCTAACATTAATCGTGCCATTGCTTGGATACAAGATTTAACAGTGGCGTCTAATTCTGCTTTTGCTTTATATTCTACACGCCATTTCATTATTGGTCGCTCATAGTAATCATAATCATAATATTGACATAAAGCACCCTCCATCTTTAATTTTTCCATTTGTGCTTTAAAAACTTCAAAAGCTTTAACAACTAATTGTTCAGCTTCAGATATTTCTCGTACATTTGTTTCCGTATTTTTTCCCATAAAAATTATTTAGTTATTAAGATGGACGGGAAAATAACATTTCTTATCTCTGGTGTCAAGTAAAATTTATATTCTCTAACTTTGTTTATTCAGGAAGCTTTGTATAGTTAAATTGTTAAGTTGTTAAATTGTTAAGTTGTTAAAATTAAAAAATTTACGGAATAAAAATATTCATATTGTAGGTTTATCTGGGACTGAAGGGGCACAGATTGCCAAATTTTTGCAGGCAAAAAAATGTAAAAATGTAACTGCGCATGATTTTTGCGAGGAAAAAGATTTTCGAGAGAATTTTTTGATGTTTCATGGAGCTTTGGACATAGAAGACAGGAAAAAATATTTTAAGGAAATTAATGATTTGCCAATTAAGAAGTGTTTTAAAAAGAATTATTTGGAAGACATTGAGAAGGCTGATTTGATATTTGTTTCTCAGGGATGGTATCTATATCCTTTTAACAAACCAAAGCTCTTTAATGCGCAAAAATCAGGCATACCGTTTTATACAATTTTAAATGTATATTTAAGTATTTGTAAGGCAAAGACAATTGGGATCACAGGGAGCAATGGCAAAACAACAACTTCACGATTAATTTATGAAACCTTAAAGCTTAAATCTCAAAGTTCAAAGCTCAAAGCTCTTTACGTTGGAAATGATAGAGGAGCAATTCAAGATCTTTTTGGTGTGGAAAAATTAAAAAAAGATGATTTTTTGGTTTTGGAAATAAGCAATAGACAATTGAAATTTTTGAAAGACGTAAGCCCTAATGTAGCAGTGATTATAAATATTACAGAAAATCATTTGAATGAGCATGAATCTTTCGAAGAATATGCAGAAACAAAATTTAAAATTTTTAAATTTCAGAAAAAAGGGGATTATGCGATCATTAATTTTGACGATAAAATGTCTAGACAATGTCTAGACAATTCACCCCACCCCTCTCTTAAAAGAGAGGGAGTATCAAATTTAGTGAGATTTTCTGTGAAAGAAAAAACAGATGTTTTCATAAAAAATAAGAAAATTTTTATAGCAAAGAAGATTCCTGCGTCCGCAGGAATGACAGAAGAGGAAATAGAAATTTTAGATTTGAATAACATCAAAATTCCAGGTAAGCATAATGTTGAAAATGTTTTGGCGGCAGTTTCTGCAACATATTTTGCAGGTGTTAAGCCTGAAATTATTAAAAAAGCAATTTCAAATTTTAAAGGCGTGGAAAAACGTTTGGAATTTATGGACGAGATTAAGGGAGTTAGATATTATAATGATTTAAGTTCAACAACGCCTGTCTCGACAATTGCTGGAATTAACGCTTTTAAAGGGGCGAAATATTTAACATTGATTCTGGGTGGGGATCACAAGAATGTTAGTTATAATGAGTTGATGAAGGTGCTTATTGACAAAGTAGACATGGTGATTTTGATGCCTGGGACGATTTTAGAGAAATTGAAAATGAAAAATTTGTCTTTGACGATGATCGGAGGTGAAAAATTAAAAATTAAAACAAAGTTTTTTAAAGTACAAACCGCTCTTGAAGCCTTTCAAATTGCCTCAAAAAAAACAAAAGCTGGAGGTGTAGTTTTGTTATCGCCAGCGGGAGAAGGATTTTTCAGTAAATTTCTTAATCGTCGGACAGGAGGATTGAGTTTGAAGAAGATTTTAAGTAAAATATCCAATTTGAAACATTTACAATCTAGAGTTGGTAGAACTAAGATTTAGTTAATAATTGTAAAAACTCGTCTGCATACACTTCTTTATCTTGTCCAAGAACAAATTTTAAATTTTTATTATTTCCAATTGCTTTTAATGCTTCGATTAGTTTGTTCCCTGTTAAGTTAGGATCAGGATACGCTATAAATTGCGCCTTAGAATCCAATAAAGAGGCAAAATTAAAACCCTTTAATACTTCAAATCCCAAGTAAATTTTACCATTATAATTACTTAATATTCTAACTACTTCATCAGTTAATGTACTTGTTAGATGAGCTAAATTTAATGCTTGGCTTTTAAATTGACTTAAAGTTTCTGCTTCTTCGTTAGTAATTAGTTCAAGACGAACAGTTATTTCATCTAATTCTAAGACCTGTAAATGTTGAAGTAATTCAAGTGGGAATGATTTTCCCTGGCTTGTTCCAATAGAAAGACGTCTACCTTTAAAGTGTTTTAGGCGTCTGCTGGCTTCTATTTGCTCTTCTTCTGATAAATGTCCTAGATCTAAAGCTAAGTCAGCTTCTAAGTTTGTTAGCAATTCTACACCATCGACAGTCAATTTCGAATTATCTTCATATACACCGACTTGTTTTATCTGACTAGCTTTAAGTATATCAATAAGCTCAGCAGTTATATTTAATTGAGAAAAATTTATTATTTTAATACTGGGGATAGAAGTTAAAATTTTTGCAGCTTCAGATGATAAATCTTCTAATTTTAACAGAGATAAGCATGAACACTGACCTATCGGATTTTGGGCATTATTATATGCCTGGAATTGTCTTAGTAGCTCTAAATTTGAATCGTTTAATATTAAAATATTTTCAAGGTTAAGATAAGAATTGCCAATTTCTCTAGCTATAGCAGCTTGAACAGTTAATCTTGTTATTTCCATCTTTAATCTTAAAGCTTCTCCTGGCTCTGGTTGGTCTTTTAATTGTAGAGTAAGTTTACTTGCTTGCAATAATAAATCTTCAGCAGGGTTCATAATTTTAACCAGTAAAAAATATATTCTAACACATTGTTTGTATTTTTGTCAAAAAAATTTAGCTTGATAATTTTAAAAATCAAATTCAACATATTTTCCTCAATCTACTATTGCAAAAATTGGGGTCTTTTTAGGCATTTAAACTTGACAGAGAGGGGAGGTAATGTTATGGCGTAGATATATTTAATAAAATATTTAAATAATGGCAGAGACAATGAAGTCTTTTCGTGAATATAGAGATGATTTATCAGGTTTAGTCGAAACGCTTTCTACAGAGCAACTGACGGCATTTTTTAATGTAAAAGTAAATGAACTTTTAGCTGACAATAGTCCTCTCACCGCAGGAATAAGATCAGCTTTTGCGCGTTTATTTGAAGAGAATAAGATATCATTTCCTGATTTAGAAGAAAATATATCTCAAGCACAAAAATCTTGGAATCCTGCTATATCTGATTTTGTACAAATAAAAGGTACCTGTAACATAAGATCTGGAGATATAATTTTGTTAAATTTGAGAGGTGGAACGCGAGGTTTTTTTAGAGTTAGAAGTACATTGAATGGAGTAGAAGGACAGCTATATAACCCAAATTTTTTTGGTCTACATATTAATAAATTAGTCAATTTAGAGGAGTTTTGCGACCTTTATCCTTTTAATGGCACTAAAATAGTAGGAAAGAGTAAACAGGAATTTGATTTAGTGTTTGGGACTTCTCTTCCTTCTCATCATCGCTAGCAGTGTCTCAAAAAATAGGAAATACAGTGCGATAGATGAAAAATGAATTTATCGTACCCTGTATGTTATTTTTTCTTTATAGTTTTGTCTAGGTTGTATATATTAAAAATGATCTTATCCAATTTTAATGCCAAATTTAAATAAAATCTGTCGTCAATGCCGTGGAGATTTTGAAGTTACAGATGAAGATTTGAAATTTTATGAAAAAATCTCACCAATTTTTAATGGTAAAAAATATTTAGTTCCAGCGCCGACTTTTTGTCCAGATTGTAGAATGCAGAGGAGAATGAGCTTTCGATGTGAAAGAAAACTTTATAAAAGGTCATGCGATCTTTGCAAAAAAGAAATTTTGGCAATGTATAGATCAGAACTCCCCTTTCCAGTTTATTGTCCAAATTGTTTTTGGAGTGATAAATGGGATCCTTTGCAATATGGAAAAGATTTTGATTTTTCAAAAAGTTTTTTTGAGCAATTTGAAGATTTAAGTAATCAAGTGCCACATTTTTCTTTGGCTGTATTGTCTACAACCATGGAAAATTCTGATTATTGCAATCATGCCGGATATTTAAAAAATTGTTATTTAATTTTCAATAGCGATGAATCAGAGCAATGTTTGTATGGTAAAGGCATGAATCGTTGTTTTGACTGTATGGACTGCTTCAAAATTTATGATTGCGAAGGCTGTTATGAATCTTCTAATTGTACTAATTGTAGCTTTTGTAGTTTTTTAATTGATTCACACACCTCTGATGATTGCCATTTTTCAGCGAACTTAATTGGCTGTAAAAATTGTTTTGGCTGTGTCAATTTAAGAAATCAGCAATACTCATTTTTTAATGAAAAACTTTCTAAAGAAGAATATTTAAAAAAAGTTGCAGAAATAAAAAATTTGTCCTCAACAATGATTGGGGATCAAAAAACTAATGAGGAAATTTTTGCAGAATTTTTAGATTTTAGGAAAAAATATTTTATGAAATGGATGCAGGAAAAAAACACAGAGAATTGCACAGGAGATTATCTTGTTCAGTCGAAAGATTGTTTTAATTGTTTTGATTGCGAGTATTTGGAAAAATCAAAATATTGCTGTGATTTAAAAAAAGGTGGAAAGGTAAGTTTTGAAAATTATGATATTTCGTATTTTGGTATGGGTATTGATGCGTCGTATGAATGTTCAGTAGGAGGATATAATGCCAATCATATTTTGTTTTGCGAGAATGTTTGGGAAAGTTATGATTGTTATTACTGCCAAATTTGTCCGCAGGGCTGTCATGATCTTTTTGGCTGTGTGGGTATGAGACATAAAGAATATTGTATTTTAAATAAACAATATACAAAGGAAGAGTATGAAATTTTAGTACCGAAAATAATAAATCACATGATTAAAACAGGTGAATTTGGAGAGTTTTTCCCTTCCTCGATGTCCCCTTTTGCCTATAATGAAACGAATGCCCAGGAATATTTCCCTTTAACAAAGGAAGAGGCAATTTCAAAAAATTATAAATGGCTAGATGAAAAAGATATTGTAAAATGCGAAAAAGAAATTTTCGCACATTTATTGCCAAAAAATATTGAAGATATTCCAGATGACATTTTAAATTGGGCAATTATTTGCGAAAAATCTGGTAGACCTTTTAAAATTGTAAAATCAGAATTGAATTTTTATCGAAAATATAAATTAGGAGTCCCCCGCTTACATCCTGACGAAAGACATAAAAAAAGACTAGATTTACGAAATCCAAGAGAACTTTGGCAGCGAAAATGTGATAAATGTGAAAAGGGAATTTTAACAACATACGCTCCTGATCGAGAAGAGAAAGTGTATTGCGAAGAATGTTATTTGGAGGGAATGTATTAAATTTTCCGTATGATCTGTTGCAAAACTTTTTCAGCCTGATTCTTGTTAATATTTTTGGAATATAATATTATTTATATCGTATATAATTTTTAAAAATTATGGGTAATAAAATTGATTATAAATCTAGTGGGGTTCATTATGATCTGCTTGATCCTTTCAAAATATCTGCCCAAAAGGCGGCGAGTTCAACAGATGGGAATATTGATTATTTGAATTTAAAAGAGGTTTCACAAAGTCGTGGAGAAAGTGCTTTTTTGATAGAAACAGATACTGGATATATTGCTCATGTAGAAGAAACTTTAGGAACAAAGAATTTGATAGCAGATAGTATGTATAAAATAACAAATAAATCTTATTATGATCAGATCGCACAAGATACCGTTGCAGCTATTGTCAATGATTTGATAACTATGGGAGCTTTGCCGATTTCTTTGGCCATGCATTTGGCTGTTGGTGATTCACATTGGTTTGAAGATGAAAACAGACAACATGATTTAGTTACTGGATGGAAAAAATCTTGTGATTTATCTTCAGCTCTTTGGGCTGGAGGTGAGACTCCGACTTTGAAAGGGATTGTTGAGCCAAATACCTGTTTGTTATCAGGTTCTGCGGTTGGTATTATTCAAAAAAAAGATCAGATGATTCGTTCCTCAAATTTAAAAAGTGGAGATAGGATTATATTACTTGAAAGTTCAGGAATACATGCTAATGGCGCAAGTCTTTGTCGTAAAATAGTTACTGAGCTATCTGATGGATATAGAACTAAAATTTCAGACGGAAGAATGTTTGGGGAAGCTATATTGGACCCTTCTATTATATACGTTCCTATTTTGAAAGAATGTGTAGCTCAAAATATTCGACTTCATTATATTTCGCATATTACCGGGCATGGACTTAGAAAAATTATGAGAGCTGTTGAGCCATTCCATTATGTAATTGAAAATATTTTTAAATCTTTGCCTATATTCGATTTTCTTCAAGAAAAATCGGGGCTTGATGATAAGGAAATGTATGCGACATTTAATATGGGAGTTGGATTTGCCCTTTACCTATCATCAGATGATGTAAGTCAGGTGTTGGATATTTGTGCTGAAAATAATATTAAGGCGATTGATGCTGGTTATATAGAAGAGTCTAAAGGAGCAAAAAATCTTTCAATTGTTGCGAAAAAGATTGAATATAGTGGTGAATCTTTGGCGGTTAGGTGATTTATACATCAAGTAACGTAATAGAGGATATGAGATTAACATTGTAGGTAATTTAATTTTTTGTTATAATATTAAGACAAATTATTTTTTTATTTTATTTTTAATATGAAACCAGGTGATTTAATTACACTTCAAGAACCAGCTATACGTTTTTTACAGATGGCACGTCCTAATCTTGACACATCGCATGCATTAGAAGTAATAAAAGGTGTTGAATATGATGGCTCTGAACCTGTCATTACGGTAAAAGGATATACACGAGATGGATTAGAGGATGTTTTTAAATTTAATGCCGATGGAGTTATAGGGAAAAATACAGCAGAAGTTATACTTCAAAAAGATTAAATGACATACGCAAAATACCATGATAGATTATAAATTTCCTGTTTTTAGGAACGAATTAAGTATAATTTGTGATTGAAAAAATATTATTATTTTTTTTTATGTCAAACTCTCTTAAATGTCCAGACTGCGAAATCGAAATTCAAATTTCAGCAAATGTTAAAGTAGGGCAAATTCTTGATTGTGAAAACTGCGGTGCTGAAATTGAAATTAGAAATTTACATCCGATTGAAATTGAATTGGTGGAGGATGAGAAATAGTTAAATAGCTGACAACGAATTAATCAGAACTAACTAAATTTTTCATGATTTTGCACAACGTTCCAGAATAGTCGATGTGGCAAAATATTTTTATTTACCTTTCTGATTTAGCCTAACAAGTGCTGCACTTGCACAATCAATAGACCATGTTATGGGATCAGAAGCTGCTTGCCGTGTTGGGGCGTTTGTAGCACGTAACTTTTTGTCTTCTTCGTGCATATCAGCTAAATTCCTTGCTTGTACCAAGCAGCTGATTGCATCACGGGAGGTTCCGTTACATTGACATAGGATAGTATCACCAATTATTACTCTTCTATTAAGTGCTCCTTCGCTTGCTGCAACTTGTATATTAAATGGTGCAAGGGCAGCTACCTCTTGGTTACATATATTATCATTTTTAAATTTTGTCATGGTGTATTTAGTTAGTTTTAGTTTGTTATTATAGTTATATCCAAGTTTTTGTCAAGAGCTAAATATTTTGCCAGGATTATCTGATTTTTAGTTTGAAGACAATATGGGTGCACAAAGTGGAGGAGGAGCGGAACCGCTTATACCCTTCTAGCTGATGTCGAGAAAGGGCAATTTATCAAATTATTTAATGGGTTTCCCATTTCATCTATTATTTCTGTTGGATTCAAAATTTGCAGAAGCTGTCTTAGGTGTTTTCCCATTGGGTTTGTTGTCAGAACATTATTTCTAATGAAATCTTCTCCAGGCGTACTTTTAAGACAGTATTTAAACTCAACTAATGGCGAATTACTTGAAGTATACTGACTACCTTCATTTCCTTTCTTAAATACTACTCTGTAAATACCCCAACCATTCGCATCTGTCGAAGCCATATGCTCTTTGCCGGGAACTGGTAGAACAAGACAATTTTCTCTTTGCCAGCCGAGATTTGGGGTTTGTCGAATTTCTTCAAGTGGTCTCGAATTAGCTCTGAGAGGTTTCGGTATTAACCCTAATTCTAATAGTTTTGCATGAGCTTCTGCAAATTTTGAAGTGTCTTGAGTAAATATGTTTACTTTCATTGGAAATGGTAGTTCCTCTGGCAACCATTCTAATTCTGGTGGTAAGTAATCACGTCTATTTTCCATACTTGTATTATTAGGTTTGTAAAAATAGATAATAAATTTTGAAAAATCAACTTTTTGCCCTTTCTCGATTTCGCCTAACGTTTCAGTATATGCAATGTTGGCTTGTGAGCGTGTTGGTAGAATATTCTTCACCAGCTAAGCGGACAAGCTAATATGGGCAAAGCGATGAGGTACGAGGAGCATAACCGTATATATCGTGTTATATGCTGTTCCGCTCATCTTTATTTATGATTATCTTCTTAATTAACACAAATTAATTTGCAATTTTTTTAGGCAAACAATTCCGTACTTAAATATTTCTCGCCTCTATCTGGTATTATAACAACTATATTTCCAACCTTCAATGATACGCCTATTTGGCTGGCCGCAAAAAGAGCTGCCCCTGAGCTCATGCCAACAAAAAGCCCTTTTTGTGTGGCGACTTTTCTGGTCATTATAAAAGCATCTTCTTTTGAAACATTAAAGTGTTCATCAATTAAACTATCGTTATATATATCCCCACTGAAGTCTTGTTGTGGATTTTGCAGCCCTTGAATTTTGTAGCCAGCCGGAGGAAACACCCCAATGATTTTGGTTTTTGGAGAATCCTTTTTAAATCTATTTGCAATTCCAATTATTGTGCCAGAAGTACCGACGCCAGCGATTAAATAATCAATATTTGGAATATCTCGCAGTATCTCTGGGGCAATCCCATGATAATGGGCTTGAACATTGTCTTGATTGTTAAATTGGTTAGAGAACCAATATAAAAGAGGTGAGCTTTTAACTAGCTCTCTTGCTTTCGCTATTGCTCCTTCTGTGCCAAGTGTTTTGTCCGTTAGAATCAATTTTGTGCCAAGTGCTTTAAGCATGGTTTTGCGTTCTTGGCTCATCCCCTCAGACATAATAATGTGAACTTCATATCCTTTTTGGGCACCAATCATAGCAAGAGCAATACCCATATTACCACTTGTGGCCTCGAGTATGATTTTGCCTTGCTTAAGCTCGCCTCTTTTTTCCGCTTGTTCGATCATATATAAAGCGGCTCTGTCTTTTATTGACCCTCCTGGATTTTGTCCTTCCAGTTTTGCAAATAGGTTTAAATTTTTATTGTTTAGAATTTTTTCCAATTTTATCATTGGGGTGTTTCCGATTGTTTGTAATAAATTTTTCATAATGTTTAAAGTTAAATTGAATAAATAAAAAAACTCTCATGTCCCGAGAGCCTTTTTGTCTAAATTTTTATAAATTTATTACGAACACAAACAGGCGGATCTCGGAACGATTCCAAGACCGCAACAACAATTATTTATCTGATTGTATATGTTTGTGGACTTCATGTTGCTATCTTAATATAAAATAAAAAAAATGCAAATTTTAAAAGTTGAATTATTGCTTATTCTCTTCTGGATTAGCACCATATCCATGTTCAAAATTTAAATCTGTATTAATAACCCTTTCATCTTGAGATAAAATACACATCCATTTGAATTCATCACCTTCTGGCACTGAAATATATACTATTCCATAAAAAATCTTATCTGAATCAACTTCATCATCTATATGTTGTTTTAAACCATATTCATCTAAAATTCCTAATATTTCATCATCAGAATATTTTTCTTCATCAAAACCAGCAAAAATTTCACCTTTTTCATACCAATCTTCTATCTCACCACTTTTTAATTGAGAATTTAAATTTGTTTTACATAGTTCTACTTTATCTTCATCAATCCCTGTTTCAATTGTTTTTGCAAAACGTTCCAACATAACTGCTAATTCAGCACGATTTACATTATTATTAGCTTGAAAACTTCCATCTGAATATCCAGTTATTATCCCTTTATTGGAAAGATTAATTACAGCATCTTCATACCAGTCTTCAAAAGTATTCTGATCTGTAAATACAGTAGTTGCGGCAAAAGCAGTTATACCAAAAGCGAATAAAACTCCAGCAATGAAATAGACAATTTTTTTCATTTTAAAAGGTTAAATTTAGATGATAAGAGTATAAAGGTTTATTTTATTTCCTACAACGCGTGTTATATGATGTTTACCTATTTTTTTATTCCACCAATTCATTATTTTGTCAGCGATTTCTGCTGGCTTACTATCTTCGGGTTCTAAGCCAATGTGATTCTTTAGATGTTCGTTAAAAAAAATAATTAGCTTTTTTTTATTTTCACCTCTATGCAGTAATGACAAAATGGGACCAGCAATACAATCGTATTCTTCCATGGGGCCTTCTTCACCAGGTAAAATGCCTATTGGATCCCATTCGTTTAACATGTAAATTAATTCTTTTTGTTCATCCGCAATTACTTTTTTAAGTTTATTATTATCCATACTGCTGAAAAAAATAAGTAAATTTCATACAATGTTTCTGTACATGCGAAGTTAGGGGAATGGTACAATTTATGACCATTTTACAACTTGGGAGAGCGAACTTTAAAGTGGAAATTTCTAAAAAAACAAAAAACTTAAATTTAGATTGAAGTATTTTTGAAAAGATAGAAATGAGCGAACCGGTTATACAGTGTTGTAGGATGTATTTTTTAGGGGCGTTTTAACTCTCTAACCTTTCGAGCCCCATAATATTCTTTAAGATATTTTTCGCGATTGAAGCCCTTATCTGTATATTCGATGAGATATAGGACCAACCAACCATGAGTAACGATGAGAATTTTTTTATTTTTGTAAGTTTGGTTTATCTGTTCAAAAAATTTAATTGCTCTATTTTTTACATCTAATAAACTCTCTCCATTAGGGAAAGATGCTTCTTCTCCATATTTTTCAGAAAATGAATCTATCTTTTTACATTTTTGAAGTTCAAAATTCCCAACACAAACTTCACATAATAAATTATCTTCTATTACTTTGCATTTTGAATGTTGAGCAAAAATAAAAGCAGTTTCTTTTGCTCTTCTAAATGGAGAAGAAATTATAATATCAAAATCCTTAAATTTTTTAGCTTCGATTTCGGTTTGCTTTTTCCCATTTTCAGATAAACCAAACTGATCTTTGTTTTGTAATAGTGTGGACTCGATACCTAAAAGATTATTCTCTGATTCTCCGTGACGAACGATAAAAAAAATATTCTGTATCATATCTTTATTTTACACTAAAGGCAGCCTCTAAAAAATATTTTGCACAACGTCCATGAATAACTGAAGTTTGGTGGCGGTATAATTTGGAGCGGAGCGACATACTGCCATCAAATTTACGAGAACGAACGGAGCGTAGCGGACTGAGTGAGTCAGTTATTCATTGTTAGCTGATGTTGCGCTAATTTTTATTCAGATTTTACAATATTTTTAGCCTTTAATCACTCTCACAAGCACTACAATAATAGCTATTACGAGTAGAATATGAATAAAACCTCCGATTGTGTAGGATGTAACGATTCCGAGTAACCATAAAACGATGAGAATAATGGCGATAGTCGATAGCATAGTATGAGATTAAGAAATAAAATCTTTTGGTAGGCAGTTATTGAATTTTCATTGTAACCTATAATAAAAATTAACGCAATTTCCTTTAATGTATCGGAGTAACCGTTTACTCCGTGTTATCGGATGTATTTTAAAAAAATTCTTACGAAATCATCTCAATATCTTCAAGATCAGTCGGCCTTCTTATAACGTTTTTGTAGGAAATAAGGTATTCCTTTTTAATAACAGGTACTTTTTCCCCATACACCTCTTTAACCTCAATGTCATTCAGATCTTCGTAGCAAGGCTCCCATTTTTTTGCCTCGCGGTTGAATAGCTGGATGGTTTCGCTCCCCGAAATATCAATTTCCTGGTTTTCATATTTTAAGGTCATCAACAGTAAATCCCAGCATTCATCGCGAGACCTTTTAGGACCATATACCACATGATTCTGCACAAAAGGGAGTAGTTTGTCGAAGCTGCTGTCGGGGATATCAATGTCAATATCAAAAAGGGGGCGGGTAGAGCCATAGAGCCTTGCGGCAAATCCCCCTGATATTTGAAAAGGGATATTATTTTTTCTAAGAAGGCCGACGATCCATTTAAAAGCATTTTCTGTATTTTTTACCATATGTGTTGAATTTTTTTAAAATATTTCATATAACGTTAGGCATATCCGAAGTTTTTGCGTAATGTAATGAAGCAAAAATTTGGGAGAAAGAATTTTTTACTCCTTATTAAAATATAATTGATGAAAAATTCTTGAACCGGATATGCCTTCTATGAGCGTGGCATGAATAAAGGGAAAAAAGGTATTGACAGGGGTATTTTAGTATAAAATTTAAGAAACAGGAATGACTAAAATTTATGAAATTAAAATATATGATTTCAAATTAATTTTAGTAACTTTATAATACCCTTCTATCCGTCTTCCCTAAAAGGGAAAATTCCATTAAAATATGGAGTGGACAAATCTTCAGTCCAAAATTAAAGTTGCTGCCTCACACTGTTAGAGCGATCTTAAAAAGATCAACCGCATTAATCGAGGTCAGCGACTAAGATATCCGCCTTAGCTTCACTTTTTTTTAAGCAAGGCGGATTTTTTAAATTTTTTGAACTTAAGATTTTTTCTTTAATTTTTTCATATTTATTGATATCAAATTTTTCCTGATTTTTCCAAACTTTATAAACAAAAACCAATATTTTTTTCTCAATAGCAGAAATAGATTTATTAATATTATTTAATTGATCAAGTAAAAGATTAGTCATGAATGTAATAGATTCAGAGATTTGAGGAATTTCTCCAGTATAAGGATTAATACCAAAATCTTTATCAATAGCCTTTAATTGATTTTTAACTTTAGTTCTTTGACGAACAAATTGTTCACGGAGAAGAGCTAATTTAAAATTTTCTTTAGCAGATTTAGAAGGTTGATAAACAGCTAAACGAGAAATACCATCATGCAAACAAGCATAAGCAAGAATTTCTGAGTCAATTTTATCATTTTTAATACCAGAAGCTTTAATCCAAGAAGAAGTTTTAAAAGGATCAAAAATAATAAAAGTAATTTCAAAAATATTTTGAAGAGCTTGTTGTAATGGATACCAGCCATAAGCAGATTCAGCAACAACAATTTTTTGTCCTTGAAATTTTAAAATAGATTCTAATAAATTGAGATTAAGAATTCTTTTTCTTTGAAAAATAGGTTTATTAGGGGATTTTTTATCAATAACAGTGATAGCAGTAGTTTTTTTATGGATATCAAGACCAATAATAAAATTGGCTGAATCAGCTTTTTGTTGAAGTAAATCAACTTGAGGAAAGTTTTTACGAAAAATAGAAGTTGCCATAAAAATAGTGGGTTAGGAAATATGACATTCCCATTATATACCCACGCTCATGGAGACTGTTGTGTTGTGCGATGTAGTAAAAAATGCTTACCAAAACAATTTTGGCAATTTATTTTCCCATTAATTCATGGATTTTATCTCTTATCATATTTCTGAAAGCACGTTCTTTTTTCATGTCGTTGGTATATCCAATTGAGCCAGCACTTTGAAGCCTTTCATAAACTTCTTGAGTGATAAGGTTGATTTTTTCTTCACTAATGACAATAGCTCCAAAATTGCCGTAGTTAAAACCAATATACATATCAAATTTTTGGCGCAATTTATGAGGTATGAGGTGAATATTTTCTTCAAGAAATTTTTTAAACTCATCATATCTCTTTTGTTCATATTCACCATCTGATTGTTCTTTATTGAATTCCATGCAGAGATCTAGCCAATTTCTCCCTTCCGCTGTATCAGAGAAATATTCAGAATGTGTTAGTTCGTACGACCAACCCTTAACTTTTTCACAAAAAATTTCTGCAAGAGTTAAAATTATACCTCTGTATTCAATGGCATCTGGTTGTATCTCTGATTCAAAATCGTCTTCGGAAAAATGAACCTTATCTCGAATTTCGTCTATTTGTTCTTTTCTTAATTGTTTTGGACTTGCTCCTTCTGGCTGCCTTAAGCCAAATTCTGTTGTTTTGGGCATAGTGTTTATGATTAGTTTGTTAATAAATTGCCAAAGTTATTAATTAATTATAGCATTTTTTGCTATTTCGTACAATGTTTCAGCGTATGCGAACTTAGGAAATGGTACAATTTATGACCATTTTTCTAAGTTGGGAGAGTGTTTTGAATTTTTAGATTTATTTGAGTTTTGTTTTGGCTGACTTTAATGCTGGCTTCGAATGTAGAAGAGCGAACCACATGTACAGTGTTAAACGAATGTTCAGAAACCCGCCGTCTCCAAAGCTTTTATGGAAAAAGCTGTTGTCATTGCCTTGCTTCCAAAATAACCTTGTTGGTTACCATAGTGAAAAAGTGAATCAGCAGGCCAAGAACCGCCTTGTTCTTGTAATTGTAATAACTTCTGTTTTTCTAATTCATTGGAAACTCCTAGAGTATCAGCAAGGGCAGTTCTCATGGCTAGATCTAAAGGGTATTCTGTTTTCTCAATACGTTGTTGAGTATGTATGGCAAGTTTGGCTTTCATTTTTTCGGCGAGTTCTGGAAACTTAATTAATCTTCCCATAAAATACAAAAAAGAATCTGGCGATTGATAGTAACGCGAGCCTGTTAAATAAGAATTTGAGTCCAAAGTCTCTATAAGCCACTTTTCAGTTTGTGCGATTTCAGAACTTCTGCCCAGTAGAGTTGCTAAATAAAGTGCATTTGCACCGACAACTGGATCAATGCGATTTGGTCTATCTTTTGAAAGCCAAACTTGTACTAATCCATTTTCATCTCGATGATTTAGAATTAAATTTAAAACTTGATGTGCATCTTGTTCTGTTACGCGTCCAGCTTCCAATAAAACAGAATACCCTAATGCGTTGGCGTCTGTATCTGGTGGATATACTGATCTGTCTTCAAAAAATGTGAACTGCCCTTGCTGTTTTTTTTGTTCAATGTATTGCAAGATGGCTCGGGTTGTTTCGTTATAAGGTTTGTTTTTTAATATTGTGTCAGTAATGACGAGTGTTGAGAAAATTTCACGAGTCGATATTTGTGGCTGTATCATGTCACGCGATGTACTAATGTAAGAAGGAAAGTGTCCATTTTGATGCTCGGATTCTAAATATCGCCATCCTTGTTCGACAGCTTTTTCTATGCCAGGTTCTTTTTCGTGATATCTTTCAGAGTTCATATTTTAAAATATTATCGCATAGGCGGGTTTCTGAATTTCGTTTAATGTTTTAGTACATGCGAACTTAGGAAATGATACAATTTATGATCATTTTCTAAGTTAGGAGAGCGTCCTGAGTTTTTGTTTTATTTCAGTTTTGAATTGGCTGACTTTAATGTTGGTTTTGATTTTAAGAGAGCGAACCGCATGTACAGTGTTAGCTGATGTATTCCTTTTCTTTTGTTTTCTGATAAGAAAACTTGTTTTAAAAATTTTCAAATTTTTTTTTCCGTTTTGGGTGGCGGGCAGAGGGGATTAAGGGGTGAATGACCGAAGCCCAAAACACCTTATTGTATTTTTTCTATTTTACCATTACTACCATCAATTTGCACTGGATCGCCTAACTTAAAAAAACTATTTGATAATGAAAATCCAACTATAACTGGGATGTTATTTTCACGAGCTATGATTGCTAAATGCGATAACAAGCCTCCATTTTCTGAAACAATTCCCGAAATCCTGTCAAAATATTTTGTTAAGTTCGGCGATAATATTTCAGTATACAAAATAATTTTTGAGTCATCTGATTTTTCCAAATCTAGGTATTCGTGATTTTGCAAAATACCTTGCGCTAATCCTGCGGAAATGCCTAAAATTTCTGTTCTCTTGTGGATAAATGATGAAGTAATTGAGTTTGGCAGCGTATAATCATTGTATTGGTCGTAAATATTTTTTCTTTTTTTGCATACTACTTCATCAGCCCGATCATCAATAACTTCATTGATACTGGTAAAATAAATATTCTGTAAATTTTTAAATCCTTGAGTTTTCGCATAACTTAATAAAAAATTCCTTATTGCGTTTATGTTTTTGATAGTTAACCACCTTCCCAATTCTCTTAACCGATTATAGTTTATCGCTTCTTTAATTTTGTCTTGTAGTATTTTTTTCTTTAAATCAGACATTTTTTTCCACCATTGCGATACTTTGTCGTTTGATTTGCTTTCAGTTTTCTCAGTAGCTGAAAAGCTTGATTCATCAGAAATTTCTAACGAATTACCTATTAAATTTTGCGGTAGTGCTATTTTATATTTATTTAAATCAATAAAAAGGCTGCTTTCATTTAAAATATCTGGTAATTTTACGACTTCTTTTTTAAGTAAAGAATTTAGTTTTTTTATAGCTAAACCAGATAAAAGGTTGGTTTCAAAAATCAATTTATAATCCGTTAAAAAATTCCTCAAAATTACTTGTAAATCATGTTCTTGGTTGGGCGTCTCTATTTTTGTTTTTAAATTAAAAAATATTTTCTCATAGCAACTTGTTTTAATTTTATTCAGTGAAAAAAGATTTTTTATTGTTGGGATAATTTTTGAATAGTTACTGAAATTTGGAGCAAAATTTTTATTTTGTAAATAACTGTAGGCTGGAAGCAACCCCTGTATTTCTTTTTCTTTATCCACGAAAAGCTCATTTCCTATGATGTATAAAAAATCCGTATTATTAAAACAAACGCCATATTTTTTATAAACTTCACTCACTGGCCCATTTTGGGAGTAAATAAGCTCCAAAAGGCTAAGAGTGAATTCTGTCGGTCTTGGTGCAATTTCTGAAATTTCTGTTTTTTCAAAAAAATATTTTTTACTTTCCGATAGCTTTTTTTCTAAAAAATTAATTTGCTCGCACTGTTTGTCGGAAATAGTGGTAACGGGTCTCATTTGCAACAGATAAAATTTATCGTCCTTAATGCACCATTCAATGTCTTGTGGAAATTTATTTTTATTTTCAATATCTTTAAATTTTTCAACTATTCTATTTATTGAAAATTGCTTGGGTAATTTGATGTCTTTTTCATTCCAGTAAAAAGAAATTTTTTCGGGTTTTATTTCTCCGCTTACTATTTTTTCTCCTTCGCAAAATCCGTATTCAATTATCATTTCCCTACAACCGTTTGGATTTCTTGTAAAAGTAACTCCGGAAATATCAGGGGCAATGTATTCCTGAATAATTATTGAAAATTTATCAAGTTTGCCGTGCAAAAAATTATTTGCCTGCTTCAACACCTCGTCTATTCCTCCAATTAGTTCGTCGCTGGATAGGTTGAGTTTGGTAGTAAATTGTCCGGCGAATGACTTGTTCTCACCATCTTCAATTAAGGCACTTGATCTCACTGCGTATTTTTTACATTGCAAAATTCTTATTACCTCTTTGGCGATTTCTTTTTTAAGATTTTCATCGGAGTATAAATTGCTAGAGATGTGCGAAGGTATTGCAATAAATTTTGGAACATTAAAACCCCAATCTACGAGCTTTTGTAAATTAAGCGTTTTATTGCCTAGAAATTTTTTATTTTGGCCAATCTCTTGAGATTGAAGAATGTTATTTTTCATATTCCCAGGGTTTGTTATATCTGCCTAAAAATTGATTTCCTCGTCGTTCCAATTCAACACCCGTAATTTTAGCATCAAAACAATTAACGTATCCGTCGCAAACTGTGATGACTTTGCTATTCGCTGGAACTTGATTAAATGTTTTTTCAAGATTGATAGTTGGAGTGTACATTATCGGGATATTCACACTCCCAGCAATATGCGATTGAATATATTTATATGGTTCTCTCGTATCAACAAGGATTACACCTTCTGTTACTTTCTGTTTAACATCATCTGTACTAAAAACGATTTGATATTTTGGATCTGTATATTTTTCCCCGAATTTGATTTCTCCAATCCATTTGCCGCCAAATTCAACCCAGCCATTAGCGCCATTCTCCAAATAGGAAGATACGATTTTTTTGGTTCTCAGAAATTCGGCTACTTCTTTGCCTCGAATTCCAGACCAGCAAATTACATAAACAGGCTTTTCTTTTGGTAGTTCAATCCAACGGCCTGCTTTTAAGTCCGCAAACCGAATATGTATACTCCCGGGGAAATAGCCATTTTCGTATTCAATATCTTCTCTTGCGTCTAAAACAATATAATCGCTTTGCTGGCTGTCTGTGATTCTTTTAAAATCCTGATTTGTAACAAGTATGTTTGAATTTTCATTTTTTGCAAAAAAATCATATTCCTGGGCAGTTTTACTTTTATCAATGGAAATATTTTGATTATCAATTAACCCTTGAGTCAAAATTTTAACTTCCGATTTCTCAACCCTTACTGGCGTTTCTCCTTGTAAAGTTAAAGTCATTAAAACGCCATATCTTGTGAATGTTCCGTCCTCGTATAATGTCAATTCTATTGATGATTTTTTTTCATCAATCCGAACCAATTTATCTAATGTAATTTTAGAAGTTTTTAAATACCAACCCTTGAAAGTCTCAAAGCCAACAGTTTTTTTAGACATTTCATATGCTTGCTCTAAATTGCCGTTGGCGATATTTCCGTAGTACTTACTAATAAACCTTTCAGAGCTATCAGTTAGATTTACATTAGAGATAAATTTTTCAGCAGATGTGTCGATGTTTTTGTTATTTTCACTGCCGATATTTAATTGGTCATTTTTATCTTCGTTGACTACGCCCTCTTCAAGATTTTTCGGACCATTTGGGTTATATCCATTTTTTACCTCCTCTCCGTCCGAATATCCATCGCTATCCGTATCCCGATTATTTGGATCGGTGACTAACTTTGTTTCTTCTAAATTAGTTAGTCCGTCATTATTTGAATCTAAATTTATATTTTGATTTGAGGTGTATCTTTGACTTTCTTCAAGCCATTTTTGATATTCCGCATTTTGTTTGTATGTTGCGTAAAAATAAGACGAAACAAGCGATACTACTATAATTGTGAGAATGGTTAAACTTAGAACGGTTTTTTTATGTTTAATAGCATAATATCTTGTCTTAAAGAATTGAAAAAATGTTCCAAGAATGGCGGTAGCGAATATAGCGATTATTGAAAAGAATTGCACAATTTGAGTTCCAATATTAAAAATAAAATCCGGCGGGATTACTGCGTGGGCGGCTTCGGGGAAAATGAAAGAGTGAACGAGAAGTAGAAATGCAGCTAATTTTATGATTTTTTTGTTCATGTGGTTATTGTATTTTATTTCCCCTTATAAATAAATCGTTTTCGTAGCGGAGTGGAGAAAACACCTTATACCCCTCTTTATTAATGAAAAAGAAATTTTAAAATTTTTTAAAACAATTGGGCGATAGCCCAAAAAATAAAAGGAATATTTCAGCTAATGTTTCAGAATATGCGATGTTTGACAGCGGTATAATATGCCCGAAGGGCGACCGCTGGCAAATATGGGTGTAGCGACCAGAGGGAGCGAAATAGCATATTCTGTGTTATATGCTGTGCTCACTACAAAAATTTTAGTCAGAATTGTACGATTCTAGGAAAATTTCAAGAGCTTTTATTAAATCTTTTTCTTTTATAAGGATTTTTTTATTCATTGGAAAATCATGGAGAAATTCAATTGCTTTTTTCGTGCAGGCTGTGTGTATGAATATGTAAGGCGTATTGAGTTTGTGCTTTTTAAGTGCGTAGATTGTGCGATAAATCCAACCATTGCATGAATATTGCCCAGGATTATCCGAAATATTTGGATCATAAGGAATTTGTTTTTTCTTAAAGCTTTTTTTAATTTTTGAAAAATTCCATGGTTCCATATCTATCTGAACTTTTTCATGAGCAGGTCTGGCAGGATTAATTGGTTTTTTGCTTTCATATGGAGGGCAATATTCTTTATTTTCTATCCAATTTGTAGCGCTACGTTCAATTCGAAATCCTTTTACAGCTGAAGCCATACCAAAAGAAATTATTACATCAGCATTAATCTCAATTGCCTTTTTAACGATTGTTTCTCCATGATTTTCTGCATCTTTAGGAAGACGAATTATTGAGGGAAATATTAGGCCATGAACCTTATGTCCATTAATTATTTTGCCATTAGTTGTTAATGCTAACCATTTTGTAGGATTGGTAATATATTTCCCAAATGTTTCAGATCCAGTAATTAAGACGGTTTTCATATGTTTATTGTGTTAATTTTTGTAGTGAGTATGGCATATAACGTTTCTGTACATGCGAAGTTGTTAAATATTTTTTAACGATGAAATATTAAATTATCAAAAAATATTTAGCAACTTGGGAGAGCAACCCGAATTTTTTGCGTTACTTGAATTTTGGATTGGCTGACTTTAATGCTGGCTTTGAATTTAGGAGAGCGAACCGCATGTACAGTGTTATACGTAGTTCTAAAAATATTTTTCAATCAATTTTTTTTGATAGGCTTTTTTTCTTTTAATCTTAAATTTGTTTTTTGTTTTGGGCGGAGAGCAGAGGGGATCAAGGGGTGAATGCTCGGAGCCCAAAAGGCCCTATTTTTTCTGACTTTTAATAAGTTTTATAACATTATCAAAATCAACATCCATTTGATCGTATTCATTTATTCTTTTCTGATTAAATTCTTCATATTTTTTTTCTGCCAATTGCTTTGCTTGCTCATGTGATATTTTTCCTTTGTCCTTTAAAATTTCACGATTATTGATTGTTAAAAAATCCTCTAGTTTTTTTATCCAGTCTTTCATACGCATTGGAATTCGTTGCATAGCTTGTCCTTGAGCAAAAATCAAATATTGCTCTACCAGATTATTGAGAGCCAAGAGTTCTTTTTCGATCAAATAATTTTTGGCAATAAGTGTGTCTTCTCTACGAACTTTTTCACCTCGCCAGGAGGTAAGTCCCATATTTGGTTTATTGCTATTCGCTCTCTCTGAAATTATTTCTGCAGCTGTTTTTCCAGTAATGCCGAAATGTATTTTATTTTGAACTGTTTGAAAAAATTCAATACTCATTGGGTCAGTAGGATCATAATCAATACTTGTCGAATAAATATCAGTAATTTTGCGATAAAATCGTTTTTCTGATGTACGAATATCTTGAATTCTTTGTGTAAGCTCTTCAAAATAGTCATATGGTAAATCAGGATTCTTGAGCCTTTCATCATCTAAAACAAAACCTTTCACGATAAATTCTTTGAGTCTTTGAGTAGCCCATTTGCGAAAGTGCGTAGCAGTTTTGGATTTAATACGATATCCAACAGAAATAATAGCATCGAGATTATAAAATTTGGTTTTATAGTTTTTTCCGTCTTTAGCAGTTATTAAGAATTCCTTAATAACTGAATTCTCATCTATTTCTCCTTCTTCATGGCAATTTTTTAGGTGCATATTGATATTTGGTACGCTGCTATCAAAAAGTTCTGCCATTGATTTTTGCGTCAACCAAACCGTTTCATCTTCCAAGCGAACATCGATTTTTGTCTCACCAGATTCAGTTTGATAAATGATGAGTTGAGAGTTGTTAGTCATAATTACTTTACAAATTTTATTTTTAAAAGTTCAAAGTAATGATTTTAAGTCAATTGGTGAGACACTGTCTCACTTTTCGTTTAAATTTCACAATTATAATCTTTTATATTTAACTTTTCTGAAAGCAAGTATACTAAAGAATTACTTGAAAATAAAACTATCTTTTTCACAGTATACGACTACAGCATTATTGACAATTGTCAAATTATTGATATATTAATTGGGCTAAACAAAATTTAATTTTATATGAAAAATACTGTCTTAAATCTATCATTATCCTCAATGATGATGAGCCAACACGAACTGCGTGATGAGCTTGTCTGATGATTTAGACATAACCAATTAAATTAATAGCTCCACGAAGTTCAAAAAGCTCGTGGAGCTTTTTTGTATTTGTAAAAAATTTTCACAATGAATGAATACAGTCCCAAATCTGCTTGTCCAAATAAAATCTGCATTAATTACAAAAGTGCCGATGATTCAAAAATTGCTGTGCATGACAAAAAGACTAAACGTTTTAGATGCAGAGTTTGTGGCAAAACATGGACTGCTCATTATGAGGAATTTCATTACGGGTTACGCAGTGAAAACATAAAAATAAATAGAGCAACGGAGATGATTAAAGCAGGTCTAAGCATAAGGCAAATAGCTAAATTTGTGAAAGTTAGCCCGAGTACAATTCTGAGATGGAAGAAACGATTAAAAGCAATTAACTAACTAATTTTATTTCTTAAATTTCAAATTATGGAAACCTTCAATGTCATGTGTATCCACAAAAATACTTTATTAATATTATTAACTAACTTTTAAAAATGTCTGAAATAGAAAAATTTTGTATACAAGAGCGAGAAGATGATGGCTCCCAGGTAAGTCATCGTCCTTATGATTATATTATTGGGGAGGAAAATTTAAGAGATGTTCAATTACTAAAGACAGTACGTGATGGCTGGGCAAAAGTCTCAGTCGGTGAAGGTAAAGTCTTATATTTATCTCCTGAAGGTATTTCTGGTCGTAAATTAATAGTCACACCTAATGAACAGCATGTTGTACCTTATTTATTAACTTCGCGAGATAGGGTGAAAAGAGTTTTTGGAGACTGTCCTATCGAATTACCTTTAAAAGAGGATCTGGATTTTGAGACAATCGATGAACTATTGAGTCAGCTAAATGAACAAAAAGCTTCAGTGGAAAGTGATGGTGAAGTTGATCCAGATTCTATTCAGAGAATATTAACTATAGCTGATCCTATTGGAATAACTGAAATTTTAAAAACTAGGAATGAAGAATTAAAAAAAGTCGGAAATCAAGTGGGAAATATTGATTTCAAAAATTTAAATCCAGATTCTTTAGCTATTTTATCTACTCTAATAAATAAAAAAGTTATTGAATATTTAGTAAGTCTTAAGTTCCCTATAATAAAACATAAAAATGCAAAGCAATTAATAGCTGAGTTATCTAAGAGAGTAGATGATAATCAAGATTTGCTTAACAGAAAGAAAGTTTTATCTAATTATTCTACATTTTTTGTGCCTTATCCAGATGGCATGGGAGTAGATATTGAATATGATCTTGTGGCACAAAACAATAAATTTGATGGTAGTTTATCTGGTAAAGGTTTCCATGCTAGGAAAAATACTTTTGAAAACATAATAAATCGAGCTGTTACTGCATCAGTAAAAACATTTTTTACAGGACTGCCTATAGTTTATCAATGTACCGATTTCCATGAGGAAGGCTTTTCTTTTGAATTACATTTTTATAATCCTTTTTTCGTCCAAGGAGGGTTTGTTAACTAATTTAATTTTCATGAATCAAATTATTTTAAATCTAGATGAAATTGATCTTAGTGTTCCCAGTCAAATAACTCAATTTGGAGAATGTCATACTTACCAAAGTCATGACGGATCAATAATTACTACGCTACCTACTACAGAGCTTCCTCTTAAGTCTTTAATTCCAGCTAATTGGAATCCACAATTCTCATTAGATCGTGGGCATTTTAGGAAAGTTGTAGAAGTAGGGAAATTAATTAATGATGAAAGTGCAGGGATATTTGTAAAAGATCCTGAAAGAGTTTTTAGCGGAACAAAACCAGAAGGGCTTTGGTGGGGTGGAAGCAGAAGTAGAGAAAAACCTATTTTGTTAGAAGATCCTTTAGTTGAAGAGCAGGTATTTTGGGAAGCTTCGATTTTGATAAAACTCATACGTAGTGGAATCAAAGCCGAAATTCCCCAAGCAATTATTGAAAAAGATGGCAAGAAATCTTTAGTCGTAAAAGCAATTCCACATAGAATTACAAATTATGTAGAGCATAATGGGCCTGACCAATTATCAATTCAAAGAAAAATAATAGAGATTGGACTTATTGATGTGGATTTCATGTCTTCATCTAATGCTTTTAAGGGAGCTGATGGTTATATACATTGTATTGATGTTAATAGATGGGAATGGCCAGGAGAGATAGATCAATTCAGGGATTTACTTCGAGTTAAGTTGAAGGAAGCTATAAATTTTTCATAATCGTTTTCGCAGAGCTAACGGAGAAAACACCATATTCCCTCTCTGTATTTAAAAAAAACAAATTTATCCTCTTTGTCTTAAAAAAAGCCTATTAAAATTCCTTATTAAAAGAAAAATATTTTTAGAATTTCGTACAACGTTTCGCACTTTGCGAAGTTGACCAGCGGTATAATATCTTGCCACCGTACAAGGTGGCAAACCGCTGGTCAACTTGGGCGAAGCGATTGCAGGGAGCTGAGCCGCAAAGTGCGTGTTAGCTGACGTACATTTCCAAATTGATTCAATTTGCCGAAATATTTCCGTTTTACTCTTTAACTATGGCCGCCTCATCTGGTTTCTAGCTACGCTTCTTATTAAATCGACAGTTCTGTCGTATTCTGCGTCTAAACGTGCCACTAACGCTCTAAATTTCTCCAACTCTGCTATAACGACCCCTAAGTTATCAAGATTTCGTGATGAAAGTGAAGCAATGTACGCTTCAAAATTTTGATCCAGTCGGTCTCTTGCTTGTTTCATAGCTTCATAAATATCTGCCGATGGATCGACGTTGAGTCCGAAGCTTTTTTGTATTTCATTGAGAGCCCTGGCAAGATATGCTTGATTAGCTTCTCTTTGGATTTGTTCGAGTGCGGCAGGATCTTCATTAAAATATGGCGATTGATTGGGTGATTCCATAATAAGTTTGATTAAAATATAATAACTAAATGAAAAATTATATAAGTATTACACGGACGAGCCGTGTTGGTGGATGAAAATTGTGATAGTTGTACATAATAGAAATAGTTAAAATGCAAAAAAAGCCACCCTTTCTGGGGGCGGCCATGATTCTTAGAAATTAATGCACAAATCACCGCAACCCCAGATTGGTGGTTGTGGTAGTCGTTACGAATTGATTGTGTATTTCATTATTCATGCCATGATTATACATAATAATTATCCCTTGTCAAGTTTTTTGGAAATATTTCGGCACCGGAACGGGGGAAAACGTATTTCAGCTAACGTCCGAGACTAGGCGATGTTTTGCGATGGTATAATAGCGCAAAGCGCCCACCACCGCAAAATATGGGTGAATGAGCGCAACAAAGTGAAGCGAATGAACCGCCTAGTCTCTGTTAAGTGATGTTGCCCACCCCTTTCTTTGCTTTATTTTGGGCCATTATTAAAATAACGATTACTCCATTTCCTATGATCCCGTTTACTACAGGGCTAACGAAGGGTATCCAATCTCCCGGATAATTCACAACTAAAGCTAGAGTGGCAAATGAATATGAAATAATTGCAGTTAGCCAGGAAGCGTAGTGTTCTTTGCCAGTTTTGTTAAGCAGACCCATGATTGTCGGTAGGTAGGAAATAATATAAATACTTTGTAAGAGGAGATTGGATATCCTATCGTTAGAACTAATTTGCCAAAAAATTCCAACAGCAAGTGCCATTAGAAAAATAAAAAAATCAAGTGGTCTAATTTTTGTGAATTTCCCTTTCAATAGGGCATATACTAAAATGACAAGTACTGAAAAAGTCACGGCGATCACAAAGAGGCTCTGCCAGATATTGCCATTTACTACAGCGAAGTAAGTAAATGTATTAATCACTCCAGCAATAAACCAAATAAGCCAAGTGGAAGGGTTTGGAGTAGACTGTCCTTTGACAGCTTGTTTTAAATAGAAGCCGTACGTGATTAAAGCCGTGACGCCTGCGAGAGCACCGAAAATATTT
>Ga0208953_1000632_pt1 | contig 28136 bp, 38 predicted proteins | sample RifOxyB2_FD_184033 | JGI IMG/M metagenome (GOLD analysis project Ga0208953, IMG submission 184033) | Groundwater microbial communities from Rifle, Colorado - Rifle Oxygen_injection B2 (SPAdes) | ecosystem: Environmental > Aquatic > Deep subsurface > Groundwater | place: USA: Rifle, Colorado...
GAAAAAATGGGTAATTGGATTAATTGGTATAACACTAAACGTTTCCATTGGGGGCTAAATTTAGAGACTCCTGTGGATTATTTAATCAATAATGGCTATGTTGTCCAATATGTGGTGAACTAATACACCGTCTTTTATTTATAACGATTTTATAGTATAATAAAAGATATGAAGCATGTTAATAAAATTTTATTTTTAATAATTCTAGGTATTTTTATTTTGCCTCAGGTTGGTTTTTGTCTTACTTTTTGCGAATGCGAAGGAGCTACATCGGAATTTGTAGTTTCAGATTGTACAGAATGCAAAAATAGTTGTGGAGGAGTAGATAGTGTAAAAAAATGTGTTGAAGGTAATACGGAAAGTGGTATTTCCGGCAGTGGTATACCGAATCCACTGAATTATGGAAAAGCGGCTCCTGTTAGCTGGCAGATTTTGGTTGGGAGAGTTATTCAGGGTATTTTGGGGATTATTGGCTCTTTAGCCTTACTGATGTTTGTCTACGGCGGTTTTATCTGGATGATGGCTAGCGGCAATAATGAGGCCATTCAAAAAGGAAAAAATATTTTAATGTGGGCCACGGTTGGTTTAGTGGTAATTTTTTCATCCTATGCCTTGGTAAGATTAGTGTTTACCGGATTAGGGATAGCTTAATTTATATGAACAAATTAAATAAACAATTTTTATCATTCTGCATTATTTTATCTTTTTTTGTTATTGTATTTCCGGTTATGGCTGCTGATTTCCCCGACCCGTTAAATGGTGTTAGTTTGCAAATTTTAATTGGAAGAATTATTTATGCCGTTTTAGGCATTATCGGCTCTTTGTTTTTAGTAATGTTTATATATGGCGGAGTGACATGGATGATGTCCAGCGGCAGCAATGAGAAAGTGCAAAAAGGAAAAGATATCCTGATATGGGCAACCATCGGCCTTGTAGTTATTTTTGCTTCTTATTCCATAGTAAGGTTTATATTTGCGGGACTTAAAATATAGTTTTTAAATAAAAAATAGACACTTAATTTTCAGATTCGGGCATTAAATGTCTGTTTTTTTATTTTATCATTAAGGCTGCTCCAATAGCACCCGCTTGTTTACCTAGTTTGCTTTTTGCTAATTTTATTTTTTTTGCAGCAATACGGGAAGCAATATTTTTTTTCATTATTTTTTTTGCTTGACCTAAAAACAAATCGCTTGCCTCGGTTACTCCTCCGCCCACCACTATTATTTCCGGAGAAATAATATTAACAATACTAGCAAAGCTAAATCCTAATAAATTTCCCAGATTCATAAATACCCCCTCTGCCTGAACATCTCCGTAATAAGCTTTTTCGGCCAATTCTTCCGATTTTTTTTCTGTTAGGTCATGAAATGCTTTTTCCAAAATTGTGCCGGAATGAAAATCAACAATCATTTGGCCCGGTTCTCCCGATCCGCCATTTTTGGTTTGATAGATTTTATTGTCAAAATACCATCCGCCGCCAATTCCGGTGCCAACAATAATCCCATAGACATTGTCATATTTTCTGCCCGCGCCAAGCAGAGCCTCTGCTAGTGTAAAGCAATTACCATCATTGTCTATCTTTATAAGCAGATTTATTTTTTCTTTTAATAATTCTCCTATATTTACATTATTAATGATGGGGATATTGGGTGAATATAGCATTTTACCAGTTTCACGATCTATCACTCCCGCAAGGCCGATTCCTATTCCATCTATTTTTATTTTTAATTCTTCGCATTTTTCAAATATTGGCCCTATTAAAGCTTGGAGCATAACCATAAAATGATCCAAACTGTCTTTGGGGGTAGCAAGTATAAACTCTGCCAGCACATCTTTTCCATCAAAAAGAACAGCCATCATTTTTGTGCCGCCAATATCAATTCCAATTGAATATGTTTTTTTAGTCATATTGATAATAATGCGAATTTAGCGAATTTTATGCAAATATAACGAATTCGAATTATGCAAATAAGCTTTATTTATAATTCGCATGGTTTGAAATTCGTAGATTTGCATATTGATTTGCGGTATTTGCATTATATTTATTTAAAATAATTTTTTAGCTTCCTCTATAAATAAGATATTATTATTTATTTCTTTTTCCCAATACCAGAATTCTACCCCCCAGAGATAAAATTCCTTAAATCCTGTTTTTTGCACGAATTTTATTATATCCTGAAATTTTTCTATGCTCATGGTTCGGTCTCTTGTTTCTTGGTCTGTATTTTGAAAAGGGACCGGCGCCCACGGCTCCGCTTGCAACTCTATAACTATCCATTTTGAGGGATGTGCAAAAAGATTGGCTATATTTTTTTTAAATCTGAAAAAAGCCGGGCTTATGGGATAATGGATATATCTTTTTAAATGCGCCGAATAAGTATCTCTGTAAAGCGTGGTGCCGAAAATATCAGCTCTTTTGGCTGCCGGTACCCATATAGATAATTCTCCGGAATCGGTAATAATAATATTTCTGGAGTCCATGTTTTTAACTAATGATATTTCTTTATCCAGAAATTTACTGTCTAGCTTAGGACAATCACCGAAATGAGATAAAAATGGTTCGTTTTCTACTTGCCAGGCAACTATATTTTTATTTTTGGAATAACGTGATATAACCTTGCTGATATATTGCAGTATTTTAGCCTCCCTTTCCTGAGCTGGCATATTTTTTGCCCATTCCGGAAAATGGCATTCCGGCCACCTGGGAAGCCGACCGCCTACAGCTAAAATAATTTCCGCATGAGCCTCGCTGGCTTTTTGAATTTGCCAATCTAAATCATCCCATGTAAAATTTTCCTGTGCGCACTCCACCTCATTCCAATAAGCAGAAAGGCGTATTTTTTTTACTTTTAATTCTTCAAATATATTTGAATAAGTTTGTTTCCAGTCAAGTCCCAGATTTTCAGCTTGTTTTTTAGAAAAAGTTACTCCAAATTCCAAATCTTCTGTTTTATAAGTATGCCCCCTGCTTAAAATTAAAAAAAGCAACAAAAAAAATAGGAAAATGTAAATGATTTTTTTAAATATTTTTATACATTTAAGCATTTAATTTAAGTTTTTATGTTGCAACCTCGTAAAGATACTTAGTGATATAGAAAGTTATGGCATATGCCATTATTATAATAACTAAACCAATGACAGAGGATTTTAATTGAGACTTGGCTTTATTGATGTGTTCTTCCGACCCCTGGGATGCCATCCATTTATAACCGGCCAAAATTATTAAAACTAAAAATATTATCCCCAAGAACCCTAGAAAAAATTTTATAAGTTTAGCTAAAAAAACCATGAGACTATTTGGTTCGTCAACATATCCAAAAGATTCTCCGATTTGACCAGGGTCAGTACCCACACCAATTTGATCTTCCCAAAGTCCGGCCTTGACACATGGCGCGCCTATTATGCAGAAAATTGAAGACAGAAGTAATAATAATAGAATAGAAAGAATGAAAGTTTTAATGTTTATATTTATCATAGAGTTTGTGTTATAATAATAAGGTATAATGCTAATATGCTAATAAATACAAATAATACGAATTGCTAATAATATTGTATTCGCAATTCGTAGATTGGTATAAGATTCGCAGATTAGTATCACATTTATATTATACCTAAAATCAGTTAAATTTTCAATTCATGAAATTATCTACAAAAGTCGCTTATAATGCTATTGTGCAAATTATTAGCAAGATCATTGCCATTATTCTTGGGCTTGTGGCAATTGGTTTTATTTTTCGGTATTTAGGGACAAATGGTTTTGGTGAATATACTACTATAATAACATTTTTGTCTTTTTTTAGTATTGTCGCCGACTTGGGTCTTACTTTGGTTACAGTACAATTAATTAGCCATCCAGGAGTTGATCAAAATAAAATATTGGGAAATTTGCTGGGGCTTAGAATTGTCTCCGCCATCCTGTTTTTAGGACTTGCATGTTTGGCGGTTTTGTTTTTCCCTTATAGCTCTTCTGTAAAGGAGGGAGTAGCCATTATTTCTTTTTCCTTTTTCTTTATTGCCCTGAATCAAATTTTCGTTGGACTTTTTCAGAAAAATTTAAGATTAGACAAAGTTTCAATTGCCGAGATAGCTAGCCGTATAGTTTTGGTGATAGGAGTGATATATGTTGTAAAATTGGATTATGGTCTTCGTGGCATCTTGTTTGCGACAGTTATTTCTAGTTTTGTTAGTTTTATATTGCATTTTTATTTTTCTAGGAGATTTGCCTTAATTGGATTACGGTTTGATTTTGCGTATTGGAAAAAAATAATTATTAGGTCTTGGCCATTAGCCGTCACTATTGTGCTCAATTTAATTTATTTAAAAACAGACATACTCTTTTTATCTCTTATTCAAAGGCCTACCAGTATTGGTATGATTGCGGAAGTAGGACTCTATGGGGCCGCTTATAAAGTAATAGATGTTGTTATTATTTTTCCTTTTATGTTTGCCGGAATTATTTTGCCAATTCTTACTTCGCTTTGGGCGCGAGGAGATAAAGATTCTTTTAATACAATATTGCAAAAATCAATAGATGTTTTAATGATTATCGCCATCCCGCTTGTTATTGGAACTCAGTTTGTGTCTCGCGGTGTAATGCTTTTAATTGCCGGAAATGATTTTGTGGAATCAGGACCAATATTACGATTTTTAATTGTGGCTGCCGGAATGATATTTGTTGGCAATATGTTTGCACACGCCATTATTGCGATTGACAGGCAAAAAAGTGCTATTAAAATATATTTGTTCACAGCTGTTTCTTCGCTAATTGGCTATCTTATTTTTATACCACATTTTTCATATTTTGGCGCCGCTGGAGTTACTATTTATTCCGAGACCGTTATTACTTTGGGCTCTATTTATTTGGTTTATAAGTTTACGAAATTTTTTCCAAATTTTATAATTATTTTTAAATCTTTTTTTGCTTCCCTCTTTATGGTTTTTGGAATCTATATTTTAAAGTTTTTGGATTATTTTTATCTTCCGCTCGTTTTAGTGGTTTCAGTAGCGATTTACTTTTTATTTTTATTTTTATTTAAAGGTATATCTAAAAATGATATAAATATATTGTTAAATAAATAAAGTTCCTCATTGTCATTTTGGAAACAATAAAGATTACTATGAAAAAAAATATTTTAGTTATAAACACAGGAGAGGATATAATTCCCTTGTTTGATTTTTTTGATGAATTAACATCAGATGAGTTTGATTTTTTCTTTATGGAATCGGGAGTTAAGGCGTTGCAAAAAATAAAGGAGAGAAACTGGCAGTATAAAAAAATAAAAAAAAGAAATAAATTTAATTTATTTTTATTTTTATTGTTTTGGCCGATAAATTTTTTAATTTGGTTGATAAAGTTATTATATTTTAAATATAAAAAAAATATCCAATATTTAGTGCTCATAAATAAATATGAAAAGTTGACCGTGACTCCGGCTGCAAAAGTATTAAAAATTAAAATTATTTGGCTTGAAACACCTGGGGAAAAATTTAAAGATTCGGGAAAATTAAATATAAATTTGTTTCGTTTAATATCAAGGTGGGTTGTCATTGTCACCCTTAATGGTTTTTCTAAGCAGAAATTAGAAAAATTGAAGTTTAAGAATGTTTTCAACATGAAATTGGGAATAAAATTGTCAAACCATGCTCGCCAAGATAATATTTTTAATAACATTGCTAAAAGAGGTCAATCTAGAGTAAATAATAAATTTTTTACCGTTGGAACTACCTTGATTATGGATGATTTGCAAAAAATAGAAGCTATGTTTCAAGCGATGAAAAAGTGTATTTCCATAATTCCTCAATTGCAATTTATTGTGATTGGGGACGGAGAAAAAAGAAAAAACTTTTTATGGCTGGCAAAAAGGATGGAAATAAACAATTTTTCTTGGTTTGTGGGGCATCAGGAATGTTTAAAAAAATGGCTTGACGGTTTTGATGTCTTTTGTTGCGCAGACGATCATTTAAATTTAAACAATTTATCAGCCATAATCCAAGCATTGGTTTCGGGGTTGCCTGTGGTGGGACCCAACAATATTGGCTTAGAAGAAATTTTTTATAATAAAAATCAAATTTTAACTGTGAAACCGGAAAATGCCGAAGATCTTGCGCAAGAGATTATCAGGGTTTATAAAAATAGATATTTATATAAAAAGATGACCAAAAATCAAGAAATTTATAGTTTATTTTCAGTCGAAAGAATGGTTAAAGAGTTTAAAGATATATTAATATAATGTGAATCTGCGAATTACATGCGAATTTTCAAATTACGAATTATGCGAATTAAATAAAATATTATTCGCATAATGCGTATTCGCTGTATTTGCATTTTGATTAGTGGGTTCGCATTATTCTTCAAATTATGCAAGAACTAAACATTGTTTTTGAAAATGATGAATATTTGGTGGTTAATAAACCAGCCGGTCTCCTAACTCATGGCTCGGATCATATTAAGGAGGAAACTTTGATAGATCAGATTTTAGAGAAGTATCCGGAGATTGCGGGGGTTGGAGATGAATTGAGCCATCCGGGCATGATGCATCGCTTGGATCGGCTCGTATCCGGCCTTTTGGTTATAGCCAAAACACAGGCCAGTTTTGAGAATCTTAAAAAGCAGTTTAAAGAGCGCACAATTAAAAAATATTATACAGCCCTTGTTTATGGAAAATTATTAAAAGATGAAGGTGAAATAAATTTTCCAATTAGACGCTCCACAAAGGGCCATAAAATGGCTGCTGTTCCAGAAACAGATAGGGGTAAACCCAGCCAAGGGGTGCGCAAGGCTAAAACTATATTTTCAACAATTCAGAAATTCATTAACTATACTCTGCTTAGGATAAGAATAAAGACCGGGCGCACACACCAGATTAGAGTGCATATGGCGGCTTATGGACATCCTATTGTAGGAGATCCGATATACAATACCAAGATGACCAGAATTAAAAATAAGAAATTAAATCTGGAGAGAATATTTTTAGTAGCCACGGAATTAATGTTTAAAGATTTGGGGGGTAAAGAACAAAATTTTAAAATAGATTTACCAAAAGAGTTGCAAGATTTTATGAAAGTTGTAAAATAATATCATATCAATATGTTGGCGTTTTAACATCTTAATAATATATTGAGAATTTATACATTTAACTAAGAAAGATGACGGACATCTTAATTAAAGTAAATAATGTTAAAATGTTAACATGAAGAGTAATATGATTATTTCTATTAGTGGTACAGCCGGTTCTGGCAAATCAACAGTTGCCAAAGGGTTGGCTAAAAAGCTTAAATTTAAACATTACTCCATGGGTGATTTGCAGAGGGAGGTGGCAGAAGAAATGGGGGTAAGTATTGTGGAGCTTGGGGAGCTGGAGAAAACAGATCCTTCTATTGACCGAATGATAGATAAGAAACAAAGAGAATTGGGTAAAAAGGAGGATAATTTTGTGATAGATGCCTGGTTGGCACCATTTTTTATTCCACATGCTATAAAGTTTTTTTTGGATGCGGATATTGGCGAGCGCGCCAAAAGGAGGGTGGTGGCAAAAAGGACCACGGAAAGTTATCAAAGACAGGAAGATGCTGAAAGAGCTATTGCTCAAAGAGAAAACACAAATAGGGAGCGTTGGATTAAGTTTTATGGTTTTGATTTCAGAGAAAAAAAGAATTATGATTATATAATTGACACTACAAATAGTAATGTTAGGGAAGTATTAAAAAAGGTTAATGAATTATTAAAAAAGTAAAAAAATTAGATTTTCATTAAAAATAGCTAAAATTAAATAATTTTTTTATTTTGTGGATTTTTTACAAAAAGTCTTGACAGTTGTAAATTTTTATTATAATATAATATTAATCTAAACAAATAGGACTTAATCGTTCTATTTTTAATTTCTATAAATACTTATCTCCCCGTTTCTCCGTTTATACTAAAGAGAGGAAAGGAGGGGGTTTGAAATAATAACAAATATATATGCCAGAAGATAAAAAAACAACCCAAACCAAAGAAAAGGTTCAAAAATCCAAAGAACAAGTCAAGAAAGTAAACATTGCAGATCTTAAACCGGGAATGACTGTTAAAATTTATCAAAAAATTAAAGAGCTCAATGCAAAGGGTGAAGAAAAGGAAAGAGTTCAATTTTTTGAAGGGATTGTTATTGCCAAAAAACACGGATTAGAAAAGGGCGGAACCGTTACTATTAGGAAGGTTTCTGATGGTGTGGGCGTGGAAAAGATATTTCCAATCAATCTACCCACGATTCAAAAAGTAGAGATAAAAAAACAGGCACGAGTTAGAAGGGCAAAACTTTATTTCTTAAAAGGTGATTATAAAAAGAGATTGAAGGAAACAATTATTAAATAAATTATTTTCAGCCGCAGTGCTGGAATCGGTAGACAGGCCAGCTTGAGGGGCTGGTGTCCATTAGGGCGTAAGGGTTCAACTCCCTTCTGCGGCACTGCATAATGAGTATGGGGTTTTCGCCGGAGATGGATTATCCCCGGGCTGACAAATTATTTTTCACCCGTCATGGAAGTTTGGATGGATTAATAATTTTGTACTCATAAATTATTCAAGGAAGAAAATATTTAGATAATTTGGATGCATAGCTCAGTTTCCGCCGGAGGCGGACCCGCCTCAGGTGGGGGCTATCGTATATATGTTTACGGTTTATATATTAAAAAGTTTAAAAAATAGTAAGAGATATATTGGTTATACAAGTAAAGACGTTGAGACTAGATTAAAAGAACATAATTCTGGTTGTAATAAATATACCAAGAATAATGGACCTTATAAAATTTTTCATACAGAAGTTTATGATAATAAAACAGAGGCAATGAGAAGAGAAAAATTTTTAAAGTCAGGTCAAGGAAGAAAATATTTAGATAATTTGGATGCATAGCTCAGTTGGCTAGAGCATCTCGTTTACACCGAGAGGGTCCGGGGTTCGAGTCCCTGTGCATCCACCACCGTTATCGGAAGACACACCATTTGGTGTGTTTTTCGTTTTAGATAAGCCCTTTTTAGGTTCGTCCACCACTATAGCTGGTTTCTTACTTTCCTGGGCGAACCGAAAGAAAACATTTACTTTTATATTCTTTTCATCCTCAAAAACTTCAATCTTATCAACCAGCATTTCAATCAATAGCCGTTTTTGCTCAAAAGTAAAATTATTTATTCGCTTTTTAAAGTATTTAGAAAATCTTTCCAGCACATCAGAGGCAATTTTAATCTCGCCAATCCGCTTGATTTGAGTTTCAATTTTATTGATTTCTTTTTTATAATTTCCAATTCTTTCTTCGTATTTAATTTCCAGCTGAGTTTTCCTTTTTTCTGCCAGATTACCTTCATAATAATCATCAAACACATTCTGGAGTGCATCATTGGCTTTCACAGCTTCATTCCTATAAAATTTCTGCTTATCCTTTAATCTTTCCAGCTCACGATGATTATACCTTTGCTTCTTATAAATCTTAAAAAATTCTTCAGGCTTGTTTATTGCAAGCATAATCTGCTCCCAAACAAAATCTTCAAGCGGTTTACCAGGAATTTCCTTGTTCTTGTAAGAAATTTTTCCAAGTTTAAATCCTTTTCTGCGATAACCGCTCCCGCCTTTAGTTCTGGAATAACCAATAAACTTTCTGGTTGTTTCAAGGTCAATAATTTTTCTGCTAAGCAAATATAGATTTTGTCCGCCTCCCTTTTTGCCTTTGCTTTCGCTTATCATTTGCACTCTGTATTTTGCCTGCCTGAATAATGGCTCAGGGATTATCTGCGGAATCTCAACTTCAATTTCTTCGTATTCACCTTCATCGTTTGATAATCTTTCAATTTTTTTTCCCGTATACGCTTCCCGCATTAACATCGTTCTTATCTCGTTATCTTTCCATTCTGAGAATTTTTTAGTCTTACGGTGCGGACTACCTTCTCCTTTTGGCACTTTAAATTTGTTAAGATGTCTGGCAACCTCCGAATAACTTATTTCATCAAAAACAAACCACTCATATACCTTCAACACCCATTTGGCTTCTTTCTTTAGAATTTTATAAGTACTTCCTTTTCCCTCTTTTGCTTTCTTTATCTGTTCATATCCAAACGCAGGTGTACCGCTTACCACATTGCCCAACTTTGCCGAAGCAATTCTTCCTTCCAAGGTTCTTGACCTGATTGTTTCTCTCTCAAACTCTGCTAACGCACCGAATATCTGAAACGTTAATTTACCGATTGAACCAGAAAAATCAACGTTTTCTTTTAGTGAATAAAAGCTGACTCCATATTTCTGTAAATCTTCAAATACTTTTAGTAAATGAGTTAAATTTCGTGACATACGGTCAATCTTCCAAACAGCCACCACATCAAAGTGACCTTGCTTTGCCATTTCCATCATCCTTTTATATCCTGGTCTGTCCAGCTTCGCTCCCGTGTAGCCATCGTCAATAAAAATCCAGTCATCTTTAGTTATCCAACCACTATACTTATTTTTAAAGTTCACTGTTTCTTTTAAAGCATCTAATTGCATCTCTACGCCGTAACCGTGTCTTGCCTGCTCTGTTGTGCTGACACGGATATAAAATGCAACCCGAATTTGTTCTTTATTTTTTGGCATATAACTGCTTGATTATTATTCAAGCGGTTAATCAAACTTCATTTTTTATTCCAAACTTTTGGAAATTCTTTGCTAAATTCTCAAATCTTTCCCTGGTTTCTTTTTCGCTTTCTGGCTTGAAGTATCCTTGAATAATAATTGGTTTTTTTCTTCTTCCCGCTGTGGGAATAACCTTTACACAGTTTGCACCTTGGGCATATTCCATAACTTGAAAAGCAAGTTTAACTTGCAGTCCGTTTGCCCAGGTTTCGCTGACGCAAAAGTTTTGTTAATTAGAGCTGGGAGCTTGCGGTTTAGGCACAGCTCAAAGCATTAGTATTTAAATATTTCTTTTTCCTTTATTGACACAATCCTCCCATCCGTTTTTACGATTTCAAACTTTGCCCACTTCTTGCTTTTTATTATATCAAGCATTTCTTTTTCGCTGTATGCCTTGTCGGAATAATTTTTATTAGTGTAGACCTTTGTCACTTTCCCTTCGTTGTCTTTTTTAATCACAATTTCTTCGTAATCATTGTTTTGTAAAGTTTGTATAAACTCTTTTTCTTTCTCACTTAAATGGTTTTCGTAATTTCTAATATCAAGAAAAAAATTAAAAATTTCCTTTGATTTCGGGTTTTCCTTAAGCTCAATGACCTGCTTAGTGAGATTAAAAACTAAATAATTACTGTCATATTTGGTCAAAACTGAATAATAATCCCAGAGATAACAAGCATAATTGTTGTTTTTGTTTTCAAATATGACAACCAAATTTAAACCAATAAAAGCATAGGCAATCGCTTCTTCAAATTCCTTGCTTTCAAGAATAAATTTTTTAAAATTTAATAATTGTTTGTTTGTTAATCCAAAATCTTTAAATTTTTTAACTAAATTTAGGTAAATTATTTCCTTAAAACTGAATTTTCGCCACTCCTTATCGCTTTTTCTACTCTCAATTATTACCCCATCTTTAGACAAAGTGTTGATTTGCCTATATGTAAGAAGTGAGTCTTTGACTTTAAAATTTTTCTTATTAAGTGCATTGCATAGGCCAGGATAATTGGCTAATTTATGCTTAATTTCTGGATTTGAATTTAAATATAGTTTCATATTTTAGATATATCATTACGCTATAATTTAAGTATAACATATTAAATTAAACAGTCAAGTCTAATTTAAACTCAATAAATACAGACTTTTTAGCCGACTATAACAAATAGTTAGAATATATTGACAAAAAAATTTGGCTGTGATATTGTAAATTATAGCGAAGGCAAATAGCCTTCAAAGCACCTTAAAAGTGTGGAAAAACCAAAGCAATAAAAAACACATACCAATTTGAGATTATATCTCCCCTGAAAGTCTGAGGCTTTTAGGAAAATATGGCTCCTGCACCTGAAGAAAGAAAACTATTTGCTTATATTTATTTTCGTCCTAACGATACATCTGACAGCTCAAAGTTAAAGGTTAACAGCACAAAGCTACTTGCTTTTGCCTTAATCCAATCACCAAGCAGTTTATCTAATCAGCAGATTAGACTGACAGTCGCAAAGAGCAACAGTTAGCAATTTAACATAGGACGTTGGCAGATATTTGATAATAGAAATTAGTAATTATTTATTTGTGACATTATGCAGACAATTTCTTTAGCCATATTGATTTTAGATAACCCATTTGGGTGGCAGATATTTGAGTCAAAGTAAGGTGCGTGTGTGTATAATAAGGCTTACTTATTTTGTCACCTTCTTGGAAGTTATCTATTTTTAATTATTATAATTATTTAACATATTAAAAATATGACTTCATATATTAACAAGGAGGTAACTCCAACCAAAAAATCTACACTTAAAAAATCTCAACACACCGCATCTGCCAAAGGTTTGGAAGAAATCGCTGAAATTAAAGCACAACTTGCCAGCTTAATTAAAAATAATTCTGGCGATAAGGACGCTATAGTAGAATTAGGAAAATTAGCAGTTAAAGCATCATTGCTTGCACACATAATCCAAACCTTGCTCTATTCTTTAGCCCTAACGGGCATAAAATATTATGACAAAAGGACAAATCATCAAACTCTTACGGCTTAAAAATAATGTCAGCCAACAAGAACTTGCGGATAAAACAGGAGTTACTGCAAACTATCTTTCACTTATTGAAAACGGAAAAAGAAATCCCCCGCTAAGTTTTTTAAAAAAAATTGCTGATGCTTTTGATATTTCAGTTAACCTTCTTATCTGGGAAAAAATTGATTATTCAAATATCAAAAACAAGGAAAGTCGTGAGATTGCAAAGAAAGTAAACGAAAATCTAAACAATATTTATAAACTGCTTTTTAATGAGCTAGTTAAAAGCCAGTAATGAAAAGGAAAAAATATTTTAAATTTTATTCTATAAAATCCCTTGCGAAGCACCTTGGAGTTAGCGAGGGTTTTTTGATTGACCTAGCCAATAAGCAGGACGGAAATTATAAATTCTGCCAAGGTGTTATGATAAAAAATAAAAGCAGAGATTTATATAAAGCCAATACTTCACTAAAGATAGTTTTAAATCTAATTGATAAAAAAATACTCAATTATTACGACTTTCCAAAAACATTCCAAGGTGGCATCAGAGGGAGAGCTTTAAGAGATAATGCCCAATTTCACACTGGAAAAAAATATATTTTAAAAATTGATATTGCAGATTTTTTTCCCTCAATATCTCCAGAAAAGATTTTTAAAACCTTAAAGCAATTACAAATAGCGGATAAACCTGCCAGCTTACTAACCACTTTAGTTACTGTTAAAAATCCGCACCCTCATTTACCGCAAGGATTTTGTACTAGTCCAAAAATTGCTTCTCTGGTTTTGTTGAACCTGGAAAAACGCTTTCACAATCTATTTAAAGAAAAAAAATGTGATTACAGTTTCTGGGTTGATGATATTACCTTTTCCTCAGATATGCCGATTGGAAAATTTAAAAATTTAATTTTAAAAATTTTAAAAGATGAGGGATTTAGCGTAAACCAGAAAAAAATTGAGTTGCTTACCAACAAAGAAAGAATGGTTGTTACAGGTGTTGTGGTGAATAGTTTTCCGACATTATCAAACGACAGAAAGAAAGAGATAGAAAAACCGCTTTACTGCTTAGTAAAATTTGGCATAGTTGATTATTTTAAAAAAAATAAAATTGAAATCAGTGAAGCATCTATTACTAAAATACGCAGTTCACTTCTTGGCAAAATAAATTTTGCGAAAAGCATAAATCCCGAACTTGGAATAAAATACAAAAAAGATTTTTTAAAAATTACCTGGGAATTAAAAAAATGAACAAAAATTTATTATTTGAAAAACAATTATATCCAGGAGAATATTACTATTCGCCCTCTTTTGCTATAAGCAGGTTTTTTAGTATGGTTGAAAAATATGGCTTCAATACTGTAATTCAGAAAAGAAAATTTCAAAAAGCTAGAGAAATGTGGATTACTTCGGCATTTGCTTTGGGCTTATCAAAAGTTAGTAATTCTAGTTTTTGGGTTAAAGCAGAGCATAAAGAACTTACGCCTGACACATACCTGATTTCATTTGATAAACATCCAGAAATGGAAGGTTATACCCGTGGTAATCTGCTCAATATTGAAGTGACTGAATGGCATCATCAATCAGGCGAAGATTTATCAACATCGGTCAAAAGAAAGATGAAAAACAAAAAATATCCTGAATATTTTCACCTTCTCGTTCACGGTTTTCAACCTGGTGGAACTCAGGTTGATTTGGAAGCTGAATTTCAAAAACTAAAAGATATTAATGCTCATCAAATCTGGTTCTTAAGCTCCTCAGTTGGTGAAGGTGAAGATACATATTTGCTTGTCAGTCTATACCCCGAACGTGTTCAAGTTCAATTTTCTTTAAAAGAAGAAATGAAAAAAGAAGAGAAAAAACAAGATATTTTAAAACCATTAAATAGAAAGAAAGGTTACGGCACAGAATCGCTTGGAGAACTTTACATTCCATTGCCAAACTTATAAAATTATTTTCTTTTTTTTCTTTTATCAATCCCGTAATCACGTATCCAGAGGTTAAGCCATTCAGCCCAGTGCTTGCCAAGTCTTTTAAGTTGTTCATCGCTTTCTTGTTTTGCTCTCCAGGCAATCGCATTTCGTAATGCTTGCCAAGACATTGAAAACCTTAAACTGCATTGCCTGCACTCCAGGGTGAATCCCATTCTTGACCAGCGTCTGATGTGGCAACTAAGGCCTGTAATATATCTTTTATATCTTTTGTCTTGAACATCATTGGATTGACAAAACGGACAATGATTTACAAAAACTAGTATTTTATGTATTTCTTTTGGGAGTTTTGAGTTTGCCATACATCATCTAACCTTGGATTATTCTATTTAATCAATATTATTAAAAACGGTGTATTTTTTATAAAATTTCTCATAATATAATTCGCTACTATATTCAAATTTTTCATTGACAAGCCAGCGAAAAAAGTTATCTTCATCAACCAAGTACTGCTCTGGCGTTATATCTTTAAACATTATTTTAGCTTGGAAATATTCCATTAAAAGGTAATACACTGCTCGGATGTTTTGAAATTTATCAACTCCATTTTCAACTATCAGCCTCTTCACTTCTTCTTCGTCAATTTTAATATCTGGATTATGTTTTAAAATAAAGTTTTTTAACTTGATTACCAGCTCATCTTCGTGCTGATAGTAGTTCATACTATCCTGGGTGTCAAGTGCTTCAAGGAAATCAAGATAAATCAAATCACGATTACCATCACTACTTTTCCTGTCAGTTACTATAGTTTTTAAGCCGAAAACTTCAAATATATAAACCAAGGAATTTATTTCGTAGCGAAGTTTGCTACTTTGAGAGCAAAATTCACGCAAAGAAGTATCAAAATTATTCGGCAGATATTCAGTATCAAATTTATCGTTTACTCGGTCATCAATCTTGTTAAGTCTGAGTTTAAAAGACATAATATCACTTTATTATTTTTTCAATTTTGTTTAAACGCTCTTCCAGTAGAGCGGTTTCGTAAATCTTATTATAAGCTGTCGCTCCGTAAATCAAAGCTTTGGCTATTTTTGTATCAATTACGCCTGCTCTGAGTTCATTTATGGTTGCACCAACCAAGCAAAGCAAATCTTCTGGACTGGCAATCTTTATATCTTCTAGGGGTGCTTTAACTATTGATTTCCCAGCCTTTCCACCCTTACTCATTGCTTCCTTTTTTTCACTTTCGGGAATATCTGGATTATGCAAATAACAATATTGACTGTCTGCCATTGCATTAGCCTCGCACTGATTACCATCACATTTGATAAATTCACATTTCATAACTTAAGTTATGCTATACTCTATAACTAACCTTATTGAGCTGTGGTTTATTTTAAACTTTATTTTTGATATAATTAAACTATGAAACGCAAAATTATTATAATAATATTAGTAACTATTTCAATACTGATTTTACTTTCCGTAGTTTGGTTTTATTTTATTTTTATTCGCCCTTTTCCGCTTCAAAAAGCTAGCCAAATTGGAAATCTTGAAGTAAAAGTAGAAAAAAATAATTCTATTGGTGAAAACATTTTTCAGCTAACTGGCGTTTCAGTTGATAGTGCCTTATGGTGCGATAGCTACAAAATAAAATACAACAGAAGTTCGGTTAATCTTTTTATATATAAAACATTAAGAGATACTGGCTGTAGTCACAAATATTTCATACAATTTCCAATTTCAAATAATGTAAATGAGGTTTACCTGGGCGAGTCCGAGTTGCTGTGGTCAAAATAATTACTTCTTTTTTATAATTTCTTTTTGCTTCAAAAGCACGAGTTTTGTTTCCCATTTTCTTCCAGTTATCGTTTTCTCAACCTTTGCAATGATTGGAATGTATATGTAACCTTTCCTAAAACATCTACATACAGAAACTACCTTGTAAAAAAGGTGGTTTTTGTTTTGATGTTAGTTAAAAAAATGGTTTTCCATTTTGATTTATTGACTTTTTAGTAAAAACATGTTATAATTTAAATATTAATAAAAATATAATAATGTTCATCAAAATCAACATATTTCAAGGAGAAAACAATGACCCCAGAAGATATTAAAGCCATGTCAAAGGAAGAAGCTATGGTTACGACCCAATTCGTTCGGGACGTATTTCAAAAATTCAATCTTTCATTTCCCATCGCAGAACGCAGACAAACCTTAAAACTTGTTACCGGTGATAATGACTATCCAAGAAAATATGAAATAAATATTGAAACCGAAGAAAACATCGCCAAAGGCGCTATTTATCTTTATGCCAAAGATGATGGCATAACAACCTGTATCGCAATGATTCACGGCGAAGAGTACAACTTCAGATACCCTTTCGAATGGACTCCTCATTGCGCTTTACCCGTCTTTTCTGAACCAGAATAATTACAGTCCATCAAACCAATAACCCGAGTCCCCCTCAATTCAATGAGGGGGATTTTCATTTTATCTAAAAAAGTTTTCCCCTCCAAAGGCGGGCACGCAACTGTTCCGCGAGAGTGAAAATATAGAGAACAAAAAATACCCTCTTTTTGTTTATAGTAAAAATTTTTTCTATTGTTTTGGTAGGAATTATAAAATAAAATAATTTGAAAAAATAAAGCCCCGTTTGTTTTAAACAGGGTTTTTATTGAGGGATTTTTATTATTGTTGCCAACCACATAGATTATTTTTAGATTTTGAATCCGGCTTTTTTAGCAATGTATAACACTTTGATTATATACTCGCGAGTTTCTTGGAGGTTTGATAATTTTCCGGTTTTTTCAAGAGAGTTTCTGACATCTGTTTCCCCGGAATTATATGCCGCCAATGTTGATTCTAAATCGTGGTCAAATTTTTTACTCATTTGACGAAAAAATTTAATGCCAATTCGAATATTTTTATCCGGGTCCAAAAGATTTTTTGCGGTTTCACCCACTTCTTTAGATGCGATGGGAGTAATTCCCATTAATCCTATTGCTCCAGTGTTTTTATTTTCTTTTTTTGATTTTCCGTCAGATTCTACTACGATTATCGCTTTGAACAATGGGATAAATTTAATGGCATTTTGTTCCGCGGCATGTTTTTTGATTTTTTTTGACCATTTTTTTTCAGTATGCTTTAAAGCTTCTATCTTTCCGGTTTCTTCGCTCCATTTTTCAACATCAAAATCATTTAAGGGGTTTGCTTGGGTGTGATTTAAAAAATACAAATTGAAAAAGAGCAACAACAACAAAATTCGTTTCATGTTTTATCCTTTTTGGCTTATGTTAAAAGCAATATTTGACAGCATAGCATACTATGGGTTAAATGTCAACATCGAGGAGAAAAAAATTAAAAAAACCCATGTTTTTTAGGATTTTTGATTTTTTTATGCCTTTGTAGGGAAAATTATTTGACAAAAATATATTTTTGTGATAATATTTTTTATAATTTTGTTGGCTCATTAAAACACTATAAATTTATATTAAAAGAAGGAGTAAAAGAATGTATACTACAGTTGTAGAAATTAACGGAAAAAAAATTGAAGTTTATGGCGTAATGTTTGTCTCTGTGGCGGTAAAAAGCAAAATTTTTCAGAATTTTATCAAAAATATGGACCCTCGATTTATTGTTCAATCTATAGAGATTCAAGCTATTGATTTCAGGGGCGCGCCAAGTCCGGAAAATGTTTTGTTTCTTAAAATGAAAGCTGATGTGGCAAATGAGAATGGTAGGTTTATTCCTGGTTCTGTTTTTATGCGTGGCGGAGCAGTGGCTATTCTCTTAGTGCTTGAATGCGAGAGAGAAGAATATACCGTGCTTACCAGACAGCCGCGTTTTGCGATGGGTGATTTTGATTTTCCAGAAATTCCGGCCGGTATGCTGGATGGCAGTGGTGATTTTATCGGAATTGCCGCCAAAGAATTAGCGGAGGAAACCGGAATAAAAATAAATAAAGACAAACTTATTCCCTTGAATCCAAAAGAAATGGGGGTTATGGTTCCCTCTGCTGGTGGTTGTGATGAATTTCTCAAATTATTTTTATTAAAAGAAGAGATAACAAGGGATGAATTAATGAAGTTGGCTGGTAAATGCACCGGTGTTGCTAAAGAGAATGAATACATTGTTCTGGATGTTATCAGGCTTCGTGATATTCCGATTAAAACCCCTGATGGCAAGGCACTTTCCGCCTTGGCGCTTTATGATTATTTATTAAATAAAGATGAAATAAAATGATTTTGTATGCCGGAATTATAGCCATTTCTATTTCAGCTGTTTTGTATACAACAACTATCTGGGGAGAAAGATTTTTTATAAAAGAATTAAATAAAGCCCTGTTCGTATTATTTGCAATTGGTTTTTTATTTGATTTACTTGGAACCGGCATTATGACCCAGTATGCCACCATAAATGCTGACTGGAAACATATTTTTTTTGGACGAATAGCGATTCTGATTATGGCGATTCATTTTGTGTTTGCTTGTTTTGCCAGAAAACACAAAAGAATGGCCGCGTGGTTCCATAATGGATCTATGTTTGCCTGGTTTATTTGGATGATTGCCTTTGTTACCGGCATCATGATAAAATAAAAAAATAACTGCCAAAAATTGGCAGTTTTTTATTGTCCATAATTGAATTAAATGTTATGATTATATAAATTAATTATTTTTTAATAATTTATGAAAAGCGATAAAGAGATTTTTGTTATTTCTTTGGGAGGATCTTTAATTGTTCCAAAGACAGGAATTGATTGGAGTTTTTTGAAGAAATTCAAGGAACTTTTAATTACGCAAATTAAAAATGGAAAAAGATTTGTAATTGTTACCGGCGGAGGAAATACGGCTAGAATATATCAGGAGGCGGCAAGTAGGGCGGCGCTATTGACCGATGACGATAGGGATTGGATTGGTGTTCATAGCACGCGCCTTAATGCGCATTTAATCAAAACAATTTTTCGCAGATACGCCCATCCGCGGGTTAACAAGAATCCTCGCACCAAGGAAGATTTAAAGAAACACTTTACTCACAATGAAGGGATTATGGTTGCGGCCGGATGGCGTCCGGGTTGGTCTACGGATTATGTAGCCACTGTTTTGGCTGAGCGTCTGGACGCAAAAACAGTTATTAATCTTTCAAATATTGATTATGCTTACACTCGCGATCCGAATAAATATAAAACTGCAGAAAAACTTATTAATACCAATTGGAAGTTCTTCCGCAAGGTGGTTGGCAATAAGTGGGATCCGGGACTCAACTCCCCGTTTGATCCGATTGCTTCCAAGCACGCCGAGAAATTAGGACTCAAAGTAATTATTGTTAATGGAAAGAAGCTTGGCAATTTAAAAAATGTCTTGGAGGGAAAAAAATATCAAGGAACAACCATAGAATAATTATTTTGACTATATGATTATTTCCGGCAAAGTAAAAATTATAAGAAGGCAAAGCGATTATTATGATATTACAGAAGAAGTGATTATCGTCGCCAAAAGAACAACGCCGGATATTGTTGTTGTAATGGATAAAGTTTTGGCAATTGTTACCGAAGTTAATAGTAAATTGCACCATGCGGCTATTATATCCCGGGAATACAACAAGCCATTGGTAATGGGAGTAGAAAATGCCACAAGAAAATACAAAGACGGGGATATAATTTTTATCAACATAGATAAAAAAATTATATGTTAGATTTGTTAAAAAATATTTATATTTTTGATGTGGAGATGATGGGTGATTGTTTGGAAAAATTATGGAATAGATATCAGGATATTTTGTCAAAAGAGGACTGTTCTTGGGAGGAGATCAATGAGGCCAGGGCCATATTGTATTATTTAGGCCATATTTTTACAGAACACATTGCATTGGAATCACTGGAACGAAGAATAAAATTTGTTGAACCGGAAATCAGTATTGATGATTTTTTACTTGCTATTGATAGTAATAATGAAAAAATTTTAAGTATATACAAAGAAGATGATAAATTTAATAAATTAAAAAATTTTTATTTGTTGGTTAAGGGCATTAAAAACAGGGTCAATCAAGATGGTACTTATTTAGACGAAGAGACATTTAATAAAAAATATGATAAGCTAAGGCCGGATGATTATTTTTGAAAATATTTTGGCACATAAAAAATAAGGGGTACCCATGGGGTACCCCTTTAAAATATGCTTGTATGTTAAAGTGTTTATTATATTAATTAGACAACATCTCCCACCTTTTGAAGTTTGAGCAGCTTAGCATATAGACCGCCTTTGTTTTGGGCGAGTTCGCAGTGACTTCCTGTTTCGGCTATTTTTCCGTTTTCCAATACTATTATTTTATCTGCTTTTTTTATGGTTGAGAGCCTGTGGGCGATAATGATTACGGTTCTGCCGTGGGTTATTTTGTCCATTGCTTCCTGAATTAGTTTTTCGCTGCAACTGTCCAAGTTGCTGGTGGCTTCATCAAATATTAATATTTTCGGATTGGCGAGTATTGCTCTGGCAATTCCTATGCGCTGTCTTTGTCCGCCGGAGAGTTTAATGCCTCTTTCACCAACTTCGGTGTCATATTTTTTGGGAAATTTGTTTATAAATTCTTCAGCATTAGCAATACGGGCTGCTGCTTCAATTGTTTCCCTGCTGGCTCCCGGATCGGCATAGGCGATATTCTTTCGGATACTAGTATTGAATATTTCTACTTCTTGCGGAACTATGCTCATGAACTTTCTTAGAGCAAATAAGTCGTAATCTCGCAAATCTTTATTATCAAGCAGAACTATTCCCCCAAGGGGGTCATAATGCCTGTAAATCATTCTTGCCAGCGTAGTTTTACCACCGCCCGACGGACCAACAAAAGCAGTTACGCATCCCTCGTTTATTTTTAAGGAAACATTATCAAGCGCTAGAGCATTGTTTTGCCCGTAGCTAAAATTAACATTTTGGAATTCTATTTTCCCCTTTATTTTTTTAGGTTTGTATCCATTTTTTTTATTTATAATATTGGATTTTTCGTGGATTAGGGCGGTAAAGCGATTTACAGCCTCAGCCCCCTCTTCCATGCGGTCATAAAATCTGGATAGGCGATAAAGGGAGAAATAAGCCTTTTCTGAAAGAGTGATCACAAAAACCAAGCTACCCACAGTAATATTTCCTTTAACAATAAGATATATACCCAAAAGTAAAATAGTGATTCTTCCCATATCAATAATTAAATTTCTTATTAGGCCGAAATTTAACAGTTTGGAAAATTCTTTTACCCCATTAGCGGAAATTCTTTCTCTGATAGTTTTAAATTCTTTAATTTCCCTCTTTTCCTGCGTAAAGGATTTAACAGTATTGATGTTGATAATTGATTGCACCATCTGACCGGATGAGATTTCATAATCTTTGTGCCTTTGTTTTCTAATAGGGGCTAGAGATTTATTTACTCTATAAGTAAGCACTACAAACAGCGGAGCGAAGAAAGCAAAAGATAACCCAAAACGCAAATCAACCATCAAAAGCACTATTAGGGTAATAATTAGCTGTATAAATGTAGGTCCCACCTCCCAGGCAATATTCATTATTAAATCTAATATTTTATTTCCACCCCTTTCGATTTTCATAATCTTGTTTCCGGTATTTTCTTTTTCATGATAAGTAAGCGGCAAATACATCAGTTTTTCCTGTGCCATTGTCGGTAAGTAACACTCAATATCAAAGATAAGTTTAAAAATTATCCTGTCTCTTAAATGATGAAGAAAGGAGTTGAATTGTTCCGAAATAAACATCAAAAAAATAAAGAAAAGAATTGTTTTTAGCTCTTCCGGTTTGAAGTTTACTATTTTATCAATAATTAATTTTAACAAGAATGGTCCTGTTAAAACCACCAATTCTAGAAATAGAATAGAAACAAATAGTGTTTTTATCTGTTTATGTGATGGTTTCAGTAAGTTCCATAGTTTGGGCCAAAACCTTTTTAGGTTTTTATTTTTATTTTTTTTCATATTTCAATGAAAAAAGGGGAATTATTTCCCCTTATCTTTATGTCTATACTTATTTATACGAAAAAATAAGAAAAATGTTACAATTTTATAATTTTTTACAGTTTTAAGCGAAAAATACCAGTATTCCGTAATTGGAAGCCAAGTGATTCGTAGAGATTTCGAGCCTCTATCCTGGATGGGTTGCTGGTTAGATCAATCTTTTTAGCGCCATTTTTTTTGCCAATCTCGATCAGTTTTTCCATTATTTTTTTTCCTAAGCCCATTTTTCTGAAAGACTTGTCTACTATTATATTTTCAATAATGCCGAAGTATCCTTCAACTGGAGTTGGGCAGACATAGATTTGGCCGAAACCGATTACTTTTTTTTCGTGTTCAATGACAATAGAATGACAATTTTTATTTCGGATTAATTCTTTTGCGTTCAGGATTATTTGCCTGTTTGTTAATTGCGGTAAAAGCTGAAGCAAATCTTTTTCATCTTTTAATTGTAACTTACGAAATTTCATATAGTTTCTCCTTTTTTAAAAGTATGTTATCTACACTTTACAGGATTGCTTTACTAAAGAGCTGTTTTATATTAATATTTTAATATATTTATATTAACATAAAATAATAGTTCTTTGAAAGTTTAAAAATCAAGAAGGTGGAGGAATAAAAAATGTGTATTACACCTGAACATTTTCCGGCAAATAGCTTTATAGTTATGGTTTTGGAAAAAATGGAAGAAAAAATCGGACATGACGGCAGTAATTATGAAATTAATTTTAGCAGAAGTAAAAGCCATATGCCGCATAAAGCGCATTTTCCAAAAAATATAGATGTCAGCGATGCCCTGGGCCGCGTTTTAATGACAATTAATATGATTTATGGCAACCAAGATGACGAGAGAGCAGAAGAAGATATAGATTTTTTAAGAAATTCATTTTCTATATTTAATGGCACTAAAGATGAAGATGAAGAGTGTTTTGTTTTTGATAAAAATAAAGACACTGTGGATTACGCCGCAAAATCACTAATCGCTTTGACCCAGCTATTAATAAAAAAGAATGATAGGAGTTTGCGTTATTTAAAAATTCCTAAAACCAGTGATTTTAAATTAAGAATTTACCACAATATTTTAGACGGTATTATTAATAATTTTATTGATTATTTAATCGGTAATAAAAAAGCTCTTTTTAATTTCAAGCAAAGAGTAAAAATTTTAGAAGAAGAAGTTGAGGAGTTTGTTGTTTTAAATGTTTCTCCTAAAGAATTTTTTAACATTAAGCCAAATTAAAAAACAAAAAAATCCCATCCTTTTTTAATATCAAAAATAAGAGATAGAATAATTTTATCTCTTTTTTATTTGACAAATTTTATTTAATGTCCTCGTAATTTTTATTTAATTTTATATTTTGTATTCTGAGCGCTTGATGATTTTATTTTTTGATTTGATTTTGACTAATATTAAATACAACACATGTTGACTTTTAACTTTTGACAAGACTCTAATCTTGGTATAATAAAGATAAGATCTTTGACAATCAACAGTTTAAAATGTTGTAAAATATATCTGCGCACAATTCAATTATTTTTAATTTTTATTTAAATAGGAGATAAAATCATGGAAAAGAAAAAGGCGGCAGGGGTAAAGAAAAAAACCGGTTTAGACCAGCAGGATAAAAAAATATTAAAAGCCCTGAGCCACGAAGTGAGTTTGTGGAAAGATTTTCGTCAGTCATATGAAGAGAACAAAGAGCAGTTTTCCGGAATAACATCTTGGGCTCAAGTTAAGATAGAGGCTAAGAAACATCCCAGCTGGTTTTGTCATTTTAAAATTAGCTCCGATAAAGAAGAAATTGATACCCGGCGATTCGTAGAAGAGTTTGTGGAGTTTTTAACCAAGGCCAGAACTGTCAATGAAATTAAAGAGAAATTTAAAATTTCTCCAAAGGAAACAGAAGAACTGCTTAAATGCTCTCCTCCAAAATATAGATTTGGAGTACAAAAAACAGAAGTGGGAGAAGATTCTTTTATGCTTTTGCCAGAGGTTAGCAGTATCATAAAAGAGAAAGAAAAAATTTGGCAGTTCAAAAAACATGAATCATACCCTTATATCGTTATTAGTTTTCCTGACAATAATTGGAAAAAAATAAACATTGTGCCAATTTCCGATGTATTTTTTGGTCATGCTCAGCACGACGGAGGCATGTTTGATGAATATGTAAATTGGATTAGCCGCACTCCGCATGTGTTTTGTTTTCTAAATGGAAATATTTTTAAAAAATTTGTTAAAGCTGAAGAAGTTAATTTGAATTTAGCTATTACGGAATTACAAAACAAGCTTGGCAGGATTGCCCACAAAATACTTTGGGCTCAGCCCGGAACAAATGAAGAATTTATGCAGAAATTCAATATAGATCCCCTGCAGTTTGTTTGTGGGGAGTATAATATTCCATATTTCCAAGAGCCGGTTTATGTAGATGTTATGTGGAAGAAGCATGTTTTCACCTTTTACTGTTTGCATGGTCGGAGCAACGCACACACCAAGGGCGGTAAAATAAATGCAGTATCTCGCTCTGCCTCTTTTCAGGAATTTGTAATGTTTACTGTTATGGGCCACATTAAGGACAAGGTAGTAAATCCAATTATAAAAATTGAACGAGATCCGATTGGTTTTGAATTAAAGGACAAAATGCAATATATGGTTATTTGTCCCGGTTTTTTGAAATATTTTGGCTCAGAAGAAGCTAAAAAAGGTTATAAACCGCACACCTTGGGTACTGTATCCTGCCGGCTTTATGCCAATGGCACATACAGAACATCAAATTAAGAAAGGGGGGGAGAATGGTAAAAAAAGATAAGATAAGAGGAATTGATTTGATAAGATTTCTTTCTACCCCTAAAACACTGCAGGAAATTAGTGCGGAGTTTGGCCGGCCAGAAAGCGAAATGGAAGCTTATTTGGAAAAAAGGGGGAAGCTAAGAAGCTACAATTTATTTGTTCATAGGAATGATTCTCAAAAATTAATTTATGTCTATGACAAAGAAAAAAGGAATGAGCTAATAATCAAGCCGAGAGTTTGGACATATCGCAAGCACGAAGAGCTGCCCTATCTATGGATTTCTTTTCCGAATAATTTAAATTTTAAAAAGATAATCCTTGCGCCCATTTCTGATGCACATTATGGTTCACTGGCCCACATTTCCAAGAAATTTGATGATTATTTGAATTGGATAGCCAGATCTAATAATGTCTTTGGGTTTTTGGTTGGCGATGAGGTGGAAAATTGTCATGCTGATTCTCCTCCGGGAGCCATTTTTGAACAAATGATGAGGCCCAAGGATCAGATTATCAGTTTTCGAAAAAAACTCGCACCACTGGCTCATAAGATTTTATTCGGCGTACCAGGAAATCATGAGGGCAGGGGAACTAAGAAGACGGACATTGATCCCCTGTACTTCGGAATATGCGAGCCCCTCGGGATTCCTTATTTTGATGAGCCGGTTTTTGTAGATATTCTTTGGAAAACTTATGTTTTTACTATGTATTGCCGGCACGGAAGCGGAAACGCACAAACTAAAGGCGGAAAAATTAATAAAGCGCTTCAAGCTTTGGATTTTCAGGAACATATCATGTTTAATATTATGGGACATGTTCATGATCCCATGCTTGACGATACGCCCAGAATTTGCCGGGAAAGAAATTTTGATGAAGATGGTAATCTTGAATCTTTCCGCTTGGTTCACAAAAAACAATATACCATAATTTGTCCTTCTTTTTTGAGTTATTTTGGTTCTTACGGAGCTCGTATGGGATTTTCACCGCCCAATACCAATATTACTACATGTGAAATATATCCTAATGGCAAGTATCACGCCACAAGCTGATTAGTTTATTGCCTTTTTAATACCCGCTTATTTATAGGGGGAAGAGAGGTGGCTCTTGGTAAAAAATCAAATAAAAAATTGGCAATGCCCAGGATGCAACCAAGAAGCTAAAAAAACCAAACACCATGTTTGTCCTCGGAAAGATTTTAGATATTCTCCTGTGGTTTTTGTTTGTTGGGATTGCCATGAAAAATTGAATTTTGTTATTCATGAAAAAGAAAAGCAAAATGGCGGTGTATTGGAAATAAAAGAATATTTTCAAATTTGGGAAGATTTTGCCAGTGAAAATATTGATAATTTATACAATGAAAGTAAAAATAAAATTGTGTTGAAAATAAAAAAAACAAAAAGAAAAAAATAATAATAAAACCCGGTTAAAGAAACCGGGTTTTTAACTTTAAATTTTTTATTTTAAGCTTTATGCACCACCATCTGCGGGAACGGAATTTTCAGGTATTAATAATTTATAATATTTTACCTGATCCGCCTCTGGCGGACTTGGTGGTTATATGAATTTATCCTTTATGCACTACCATCTGCGGGAACGGAATTTCTATTCCATTCTCGGCAAATTGTTTGTGGATTTCTTTAATTAGGGCGTGTTGAACTTTTGCTTCATTTTGTACTTTGTCAATTTTTATAATCACTGTAAATTCTATAGCTGAATTGCCAAACGATTTATAACGGACTATCGGATTGTTGTCTTGCTCTGTAATACCTTCGTCTTTGATAACTTTTTCCGCAGCTTGCAATGCGACATATTCACATTTTTCTAAATCAGTATTGTAAGCTACGCCTAATTGTATAGATGTATAAAAACTGGAAACAGGATAATCATAGCTAGATATTTTTTGACCGACAAAAACAGTGTTTGGTACGATTACCATGTTGCCACTGATAGTGCGAATGCGGACTGATCGCCAGGATATATCTTCTATATAGGCCTTTGTGCCATCTTCCAGCTGTATCCAGTCGCCGATATTAATTGATTTGTCTGTTACCAAAAAAAGAGCTGAAAATAGATTTTCCAAAGTGGTTTTTAGTCCAAGAGCAATAGCAATTCCAGCCACCCCAAGTCCTGCCAGAAGCGGCCCGATTTGCACATTAAATTGTCCAAGAATAATGATTACTGCAATTAAGTAAATAAGCACAGAGCTGATTTTTCTACAAAAAATAAATATAGTTTGATTGGTTTTGGCGCCTTGTTTTGTGCCCCCATACCATTCAAAGATAACTTTCATAATTCGACTAAGAGAAAACGCAATTAAAATAATAATCATGGCGAAAAATATATCATAAAGTCTATATGTTTCACTCCCCAACTTCCATGAAAATTCAAAATTTTTAGCTGCAAAAAATAAACCAAAAACAATTGCCATGTAGCGAATAGGCAATTTGATGGCGTGGATAATGCCATCATCCAGTGTATTTTCAGTTTTACTGGTGGCTTTGCCCATAAAACCAATAATTATAGTGATAATATAAGAGCCAAGCCAAAAAATTAAGATAATAGCAAGAGCATTTAATAAATTGTTTTCAAACATATGTGTTTTTTATATAGTTAGTATATTTTTATTATACAATGTTTAAAGGTATAAATCTACTTGATGTATTAGTTCACCACATATTGGACAACATAGCCATTATTGATTAAATAATCCACAGGAGTCTCTAAATTTAGCCCCCAATGGAAACGTTTAGTGTTATACCAATTAATCCAATTACCCATTTTTTC
>Ga0208953_1000637_pt1 | contig 28087 bp, 22 predicted proteins | sample RifOxyB2_FD_184033 | JGI IMG/M metagenome (GOLD analysis project Ga0208953, IMG submission 184033) | Groundwater microbial communities from Rifle, Colorado - Rifle Oxygen_injection B2 (SPAdes) | ecosystem: Environmental > Aquatic > Deep subsurface > Groundwater | place: USA: Rifle, Colorado...
ACCGTCCCTGTTCTTGCCGATCGGATGGGAAAACTTTTTCCTGCCGAGCCTGTCTTCATTGAGTATCTCGGCCTTTTCATCGGTCAATATCTTCTTGGCCTTTTCCACAATCTCAGCGGCTTCAGCATCGGAAACCTGTGGATTTATAATAAGCATTAATTCATATGTGATCATAGTAGGTTAAGGATACCAAATTATGGGCCTTTTTTCAATAATTTCAGGTTTTCCGGCAGATCACTATCTGTTTAGAGCTGACGCCCGTAAATGGTTCAAGATTGAAATCGCCGTACTTTTTGAGGACTTTAAAACCGTTGTAGCGCAGAAGAGCGTCCAATTCCTGCGGGAAGAAACACCGCATATTGAGCCTTTTGGAAGCGAAGCGCTTCCGGCCTCGGATATAATGCCAGGTAATGCGCGAAACCTGGGCGGCCCTGTCATAGGAATATTGTTCTTCCACCAGTATCTGTTCTTTGCCGCGGGGATCTTTATAGCAGGACACCGGCAGCCGCTCTTCGCTATCCCGCACAAGATAATGCGGATGGGGATTGAATACATCCAGCATAAACCGCCCCCCCGGCGCCAGATGAACGCGGACCGAGGCAAAGAAACGTTCAAGCGAACCGCTATCGGACAGGTGCTGCATGGAATTGAAAGGTATAAAGATGAGCTTGAATTTTCTTTTAAAGCGGAACGATCTGGCGTCCCCATGGACAAGTTCCGCCTTAAGCCCCTCTTTAACGGCCTTTTTACGGGCCTGCCCCAGCATGGCTTTGGAAATATCAAGGCCGGTAATCCGGATGCCGGCGCGCGCAAGCGCAAGGGTCAGACGGCCGGTGCCGCAGGCAAGTTCCAATACCGGGCCGCCGGCTTTTTTGGCCGCTGCAAGGTAAAATGGCAGGTCGTTCTGCGATTGTTTGTTTTCCGCATCGTAAAGAACAGCGTCCCAATAAACTTCGGTGCCATCGGGGATCTTATAATTATTCATGGGGTCAAGCGGCCTCGCCCGGCAAACGGTAAACACTTTGTTGATAATATGAGTATCCTTAAAGTATACTTGATTATTGTCCCGCGTTCAAAACAAGCGTCCAGTGCGCATCGCGAGCGGGGAATTTTAAATGAAAATACCGGCCAAGCACAAAAAAAAGATCCTGGCGGCGTGCCTTGCGCTTACCGCCTTAGCGGCGTACGGCGCCACTCTGAGACTCGGTTTCATCTGGGACGACCACCAGTTCATAGAAGCTAATCCCTATATAAAGGCCTGCACCCTTGCCAACCTCCGGCACGCTTTTTTTTCAGACCCTTTCAACCAGGCCCTTAATTATTACCGCCCTTTCCAGACCTTGAGCAATATGGCTGATTTTTCCATCTGGCGGCTGAACCCTTTCGGCTATCACCTGACCAATCTGCTGTTCCACTCCGCCGGAACGCTGCTGGTATTTCTGCTTATGGCGGAATTGGGACTTGGGGCGGCCGTCGCTTCGCTGACGGCGCTGTTCTTCGCCGTCAACCCGACAGGCATAGAGCAGCTGATAATAGTGGCAGGCAGGGCGGAGCTGGCTTCTTCCGCTTTCACGCTGGCTTCCGTCCTGTTTTTCTTAAGGCGGGGTTACGCGCTTTCATTTATGACGTTCCTGATGGCTTTGGGTTTCAAGGAGAACGGTATCATTACGCCGTTGCTGACGGCGCTCGCGCTATGGTTCCTTGGGAAGGACAAACGGGAATATCTGAAACTGCTGCCTTTCCTTTTGCCGGTTCCTTTTTATCTCTGGCTCAGACACGCCGCGACCGGCGCGGGGCCCTTGGATACCGGTACGGCGGTATTCCTGTTACAGGCCGGTAAAAAAATCCCGCCGGCGATAATTATTTACGTTAAGAACGCTTTTCTCCCGCTCAATATGCACTCCCATCGGATGCAGCCTGATCTCGCGCCATGGTTTTACGCGGCCTATTCCCTTTGGGCCGCCTTTTTGCTCGGCTTGCTGAAATACAGGCCACGCGCTATAATTTTCGCTTTCGGCTGGTACATTCTCAGCCTCGCCCCGAAATTCCCGCTCCTGGCCGGAAGCGATCTGATGCTGGAACACTGGACATATCTTTCAAACCTGGGACTTTACGCGGCCGCCGCGGTTATAGCCGCGCGCCTGTTTGAAGGCGGCGGGCTGAAAAGAGCGGCGGCCGGTGTTTGCGCGGGGGGGCTGATTATTTTCTGGCTCTCGGCCGCCAATGCGAACATCCGTTTGCGCTCAACGGACCTCAGGATCTACGAACACGCCGCACGTTATTCCAGCTCAAAGCCCATGCTCTACAACCTGGCGCGGGAATATTATCTGGCCGGGCAGTTTGAAAAGAGCCGGGCCATCCTGGCGCGCGTTTCAAGCCTGGACCCGGACAACGCGCTTTACCTGAACGGCCTGGCGCTCAGCCTCTGGAAAACCGGAGCCAGGACCGAGGCGGCGGCTATACTGGACGGCCTGCTGGCCCGGCATCCGGATAATTCCGAAGCCCTGGTGAACAAGGCTTGTTTCCTTATAGAAGGGGGAGATCTTGCCGGGGCGGAACGCGATCTGAAGTGCGCCATTGAAGCCGCGCCGGGCAATGAGCCGGCGTACACCACGCTGGCCGGGCTTTATCTGCGGCAGAAAAAAGAAACCGAAGCGCTGGCCGTATACGAAACTTTGCTGCGCCTGGACCCTTATAATCCGCAAGCCCTGAACGACGCCGGCATCCTTTACGCCAAGGCCGCCCGCTACCCAGAAGCTAAAGAATTATTTGTAAGAGCACTGAAGCTATCCCCCGATTCCCGCAACGCCGCCCTGAACCTAGAAAGATTAGGAACCCTGCGGAAAGGAAGAAATAAGTAACGGCGGCTGGTTGATTTTAACTTAAGCACCGCAGGATAGCAAAGCGGGGTCCTGACGGGGCCAGTCTTTTTTGCGTTCCCTCGGCAACCCTGCGGGGTCAAAAAAGCCTGGCCCCGTCACCCCGCGTAAAACTTACACACTTGATGGTCCTCTAGGAGGCAGTTTAGCAGCAGCAGGGCTTTTTCTTCGGCTGCTGGTTCTGCGGCTGATTTTGCTGCTGGGTCTGATCCTGCTGTTGGTTCTGGTTCCGCTGCTGATTCCGATTTTTCTGCTTGTTTTGGTTCCGCTGTTTGTTCTGACCCTGTTGCTGATTCTGATTGTTGCTCGAGTTATTGGTATTCATCGTATTCTCCTTTGTGTCGTCAAGTTTCAGCCGGATTCTTTATTCAAACATCCCACTGGCAATATTTTCCTTACCAGAGATTGATATCTAACTGAACCGTGAAAGTATCGGCCCCGGCCATTTTGTGGTTATTATACACGTCGTAGCCGAATATCACGCTCGTGTTGGAGGCAAAGGCCCAGGAGACGCCAAAACTGAAGGCACCCATGGCTGAGTCGCTTCCCTGATAATCTACCGCCGCCCAAAGCTTGTCGGAAACTTCACTGATGGTCCTATCCCATGAGAGAAGAACCCCGGTGTTGGCTTTGTCACCGTTGTCATCCAAAAGAACATTATCGTTGCCGGAGTAGTAACCGGCGGATAGCCTTCCGAGCTTTGCCAGGTTCTTCGCGGCCAGGCCGTAAACGATATTCTGGTTGGTAACCCCCTGTTTCATACCGAAATTATAACCGCCGAAGGCCAGTGCCGGAGAGCCGGCAAATGCAGTTCCCTCCGGAGTGCCGACCTTAGCATGCAAATAGAACGGATAGCTGTCAGAAGGCACACCCCCTTTCATCACATCGAACCCGACCTCCGCCTGAACTTTTTCATAAGGCAGTATCCCAATGGTGGGACCGGCCATAAAAACAGGCGCTTTCCATAAGCCGCCGGGTTCTCTTTTAGCCGCCAGATAGTTGTCCAGGTTCAGATGTAGACTTTTATACTTCTGTATATCGGTCGAAGGTATCCAGATCTGCGTAGACGGCGTGGCGTTGGCGGCCAGCGGGGCTAGGCTGAGGGCGAGTATGGTTATAAATTTAGCGGTTTTCATGGAATCTCCTTAAGTTATATAAAAAACCCGCCCGGAGTTTTACCCGGGCAGGCGTTGAAATAAGACTTAATGCAGATAGGCGGTTTCGCCATGCTGCGCTTCGTCCATCCCAGTCTCTTCTTCTTTCTCCGTGGTCTTCACCGGGGTTACCAGGTTGATGAGGTAAAGGGCGGCATAAGAGAACAGGAAGGCGTAAATCGCGGTACAGACCACCGCTGCCACCTGCTTGCCGAAGAACGCCGGATTGCCGTGCCAAAGGCCGTTGGCACCGGCGGCGTTGACCGCCGTGGTGCCGAATACACCGAGCATAATCACACCCAGCACGCCGCCAACGCCGTGCACGCCCCAAACGTCCAGCGCGTCGTCCCAACCCATCTTGTTCTTCATATTGACAGCCATATAGCAGACCACGCTAGCCAGGATGCCGATGAACACCGCCGCCTTAGTGGTGACGTAACCTGCACCGGGTGTAATGGTGGCCAGGCCCGCTATGGAGCCGGTCAACAGGCCAAGGAACTTGGGTTTCTTCTCGAAGTGCCATGCCAGGAATAGCCAGGTAACAGCCGCGAAAGAAGCCGCCAGGTCGGTGTTTACGAAAGCCAGCGCCGTGACGGCGTCAACTTTCAGTTCACTGCCGGCGTTAAAGCCGTACCACCCAAACCACAGCAGGCCAGTGCCCAGCGCCACCAGCGGAATACTGTGCGCCGCGTCAGTCACTTTACGCTTACCCACAAAGAATACGGAGGCCAGCGCAGCGAAACCTGCCGTGGCATGCACCACTATGCCGCCGGCGAAGTCGAGCACCCCCCACTTGGCCAGAAACCCGCCGCCCCAGACCATGTGTACGAGAGGGAAGTATACGAAGATCAGCCAGGCTACCAGGAAGATCAGGTATGCCTTGAAGTTGATGCGGTTGGTGAACGCGCCGGTGATGAGCGCCGGGGTTATCTGGGCGAACATCATCTGGTAGGCAAAGAACACCAGCAGCGGGATGCTGTTGGAACCCGAGAAGGGCGTATTCAAATCCACGCCTTTCAGGAAAGCCATATCCAGGTTTCCTATTATGGCGCCCTCACCGCCGGAAAAGCACAGTGAGTAGCCGAAAGCGTACCACAGCACCGTGGTAACGCCGAGAGAAACAAAACTCTGCATCATTATGCCAAGCACGCTCTTGCGGCCCACAAGCCCGCCATAGAAAAAGGCGAGGCCGGGGGTCATGAGCATGACGAGGCTTGTCGACACTAGCATGAACCCGGTATTTCCGGTATCGAACATATAAGGTTTTCCTCCGTATTGATATTTGTGGCAATTACTACGCGCAAAGTAAATTATACGGATTGCGAATCAGTCGTGGTATCAGGGATTCCCTGAGAGGTATGGAGGAAAAACCTTACAAATTGGTTTGAGTGCCCGGCAGTAATCCCTGAGGAACAAGAACAAATATGATCACAGGCTTACCAAACCCTCTTTCACTGCATAACGGGTTAGGCCAGCGATGCTGGTAATCCCTATTTTTTCCATTATCTTTTTGCGGTGGGTTTCAACGGTTTTAATACTCAAGCTCAGCTTATGTGATATTTCCTTGGTTCGCAACCCTTCAGCCAAAAGTTGCAGAACTTCCCTTTCACGGGAAGAAAGTATATTGAACGGACTGCGGGGATCTCCGGCGGGACCTTTGATGTAGTCACTCAACACTAGGCTGGTAATGCCGGCGCTCAAGAAAAACCGCCCACAGTTCACCGCTTTTATAGCGTCCAGCAACTCTTCAAAGGCCGAATCCTTAAGCAGGTAGGCGCGTGCACCTGCCTTGAAGATCTCGGTTACATACTTTCTGTCATTATGCATCGAAAGCGCTATAACGCGCGCAATTTTATGGGCCTTGGCGAGTTTGCGCGAGGCTTCTATCCCGTTTAGGCCCGGCATGGAAATATCCATTATAACGATATCAGGAGAAAGCTCCTTGGTGAGCCGCACTGCCTCTATTCCATCCCTTGATTCGCCTACAACCTTTATGTCGGCTTGCTTTTCAAGCAATGCGCGCAAACCTTCACGAAATATTTTGTGGTCGTCACAGATCAGTATCTTTTTTACCATATTCATTTATCCTTATCGAGAGGCGCGGTTATTACGGCCAGTGTGCCGAAACCGGGACGAGACCTCAGCCGAAAATCGCCGCCCAGTCGTGAAACCTTCTCCCTGATGGAGAAAAGCCCGAACCCACCCTTGGCACCATCATAAACTGAGGCGGCCACAGGATTAAAGCCACGACCATTATCCCTTATTGTAACGGTTATCTTGCCGCCTGCGCGGCTCACACGCACCTTTACTTCCGAAGCGTTAGAATGTTTCACGGCATTTATCAGCAACTCTCGCGCAGACTTGAAGATTAACACGCTGGTCTCAGTAGGCAGGGACCTGCGCCCGCCCTCCCCGCGAAAATCCACAATCAGGCCGTGGCGTTTTTGCGTATCCTCGGCCAACCGCTCAAGGGCGCTCTCAAGCCCCAGTTCATAAAGTATTGGTGAAGCCAATTGGAAGGTAAGGTTCCGGGTGGCAAATATCGCTTCGTCTATAAAGCCTGAAAGGTTCTTTAGTTCACTGGAGGCCTCTGAAGCGGAACAATACCCACGCAAAGCTCCCACCTTCATTTTTGCCATAGCCAGCGTCTGGCCGATTATATCATGCAAATCCGTGGCGATCTCCCTGCGTTCGCGTTCTTCGGTCAATATAAGCTCGGAAGAAAGACCCCGCAGTTTTTCCTGGTAAGAAAGTATTTCTTTTTGCCGCAATTCGCGTTCTTTGACCTCGGTTTTTAATGCAAAGTTAAGTTTTTCCAATTCCGCTGTACGCTCCCTCACGCGACGCTCCAGGTCTTTGTGGGCGTCCATCAGCGCCTTTGATGCCAGCTTGCGCTCGAAATAAACCCTGAGCATGTCGGCCAGGGAATTGATCAGGTTACGCTCCTCAGCGAGGAACGGGCCTTCCGCCTCTTTAGGCATTTTTTTACGGTAATAAACCTCTATGCGACCGGTCAACTCCGGGCTTACGCGGAAATCGCAGGCCTGCAGCCAGCGCGTGCGCCTGAAACCGTGATTCCGCCCTTCGTAGTTTCCAACAATTATACGCCCTGAAGTGATTTCTGGATACTGCCATGCCGGAGGAATAAGCTTAACGATGCGGTCAAGCACCTCTCTTGTGGAAAGACTGTCATCCTGCAACACGCAAACCGTTGAATGCAGTGCCGTCAACTCCTTAACACGCTCCCTCAATGCGTGTATAACTTCGTTCTTCGGCACCTCCGGATGCAGCGCATGGATGGCCTGGGAAGGTTTCAGCAGTTTATTGCGTGTCTTAAGAGTAGGAGACATTAGTGTCAGTTTACAAAATACCCCCATGAAAGTGCCAAACCCCGTTTTGCAACCCGGTTTTCGGCCTCAATGGCGGAGAACATAGGCGACGCTGATTATCAGAATAAAGAAAGATAGAAAAAAGGAATACAGATTTAGAGTTCTTATGTAACGGCGGCTGATTGGCATTACCGCATTAACCTAAATCTGTATTCCTTTTTTCGCCACATACTCTCTTAGGGATTCCAGCTTTTCCAGGCTGCCTATGTCCTGCCAGTAGGATTCGTTCATGCGGAAACCTTTGATTTTAGAACCGGACCCGGCCAACCGCAGATAAACATCCATTATAGAGAACACGCCGGTCTCCGTCATGAGCGGGAAAATTTCCGGGGAAATGACCTGTACGCCGCTGAACGCGAGTTTCAGCGGGTCCTTTACGGGTTTGCCGCACCACTCCGTCATATTCCCATCCGCCAGGAACCGCCCTTTAAGATCAAGTTCCGGGTCGAACAGCAACTGCCTTTTTGAAGGACGCTCCTTTACCGCTAAAGTGGCCAGCGCGCCGCCGTTCAGATGGGCTTGGTACAGAGCCGAAAGGTCCAGCTCGGTGAAAATATCGCAATTATGCAGGAAGAACGGTTTCCCATCGCTGAAGAACCAGGCGGCCTTTTTTAAGCCGCCGCCGGTCTCCAGAGGGAAAAATGTTTCTCTGGAAATTTCGACTTTCAGCCCTAAGCGTTGTTTGTTCTCCAGAAAATCGGTTAATTTTTCGGCCAGATGATGGGTGTTTATCATGGCTTCCGTGACGCCGGCTTTTGCAAGCCGCTTCAGGATGACTTCAAGCAAGGTCACGCCGCCTATATCCGCCAGTGCTTTTGGCGTAGTGTCGGTCAGGGGCCGCAGCCGTTTGCCGAGGCCGGCTGCCAGTATCATCGCTTTCATGTTAGCGGTATCTCTTTGGAGAGGGTCTCAAGTTCCCGGTGCTGAAGCTCCACTTTTATCCCGTATTTTTCCTCCAGATGTTTCTTAAGCTGCTCGGCGCAGTAAACCGAGCGGTGCCTGCCGCCCGTGCAGCCGAACGAAACCATCAGGTCCGTGAAGTTCCGGGACTGATAGTTCTCCACCGCCGGGTCCACAATCCTGAACACGTTTTCCAAAAACGCTCCGATCTGCGGCGCGGCGGCCAGATATGAAATGACTTCGGCGTCCCTGCCGGTCAGCGGGGCGTATTTTTCCTCCCGGCCGGGATTGGGGAGAAAGCGGCAGTCGAAAATAAAACCGCCGCCGTGGCCTTTATCGTCGGACGGGAGGCCGTTGCGGTAGGAAAAACTTGTCAAGCGAGCCGTCAGCCCCAATTTGGTGGAGCCGAACTGGCGCAGATAAGAGGACGCGGCCATGCTTTTGAATATCCTGGTCAGTTCCGGCAGCTTCACCGGCACATCACCCCGCCTGAGCAGCCATTCGATGTTCCTGACTGCGTAAGGCACGCTCTGAAGAAAATGCGCTTTGCCCTCATAGAAGCCGCGCAAGCCGTAAGCGCCCAGCGCCTGCATTATCCTTATGTACACATAGCCGTGAAAATACCGCATGAAGCGGGTTTTATCTATGCCGGCCACAACCGCGCCCTTCAAGTAGTGCGCCAAAAGCTCTTTGCGGACCTCCGGCGACAGATCGGCCTTCGCGTCATAAAGCAGGGAGGCGACGTCATACTGTAAAGCCCCTTTACGGCCGCCCTGGTAATCTATAAAAGACGGCTCACCGCCGCGGAGCATGACATTCCTGGACTGGAAATCCCGGTAAATAAAATAAGAAGTATCGGCTTCCAGCAGGAAAGCGGTAAGAGCGTTGAAATCGTCTTCCAGCTTCTGCTCGCTGAACGGTATCTTGGAGAGGCGCAGAAAATAATACTTGAAATAGTTCAGGTCCCACATTATAGACTGCCGGTCAAAACTGTCGCGTGGGTGGCAATATTTATAATCCAGGGTCTTACCGGCTTTCATCTGGAAAGCAGGCAGCCAGTCCATGGTTTTTTTATAGGCCGCCAGCACGGACTCCGGAATATCGGGGCCGGTACGTTCCTTAAGCATGAACTGGAACAGGGTCATATCGCCCAGGTCCTCTTCCAGATAGATGTTCTTTGAAAGGTCCACGGAGTAGATCGCGGGCACCGGCAGCCCTTCCTTTTTAAAATGCCTTGAGAACTCCACAAAGGCCGTATTTTCAAGCCTATCCGGCCCCACGGCGCCGATAACGGAACGCCCGGCGCTTTTTATCCTGAACAGCCGCCGCGCGGAAGCGTCGCCCTTGAGCGGTGTAAAGTCCGTGATCTCCTCGCCGAAAGTCTTTTTAAACAAAGCCTTGAGATTGTCTTCCGATATCGCCGTCGCTTCAGGCGCCTGGAGTTCCGCTTTTTTAGCCGGCATAATTCGTTCCTTTTAATACGCTGTTTTGCACAAAGATCATTGGTGATTCACTATTATAACAATATGACGATCAATGCCTGAAATGGCTTACTCCGGTCCTCGCCATCACTATGCGGTAACCCGCCGCCTTTATTGCCCGATCACATTGATCGCCATCTGCATCAGCTCAAAAAATTTATTTTCCGCCAGGTTATCCTTATCGCTGTCGTTGTTCCAGGAACCCGTCAGGCAATACCAGTCCGAGCCGGAAGTCTTCAGAAGCCAGGTCATATTCAGGACGCCCGCCTCGGCTCCGCCCTTGTAACCGGCGTAAAGGAACTTATTTCTCGGGATATCCAAACCGGGTTCGATGGCCATAATAGCCCGGGCGGTTTTACCTCCTTTCCTGTAAAAATACTCCATAAGACGGCAAAGATCCGCGGGCGAAGCCGGCCACCCTATCTTGTCCACGCCGAACGGCGCGGGCTTGAGATCGGCCGTATTAAGCGGCCTGCGCGCGAGCGCGTCGAGCAATTTGTATTTTTCACTCAATGGGGCGTTCAGGTATTTAACGCTTTCCTCAGTATCACTTTTGAGGCGGAACATGTCGGCCGTCTTCAGGAAAGGCTTCAGAAGTTCAGGTTTGGAGTGACCCAGCGCGGGCAATGCGGCTTCAATAGTTTCGCGCCCCAGGCCGTCCGCCAGTACGTCGGAGGCCGTATTGTCGCTCTCGGAGATCATGGCCGCCGCCAGGGTATGCAAGGTCAGGGGCGAACCGTCAGGCCAGTTCCGCAGACGGCCGGTTGGCGGGGACTTTGACTCTTCCCTCAGGGTGAAGATTTTCTTCCAGGAGAAGCCCTTTTCCACTACGGTCCCAAGCAGGTAGAGCTTGGAAGCGGAACCGATGGCGAAATAGGCGTCTTCGTTAAGCGCCTCAAGAGTGCGTCTCGGCGCGTTCAACTTGATCGCAAGGAAGCCGGTCCGGCCGGGCAGAGCCGCTAACTGCCGCCTAACCGCCTCCAGGGACAAGTTCTTAGGGTATGCGGATTGAAAGAATAGGGCCGTAAGCCGCCCCGTATCCATGTTGACGGCAAGAGCTGCCGGCAGCACTAAATCTTTTTCGGTCTCAAAAGTGAACCGGGCGGAGCAAGAGGACTCCGCGTAAGCCAGCTTCACCGCCACGACCTTGCCATTAGTCCGGTAGCTCTGACGCAGGAGATCTTCTAATTTTTCAAGGGAGAGCTGTTTGAAGAAAGACCTGTCGAAAAGATCCTTGACCTGCGGATGCTCGCCTATCTGGGCGGCCAGCTGTTCGGCCGTATGTAATAGTTTTTCTTTATCGGCGGGGGTAACCGCCGGGGCTTCTTTCTCTGCTGAGTAAGCGGCTTTCGGTTCAAAAGAACCGGCGGCAAACGCGAAAAAAAGGCAGATGAAAATCTTGAGTCTTATGGGGTTAGTCTTCAGGTTTGCAAATTTAATAATAGAAACCGGCATGGTTAGACCACCTGTCGCGCCCCGCGCTATATATCGGAAATTTTTAATTATTTAACAGTTTTTTAATACGATACTATTAAAATTATACAATACCTGTCGTAGGGACAGTGTCAATATGGCCGGTTATGCGGGCTGAAGACACACGGTGATGCTTTCCAGCTATCCGATTTAAGGAGATTTTATGGCGCTTATATTGAGCGAACTGAAAGATAAGGTGGGCATACTCACTTTAAACAATCCCGAAAGGCGCAACGCCCTCAGCCTGGAACTTTGCGACGAACTTCGCGAAGCGCTGGATGACTTCAAAAACCGGAAGGTGCCGGCGGTGATCATCCGGGCGGCACGGGACGTTAAAGTCTGGTCGGCGGGGCACGATATCCGTCAGCTGCCGCAAGTCTCGCATGAGCCCCTGGCCTACGACAGCCCCATGGAGCGCGTCCTGCGCTCCATCCAGGAATATCCGGGCGCGGTCATCGCCATGGTCCAGGGCGGGGTATGGGGCGGCGCCTCCGATATCATCGTCACCTGCGATCTGGCCATAGGAGACGAAACTTCGACATTCGCCATCACACCGGTCAAAATAGGCCTGCCTTACAACGCCTCCGGGATCGTGCATTTCATCAACCGTGTGGGGTTAAGTATCGCCAAAGAGATGTTCTTCACGGCGGAACCGGTCAAAGCCGAGCGGGCCTACCATTTCGGCATCCTGAACCACCTGGTCTCCTCCAGGGAAATAGAGCAGTTCACGCTGGCGCTGGCCGGAACTATAGCCGCCAATTCGCCTTTGGCCGTAGCGGTCATAAAAGAGCAGTTCCGGCTCTTATCGGAAGCCCACCCGCTCACGGCTGACGCCTTCGAACGCATTCAGGGATTGCGGCGAAAGGTTTACAACAGCCACGACTACGAAGAAGGCATCAAAGCTTTTTTTGAAAAGAGAAAACCGAATTTCAGAGGGGAATAGACCGAGGGGAATCAGACTGTTAGGGGAAACCAAGAGCAGCCCCCTGAAAAATAGTCCGCTTTAAGCGGGCGATTTTTTTGATTAGGGCCACTTGTGCTTGGGATAGCGGCGGGCAAGCTGTGGTTTTAATTTGGGGTAGATCTCAGCCCAGAAATTTTTAAGGTCTTTTGTCACCTGCACAGGCCGCATGGATGGAGCCAGGATATGAACAACCAACGGCACGCGCCCGGCGGCGATGCGGGGCGTTTCCGCAAGAGAGAATAGATCCTGTATCTTGGCTTCAAGATAAGGTTCCCGCCCGCGGGGATAGTTTATCCTGGCTTTGCGTCCCCCGGGCATTGCCAGTCTTGTGGGGGCATACTGTTCTATTCTGCGGTTCTTCTCCCAGCCGAACCAGTTCTGTAAAGCCGGCAGCACCGGCCGGGCCCTGGCCCAGGCCACGCTTTTCGCCCCGGTGCAGATATCGGCCATAACCAGCTTAAGATCCTCTTCGCTCAGCGGCTCAAGCCCCAGATCCGGGCAGGCTTTTGCCAGAAAATCCACGCGCGCCAGCCACTCCTCCACCTCTTCGTTCCAGGCGGTAAATTTCTGCCGGCCGCTGATGAATTCCCCGGCTATAAGATCGGAGGAAGATTTACCCGGCGCCGCCGAGGATATTTCGCTATGGATGACTATATCGCGGTATAACGTCAGCGTTTCCGTCACGGGGCTGCGCATATCTTTGTCCAGCGCCGGCCGGGCAATGGTTTTAACGTCTCCGGGGAAAGCTTCCTTAAGCCACTCTTCCCGGATTCCTGCGGCGAAAGAAAGTGTTAGATCCGCTCCCTTGCGCCCCGGGCTTTCAAGCGCCTCCCCCGCGCATATCAGTCCGGCGCCGGCGGCCGCGCTTTTGGGATCCAGCTTAGCGCTCTTACCGCCCGGCAGCCGGTAGCGTCCGCTTTGCGCGGAGATGAGCGCCGCCACGCGGTCGGGGAAAGCGCGCAGAAAACATTTTGACGCGAACTCAAGCGCAACGATCCCGCCGGGCGCCGCGTTGCCGCAGGGGAAACCGCCCCGGCGGTGTCCCCCTGCGGCACGATCCCCCTGAAGGGGCACCGCCAGGCGTTTGGCGGTCTTCCATGTTTCCCTGGCCGCCGTATGCTTAAGCCCCGCGCGCAGGCAGGCATAGGGTTCAAAGCCTTCCGCGGCGCATGATTCCAGCGCCGCTATCACCGCGGCCAGGTCGGAGCCCAGGTCCGTCTCACGCGATATATCCGTTTTCCTCTCCGCCAGCCACAAACCCCGCCCCTGGGCCGCGGCCGCTATGATGGCGCACTCATAGACGCAGCCAAGGCGCCCGGCTTCAACCAGCATACGGGAATAGCGCGGATGCAGCGGGTACTGAGCCATCGCTCGTCCTTCCGGGGTCAGCGCGCCATGCGCGTCAGCAGCGCCTAGTTCGCGCAGCAACCGTTCCGCCCGCTCCGCATCCCGCTGGTCCGGAGGGTCGAGCCAATCCAGGGCGTTAAAATTAACAAAGCCGCAGGCTTTTAGCGTGAGCAAAGCCTCGCTGACATCCAGACGGAGGATCTCCGGCGTGAGCGACAGCGGGCGGCCCTGATTTCCCCTTTCCGTCCACAGACGCGCGCAGATGCCGGGCCGGGTCCTGCCGGCGCGGCCGGCGCGTTGTTCGGCAGAGGCGGCGGAGATGTTCTCCGTAAACAGGGTGTTAATGCCGCGCGCGCCGTCGAAGCGCGCTATTTTGGCCAAACCGCTGTCTATGACCGCGGTAACCCCGTCTATGGTCAGGGAGGTTTCGGCGATATTGGTGGTGACTATTATTTTGCGCCGGGCCGAGGGCGCGAGCGCCGCGTCCTGTTCGCGCGGGCCAAGCTCGCCATGCAGCGGCATAACGGCGAATTCCGAAAGGGCGGGGATAGCGCCCAACGCGGCGGCGGTCCTCTGGATTTCGAACACCCCCGGCATGAACACAAGAGCGTGCCCCTCTTTTATGGCGGGCAGCAAACCGGCGCAGGTTTTTGCCGCCGCCTCCCACGGAGGGAGTTTTATAAGGGCGTCGCCGCAGTAAGCGACCCGCACCGGATACGCCCTTCCGCCGGCTGAAACTGTTTTGCAGGGCGCTAGGTAGGCCGCAAGCGCTTTTTCTTCCAGAGTGGCGGACATTACCGCCACAAGCAGATCGGGCCGCGGCCCGCGCTGAAGCGCCAGACAAGCGGCCAGGGTAAGGTCCCCATAGATATGGCGCTCGTGAAATTCGTCCAGGATGACGGCGGAATAGTTGCGCAGACCGGGATCCGACACCAGCTCGCGCAGCATGATCCCCTCGGTCTCGAAAACTATCCGGGTCCCCGGCCCGGTCCTGTCTTCAAAACGTACGCGGTATCCGATTTCGCCTCCCGCTATGCCTCCCCGCTCAGCGGCGACACGCCCGGCAAGCATCCTGGCGGCCAGGCGGCGGGGCTCCAGCACGGCGATCCGGCCTTTCAGCGTCCCGCTGTCAAGCAGCAACTGCGGAACTTTTGTGGACTTGCCGGAACCTGGCGGAGAGGAAATTATAAGCCGGCGGCTGAGCGCCGCCGCGCGCAGTATTTGTTCCGCGCACTGGAGGATAGGCAGTTGGGGCATAAATACAGGGCTAGAAGGATAAGGACTTAGAAAAGAGACCCGTGAAAACGCGAAATCATTTTCGTCCTTTAACACCTCGGATACTTACCGTAAACATCCGCTTGAGACGAACGATTGTAAAGACAATTTATGGGTTATCGGAAATGGTCCCGCATCATCCTCACAAGGCCTTCGGTGGCTTTGCCGGGAATTTCCTCTCCCTCCCAGTTTATAGAAAAATGGGCGTTCCGCTGGGTAGGCTTGACATAAGTTTCGTACATAGGCAGCACAGTGGCGAGTATCTGATGCTTTGTCCCCTCTATGTCGCGGCCTCTCTCCGTAATGTCGCGCTGAACGCGGCGCAGCACGGCTGTGACCATTCCCGTGGAAACGAATATTTTATAATCGCACAAGGCCAGCAGTTTCGGGAAGTAAAGCGTGTAAAGCCCTTCGATCACGATTAGCTGCGTGGGTTTGCACGGCACGGTTTCTTTTTCGCGCGTGTGGATCTTGAAGTCATAAACGGGCTGCTGGATCGTTTTTCCGGCACAAAGCTCCATCAAATGCCTGACGGCCAGGGAGGAATCAAGGGCATCGGGATGGTCGAAATTATAGGCCTTTCTTTCTTCAAAGGGCAGATGGTCCAGCGGCTGGTAATAATTATCCAGCGAAAATAGCTGCCCGTCTATGCTTATTTTGCGGCATTCCTCGATAAGTTTTCTGGCGAGCGTCGTCTTGCCGGAACCGGAGCCGCCGGCGATCCCCAGAATGAAACGCGATTTTTTATTGCTGTCCATTAATATATCCTCGTGCAATGATGTATAGACGATTATAAATTGCCGCCTTGGAGCTTACTTAACTTTTATCAAATGTTGTGTCCATTGGCAAGCCCATGCCTCGAACATCATTTTAAACCCCTCGTGGAACAACTTACTGAGCTTTCCCTATTAGGTTGAAGCTTCGTAGCGCCTGCCGCCGCACCAAAAAACTGAAAACAGCCTTGGGCCTTTAGACCTAAAAACTCCGGGGCCAATTGGAGAGATCGGAGGTGTCTCCAGCCCCTTGGCATGTCAACGCACGCGTACTATATTATGTACGGGAAACCCAAAATATCGGAGAGGCTATGAAAAAACTATTTATCTTCCTATTGTGTTTACCCGGACTTAATTTTGCCCAAACTCCGGAAGACCTGCGTTCCCGGATCGGAGATTATTCCATTTCAGCCTATGAGCCGCAAACCGGCCCGATCGCCGCGGAGCCAGTTCCGCAGCGTGCGGACGGGAACATCGGCGGTTCCGTTTCGGATATCTTCGGACACCTTTCCTCTTTGAACCTGAAGATGCCCTCCAGCGTAACCGTAAGCCGATCGGGCAACGCCATAATCATAGAGAGCTCACTTAAAGACGCCTATTCCGACGCCTATAAATACGGAGATGTGGCGTTTCTCATAGGCAATCTGGATAATGACTGGACGGAAAAAGAGTGGACCCGGTATTATGAAGTGGCAAAATGGCTTATTAACAAAGGTTTCAGGGTCGTCATGAATCCGGTAGCCATGATAACCGATATCAAAGCCACGGTGCAGGACCAGAAAACCAAGGCGATAATCTGGTCGAGCCACGGCAGCAAAGACGGCTATATCTACGACGCCGGCGAGAATGCCGTTCCCACAGGAGTATTCGCGGAGAAGGCCGGATCGAATTTAAAGCAGATAGTAGTAAGCGCCTGCTACAGCAACGTCATGGTGAATAAATACAGCTTTCGCGCCGGAACCAGGATAACCCACTGGACCGGCACCACCACCTCGGACGCTCTTTTCGATTATCTTATCAGCGACGACTGGAATCCCACAGCATTCGGAGTGAACAACCTTAGACTTTTCCGGGCCGGATAACCGGCAGCTTTCGGGATGCGGCATAACAAGCTTCAGCGCTATACCAATATCTTATCGGTTCAAATAATAATTTATCAAAAATCCCGACAGTACGGCGGAATAGAGCATCCAGCCGGCCTGGATCAATTTGTACGCGCCGGACAGGACCCTGAAATTGCTCCAGCTCTTATCGCCCACCATTATCAACTCAAGTTCGGGATACCTAGCGAATAGGAGCTTGGTGGTTAAATGCTCATTGGAATAGAGCTTCGCCAGAAGGATATTGGCCAGAAACACCACTACGGACGCGGCAAGAAGAGGGCGCAATTCATACACATAATCCGTCGAGGATCTTAAAAGATACCCGACTGCTAAAAAATTCATGGCTATCCCCATAAGCACCAGTTGGTCCTGGAAACGGCTTATCCGCCGCAGATAACTGTCGGCGAGGTTCACGGTGAACTTCCTGCTTTTTTCGTCTTTTTCCACAGCTCTCTTTATCAACTCTATAATAGCGTCTATCATTATTTTCTCCTTCCCTGTCGCACCCCGCGCTTAACTCCTGCGCGGGGCGGATGACGCCGGACCTCAAAAGGAAATCGGCCCGGTGCTCCACAAGGAGGGCCCTGCCCTCCATTGCATCGTCGCTTACTCCCTACGCTTCGCTTGGTCGTTGCGCTGAACCTCCCGAAGCGGAAATCTCCTGAATACTAAGGAATCAAATCTTCTTATCTCTGTCGCACCCCGCGCTTAACTTGATTATTGATTTGTGCGCCGCACGCTTTCGCATGTTGCACCCATGCGTTTCGCTTGTTTGCCGCGCTGGGAGCTCCCGAAATCGGAAAATCTCTCTTGAAAGCAAGGCATCTCCAGCATATACTACTCCCACTCTATGGTCGCGGGCGGCTTGGAGGTGATATCATACACAACCCTGTTCACGCCTTTGACCTCGCTGACTATGCGGGAAGAGATCTTCTGCATCAATTCATAAGGCAGCCTGGACCAGTCGGCGGTCATGCCGTCCACCGAACCCACACACCGCACCGCGATCACGTTCTCGTAGGAACGTTCGTCTCCCATGACGCCCACGGTCTTTATGGGCAGAAGAACGCAAAAAGCCTGCCAGATCTTCGAGTACCAGCCGTATGCCAGGATCTCTTCGCGCATGATGAGATCGGCCCCGCCGAGAACAGCCAGCCGCGCGTCAGTAACGTCGCCCAGAACCCTGATGGCCAGGCCGGGACCGGGGAAAGGGTGCCGCATCAGCACCGCTTCCGGTATCTTCAGAGCCCGGCCGAGCTCGCGGACCTCGTCCTTAAAAAGAAAGCGCAGAGGCTCCACCAGCGCCAGCCCCATCTTCTTCGGCAAACCGCCGACATTATGATGGCTTTTGATAACGGCGGAAGGGCCTTTAACGGAAACGGACTCGATCACGTCCGGGTAAAGCGTCCCCTGGACAAGGAATCGGGCGCCGTTTATTTTTTTGGCCTCTTTTTCAAAGACCTCGATAAAGGTATGACCGATGATCTTCCTTTTCCTTTCGGGAGAAGCAACGCCCTTCAGCCGGGATAGAAAAATTTTTGAGGCATCCACTATCTTCAGGTTAAAGCGGAATTTCTTCTGAAAGATCTCTTTCATCCCGCCGCGGTCGCCTATCCGCAGAAGCCCCGTGTCCACGAAGATACAGTGAAGTTTTTTGCCTATGGCCCGGTGCGCCAGCACGGCCGCCACGGAAGAATCCACTCCTCCGGACAGCGCGCAGATAACCGCCGCTTTGCCCGTGCGCGCCTTTATTCCGGTTATTGCCTCATCCAGGAATGAAGCAGGGGTCCAATGTTCTTTGTAGCCGCAGATGCGGCGCGCGAAATTCTCCAGTATTTTCACCCCGTGATCCGTGTGGTGCACCTCCGGGTGGAACTGCACGGCGTAAAGACCGCGATCAGGGCATTCCATCGCAGCCACGGGCACATCCTGCGTGCCGGCCGTAACCCTGAAGGCGCGAGGCGCGGTTTTGACTTCATCCCCATGGCTCATCCAGACCCGGATATGTTTAGGCACGCCCCTGAACAGGGCTGAAGAGCCGCGTACGGTCAACTTGGAGAACCCATATTCGCGTTTCAACGCCTTGCGGACTTTCCCGCCCATCAGATGCGCCATAAACTGCATACCATAGCATATGCCCAGAACCGGAACGCCCAGGCTGAGTATCGCCGGGTCAGGGACAGGGGCGCTTTTATCATAAACACTGGAGGGGCCGCCCGAAAGGATTATGCCTTTAGGATTCCGCGAAAGGATATTCTCCACCGACGCATGGAAAGGCAGTATCTCACAATAAATGTGCAGGCTCCGCAGGCGCCTGGCTATAAGCTGTGTGTACTGACTGCCGAAATCCAAGATCAGGATTTGATTCATAATGTTAGAATTAAAACGCACCTTCGCACAGGTGGAAAAGCATTCGCGCGCAAACCGAAAGCCTATGATTCCATTACGCAAACACTTCCAACCCCGCGCTCGCCGGCATACGGCCTACTTGGTTTTCCCCATACCGACCGTCTGCGCCCTCTGCAGAAGCTTCCCCTCACTTTTGATGGAGGGGGCAATAATAATCTGTGCCAGCTGCATCTCGCGGATATTGTGGCAGCCCAAAGCTCCCATCGAGGTGCGCAGGGCCCCCACCAGATTCTGGCTGCCGTCGTCCACGCGCGCCGGGCCGAAAAGTATCTCCTCTATAGAACCGGTAACGCCCACGTGCACGCGGGTGCCGCGCGGCAGATTGGCGTGAGGAGTAGCCATACCCCAGTGATACCCCTTGCCCGGGGCCTCGGAAGCCTTGGCGAAAGGAGACCCGATCATAACCGCGTCCGCTCCGGAAGCGATGGATTTGCAGACGTCGCCGCCGTTGTGCATGCCCCCGTCGGTTATAATGGGCACATAATTGCCGGTCTTTTTGTAATAAAAATCCCTGGCCGCCGCGCAATCCACGGTGGCGGTGACCTGCGGCACTCCTATGCCGATAACGCCGCGTGTAGTGCAGGCGGCTCCCGGGCCTACCCCCACCAACAGGCCGGCCACTCCGGTGTCTATAAGCTCAAGAGCCACACGATAGGTCACGCAGTTGCCGACCACTACCGGGATCTTCATCTCTTTTACGAATTTGGCTATATCCAGCGTCTTCTGCCGGGTGGACTCGAACTTTATCGTAATGACGGTGGCCTGCACTACGAAAATATCCGCGCCCGCTTCTTTGGCTATAGGACCGAATTCGCCGGCGTTTTGCGGGATACAGGACACAGCGCACGGCACTTTGGATTTTTTAATTTCTTCAACACGCCTGGCGATAAGCTTTGTTTTTACGGGTTCTTTGTAGATCTTCTGGAAAACTTCCGTGGTTTTGCCCGGTTCGCAGTTAACTATCATCTCCACCGCTTCTTCCGGATTTTCGTAACGGGTGTTGATACCGTCGAGGTTCAGCACGGCCAGGCCGCCGAGTTTATTCATCGCCGCGGCGAACCTTGTGTTGACCACCCCGTCCATGGCGGAGGCGAGGAAAGGCATTTTGAATTTTATGCCGCCGATATTAAATGAGATATCCGTATCTTCGGGGTCCACTCCGATGTTGCCAGGAACAAGGGCGACTTCGTCGAAACCATAGGTCTGTCTCGCTTCTCTATTGCGGCCGATAAAATAAGACATTGGCTGCCTCCGGATTAATCTCAAGGTGAGCGTTTGCCGAACCGCGGGAATCACGACGCTAAAAGAATTTTAACAAATTAACGTCTAAAAATAAATTTATGGACGAACCGCGCGGCGAATACGTCCAGCGAAGCTTTTTCCAGGACCCTGGCCCTGGCCGCCTTGGCCAGCCGGCGCGAAGCCGCGGCGTTAAGCGACAGCGCCCTTTTAAGCTGGCGCGCCAGGCTAAGCGGCGAGAGACTTTTATAAAAGAAACCATTCCCACCGTCCTCTATGAAGCGGCCCATGTAACGAGTCCATTTTGTTATTACGGGCCGGCCGCAGGCCATAGCGATAAAAGCGATGGAATTACCGGCGGCTTCATTGATGTGTTTATCGGTTATGGGAAGGACTACGGCTTTAGCTTCCCGCACGGCCTCCCGTAGATTGTGCAGATTCTTTGCGAACGGGAACACGGAGACCGAGTTCCGCAAGTCTCCCTTGAAAGCGATATGCCGGTCCGTGAACACCTTAAGCATCAGCCCCGCTTTTTCAACAACCCGCGCAAGTCCCGCGAAATCCCGGCCGGCGGAACCGGCGGTGAGAATGTAATCCCCGGACGGAGCATCTATAGGTGTATAATATGAACAATCCACGGCATAGCCTCGGGTAACAGCCCCGCCGTACCGAAGTCCCAATTCAGACCACAAACTCCGATCGTCAAATTCAAGTATACAGACAAGGTCCAGAACGCTCAAAAGACCCAGCTTCCTTACTATATCCGCGGTGGGGTTATGCCCCGGCATCGGCACCAGATGGTTGGCTATGAAAAATTTTTTTACGCAGGCCGGATCCTTAAGCAGCCACAAAAAGGGCGCGGCACAGGCTTTTCTCTTCGGAAAGTCCAGGACCAGCAGGATATCGTAACCACTCCGCAATTTCCGCTTTAAGCCCGGCAAGCCTGAGTACTTTATACGCCGCCCCCCTCCCGAAGGGGGCAGTTTTTCTATAAAGGAATAAGGGAACTGGAAGTCGTGGACGATGTCCAGGCTTGCGCCTTTTTTTCCGTTCAACGCGCGGATTAAAGCCTGTTCAAAGTGCAGGTTTTCCGGACATTCGGCGAAATTAGCGAGGAGGATCTTCATAAGGTTCCCGTACAATGACCGTTAGAGGGCCGGAGGCCTTTGATACGAAACAGCCATAGGCATGAAACGAGATTGTAAAATTGTATCATAATAGGCGCAAAAGGCCGCCGCATCCACGCAGCCCCTGCCCTGACGCATTTTCGACCGCAATCCCGATCTTCCGGTTTCTCCCGCAAAACCCAAACCACCGAAGCCGGGGTAAACAATACCCGCGCCGGCCTGGCCGATTTTGAAGCGAAACAGGGAACGCGGAGCGCGGCATAGCCGGAACAGGCAATCGAGACGCCATAAAATAAAGCCCCCCGGTTCCAAGCCGGGGGGCTTTTATATAAACACCGTGCCTCAATATTTATTTAACACCGTATAAAAAGGTCACAAAGTTATGCCAGCCCGAAACCTTGTCGAAAACAAAGTCGGTGTATTTGCCCTCAAAAACATTTTCCAGTCTTTCCTGTGCGATGCGGGGTTCAACGGGAGGCAGATAGACCGAAAAGCCCTTGCTTTCGGAGAGCTCTCGACCTACGCGGTTCTTAAGCGAGGCTTTGTTGTCTATGACCAGTTCCTTATCTATATAGTCCTGCAAGGCGGAGGCGGCGGCCTTGAGGGCCTCGGCCTTCTCACCGTCTTTCTTCAGGTTTGCGGCAACCAACCGGGAGAACTGCGAGAGATCGCCGTAAAAAGAAATGGTCATGTTCGGGTCGATCTCCGCCCCGACGCAGTCGTAGCGTATTACGCCGTCACGAGCGGCTTTAAGAGACTCGGTATCGGCAACAACTTCAGCCAGTTTGGCGAAGTCGGAAATGCGGGCCGCCAGGCCGTCCAGCTTGGAGGTACGTATAGCTGACAGTTGGGCGCCCCGTTTGACCGCATCGTAGAACTTTTTAAAAGTTTCCACCATCACAGCCCCGGTTTCTTCAGTGGTCAGGTTCGGCCTCTTGGCCATTGCGCCGAGGAACAGGCCGTAAGGATAGCCCATACCGGGCACGGTTTCTTCGGAACCGACCACGACTTCCGCGTTGTCCTTTACCTCGTAAGCCACTTCGGCCATCTGCATGAGACAGGCATCAAACGCCAGGATGTCCACCTTGCCGGCTTCTTTAAGGATAAGACCGATCTGGGGAGTCCTTATATAGTTGCCGGTTTCATCATCGAAAGAAATACCCTTCGGCGAACTCTTGGGGTCCATCCAGCCGGAACCATGGTTCCAGATTATAAGCATATAGCGCTTGGCGGGATAAGTTTGTTTCGCCCAGGTAACGAAATCAACCACCCTCTGATAATCGCCCATGTCCACCTTCTCGGTGGTCATTACCACAGGTGAATTTATCTTCTCTGTATCGGTGTCTTTCTGAATAAAAAACCGCTTCGAACCGGTCCAGCCTCCGTCCATGCCGGCCGCAGTCTGCCCGGCCATGCGGCCCATTTCCACCACCACATTCATATTTCTGGTGGAACCGACCTTTTCCATCTGGTTGACATTGTACAACCCGGCTATTTCCAGATTATTCTTACCGTTTATAAAAACCATAACGGTCCATTTTTTTACGGTGGCCTTACGCTTTTCGGCCTCATCGGCGGCACGAGCCGGTTTGGAGGGAAGCGGCACTATGCCGGCGGACATAGCGTCGTAAATAGGGCCTCCCGCATTAAAATCGAACTGCGCCAGGGCATTGCCGGCCCACATGGACGCGGCAAAAGCCGCGCTTATCACCGCGGATAATGCTTTCATTATACCTCCTGTAAACTTTGGCTTAAGACAGTGTACACTGCGAGCCCGTCAGCCTCAAGGCCATAAGGCCTCTTATTTACTGGGCCCTTCAGCACTCCAGCCGCGCGTTGAACGAGCTTCTATCCCGACCAGGCTTTCGACCACGCTGGTTTGGGGTAAACCGGGACCGTTCCAACTCCCTTATTCCGCGGCGGATATTTTTTATCCCCGCCTCGCCCGGTCCCTCCATGCGCAATGTACAAAAGACGGAAGATATATAATATAATTGAAATATATGGCGAAGATTCTTATCGCGCTTGCGGCGCTGCTCTGGCTGCCGGCCGCGTCCCAGGCGGACTGGTGGATGGAAAACGATTATTCCATCGGCGCTCACAAATTTCAGAGGGAATCGTTGACCCTTTTTTCTAAATTGTCTCCCCGCATAGTTAGCGGCGTAAACGCCTCTTTTTATAAGGACAACGATTTTTATGCCCGAAAGGTTTACGCCTTCCGCGCGCCGGTTATGTACTCCGTGAATAATCTCGCCCTCTCATTTAAGCCTTTCCTCTACCCGGAGGCTTCCGGAACGGGGTCAAGCGCTCGCGGCGCCAAGGCTTACGCCATGTTCCCTGTCAGCGAGAGCAATGATGAAAGCTATGTTCATCTGATGCTTTCCGCCGCGGCGGCACGGCAGAAAACGCCGCTGAACCTTACCGGCCAGCCATACGCGCCGTCAACGGCGATTTTAACCGACACGACCTTCTCCGAGTCCGCGTTCGAAATCCAGATAGAGAAAAGCTACTTCAACCAGTTCTTTTTCCTGGCCTCGGCCGCGGGGTTCCAGAAACCCGGGAAAGTCTCCAACTCCAACCTTGTGAGCCCCATCCTGGATCACGGCGAACTTGCCTACCTGGGAACTTTCCGGCACGTGACGGCCCTCCCGGAGTGGGTGGCGGCCGCTCAGTTCGCCCGCAATATGGCGCCGGACTTCGATAGTTATCTTTACGCCGGATTTAGTAGAATATCCTTCAGGGGCGCTAATGACGCCAATTCGCTTTTGGGCGGCATAAAGATGAAACTCTACGAAAAGTCAACGCTGGATTTCGCCTACAATTTTTACAAATTCAATGGCGAAACCGGTGAAAACTATTATAAACTTCTAATTCAGGTATATTTTTGAGCGCTAAGGAACCCGGACCTATATGATAATGCAGTCGCAGGAAAGCCTTGAGATGCTGGTGATGGTTTCCCGGCTTTTATCCTCCAAGCTGGATATCGGCGAACTTTTGACCACCATCATGCGTCTCGCTTCACGCGTAGTCGGCGCCGAGAGAGCTTCGCTTTACCTCCTGGACGAAAAAACCCAGGAACTATATTTCGACGTGGCGCTGGGCCTCCCGGAAGACGTGCAGAAAATGCGCTTCAAGCTCGGCGAGGGCATCGCCGGCGCCTGCGCCAAGGAAGGCCGCTCCCTCATAATCAACAATGTGGCGAACGATCCGCGCCACGCCAGAAAAGTGGACAACAAAAGCGGTTTCGTGACGCAGTCGCTGCTGACCTGCCCCATGATTATCAAGGGCAAGGTTATCGGCGTGGTCCAGGCCATCAACAAAACGGACGCCGAATTCGTGGAATCCGACAAGAACAATTTTGAGGCGTTCGCCTCCCAGGCCGCCATCGCCATAGAAAACTCCCGGCTCTTTTCCTCCGTAAAAGAAGAAAAACGCAAACTTGAGATAGTTTTTAAGCGCGTCAACGAAGGCGCTGTGCTCACAACTCCCGAAGGGGAGATAATCATCCTCAATCAGTCCGCCAAACTTTACCTTGAATACGAAAAGTACAAATTCACCGGCATCAACCAAGCCCTGGACAATTTTTCGGTCAAACCGCCTTTCGACCAGATCATCAAGTCCGAATCTCCGGTAGTCCACTTCGAGATTATGCGCGAGAAGCCCAAGAAATTCTATCTGGACGGCTCCGCCATAAAGCTTTATAAGGAAGACAAGGCGGGCGGTTCCACGGTGGAAGGCTGGCTCTGGATCCTCGCTGATGTGACTGCTCAGAGGCTGGAAGAATACATGGCCAGGAATTTCCTCTCCCTGATCTCCCACAAATTCAAAACGCCACTGGCCTCAATAAACGGCTTTGCGCAGATATTAAAGGAAGAAGCCGCCGCCAAAAACATGCCGGAGATAGTGCGGAAATCGGCCGAAACCATATTTTCGCAAGGCGGCAAGCTCACTCATCTGGTGGGCAGCCTGCTGGATTTCGTCACCATAGACAGCCTGGACGCGACCACCATAAATAAAACCGAGTTTGAAGTTTCCGCTATTTTCAACGAAACCGTTGAAATGGTGAAAAATAAATTTAAGGAAATGGACGGCCTGACTTTTAAAGTGGTAGTTCCCGAGCCGATAACGCTCAAGGCCGACAAAGCGCTAGTCAAGAACGCTCTAAAGAGCCTGCTGGATAACGCGGTGAAGTTCAACCCGGCCAAAAACAAGCTTATCATACTCTCCGCCCAGGTAAAAGACGGAAGAGTCTTATTATCCGTGGGGGATAACGGCCCCGGGATCCCCGGCGAAGAGTTGACCAATGTGTTCAATAAATTCTATCAGGTGGAAGCCTCGTTCACAGGCCAGGTGGAAGGCTGGGGGCTGGGGCTCGCTCTGGTCAAGAAAGTAGCGGAAGTCCACAACGGACAGGTTTATGCCAAATCCCAACTGCAAAAAGGCTCCGCCTTCACTATAGCCCTCCCGCTTTAGCCAGGACTTACCGGCTTCCAGTATATTTCCCCGCACTGCCAAATCCCGTGAGTAAGCAATAAAAAAGCCCCGCAAATCACTTCTGCGGAGCTCTTAAAAAAAATCTCACTGTCAGTTTTCGGACCGGAGCATACAAACCTATGGCAACTTGTTGTCCAATACCAGCTTTTTCAGTTCTTCCATTCTGGGATTAATATGGAACGGCTGGCCGCAGGCCTTCACGGCGCTCTGAACGTCTTTCAATCCGTTGCCGCTTATCAAAAGCACCACCGATTCATTATCCTTAACCCTGCCTTCTTTAACCGCTTTTCTTAAGCCGGCGTAAGTGGCGGCCGCGGCCGGCTCGGCGAAAACATTGGACCCGCGGGCAATTTCCGGAATGGCGGAAAGGATCTCCGTGTCGGAAACCGAAACGGCGAAACCATGGGAATCCCTTATAGCCATTACGGCGGCCATGCCGTCCCTGGGCAGGCTTACCGAGATACTGTCGGCGATGGTCTCGCCCGACACCGGCTGTATGTCGCCGCCGGATTCAAAAGCCCTTTTTACTGCGTCTGATTTTTCGGCCTGGATGGCTATCATCTGCGGCAATTTCTCGATAATGCCCAAGCGGTGAAATTCCACAAAACCCTTCCACATGCCGCTTATGATATTACCGTCACCCACAGACACGAACACCTTGTCCGGAGTCTCCCACTTCATCTGCTCGCAGATCTCAAAAGCGCAGGTTTTTTTACCTTCGCGGGTAAAAGGATTTATGCCTGTGCTGCGGTTGTACCAGCCGTATTCCGCAGAAGCTTTGAGACAAAGGTCAAAAGCGTCGTCATAAGTGCCCTTCACCATTATAACCACGGCGCCGAACACCAGCAGCTGCGCCACTTTAGGCGCGGGCGCGGTTTCCGGAACAAAGATGACAGTCTTCATATCCAGACTGCCGGTCAGACAGGCCAGGGACGACGCCGCATTGCCGGTAGAGGCGCATGTTATGACTTTTTCCTTAAGCTCCCGCGCCCTGGCGATCACCACGGCGCTGGCCCGGTCTTTAAAAGACGCGCTGGGATTGCGGCCGTCGTCTTTAATGTAAAGATTCGGCACTCCGGCTCCGGCGCCGAGCCTTTCGGCCTTGTAAAGCGGCGTCCAGCCCACCTGTACCGGCGGGATCATCTTGAAACCGGCCAGCGGCAGGATATCCATGTACCGCCAGAGGGTCCTGTCGTGATTATCCTTGAGCACTTCGTAGTTGAGACGTTTTTTTATCAGATTATAGTCGTAGATGACCTGGAGATTCCCGCCGCACGAAGCGCATGTGTATTTCACTTCGGTTAATTTATGATCGCGGCCGCAATTAATGCACTGTAAAGTCTTTATTTTTTTCATAGTTGTAAGTGTTAGTCGGTATCGGACGTAAAAGCGTGCCGGAGGACTCCTGTTGACCTTGAACCGGCTCGGCTTGCTGTCATTCCCTGGTTACGGTGGTGCCGGCGCCACCCTTCAGTGTCTCATCGAACAGGTCGGTTTTGGTGATGAATGCCGATTGGCCGCCGCCTTTGAGAAACTCGATTACAGCTTTGACCTTGGGCCCCATGCTTCCGGCAGGGAACGGGCAGGGCTTGCGGTTATATATTTCTTCCAGCTCAGCCAATGTCAGCTTGCGCAAATCCACCTGATCGGGCTTCTGGTAGTTCAACTTGGCGCCATCCTCTCCTGTGAAAATGGTAAGACTGACCTCCACATCCTCGCCGCGCGCCTTCGCCCGCTTTAAAAGCATATTCCCCAGCAACGCCGAAGCCAGATCTTTGTCTATAACGGCTTCCACGCCGGTGTACATTTTCAACCGTTTCGCGCCGGCCTTGTGAGCCCTTGAGAACTGTACGCCGTAATTACAGGAGTATACTTCTTTGCCATCCTTGACCTCGGGCATGACCTCGCGGACCGGGATGCCGCCACCGCCCACGGTCACCGGCACTATCCCCTGGGCAAGCATAGCCTCTATGGCGTCAATTTCCACTATATCGGACGGAACCGGGGAAGGCACCACGCGGCGCCAGATCTCGGCGCCTTTGTCATCCTTCTTATAAAGTTTCATCACCCAGCCGTTATG
>Ga0208953_1000639_pt1 | contig 28004 bp, 18 predicted proteins | sample RifOxyB2_FD_184033 | JGI IMG/M metagenome (GOLD analysis project Ga0208953, IMG submission 184033) | Groundwater microbial communities from Rifle, Colorado - Rifle Oxygen_injection B2 (SPAdes) | ecosystem: Environmental > Aquatic > Deep subsurface > Groundwater | place: USA: Rifle, Colorado...
TAAACGCTTCCAGCATTTTTTGCAAATGCAAATCGCGCAAATCAGTCGGCACATATATATCAAAAAATCCGCTACTGACAATGGAGACGATTTCTCCTTTATCTTTCGCTTCCTCCAAACGGCCGGCCAATCTTTCCATACTCCCTTTATAGGAAACGGCGATTTCCTCCTGACTGCGCAAAATCTTCACTTCCGCGCCGGCGTTCTCGTCTGTTTTTGCCTTTTCGCTTGTTTTCTTCTCCCCTCCCATTCCATACCCGATAAAAAAGGATAATAGCAGAATTACCGCCAAAACCGCAAGAGCCAAGCCCAGTTTCCAACCACCGCTCAACCTTGCAAAAAACATAAATAAATGGTAAAAAGTATACTAATTATCTTACAAATAGTGTACACTATTTAGTATGTTTAATCAACCTGAAAAAACCGACCTGTATGCCAGTCTATTCTGAAAACAAAAAAGCCAAATTTGACTATGAAATCCTTGAGAAATTTGAGGCCGGTTTAATATTGACCGGACCGGAAGTAAAATCCATCCGATCGGGCAGTGTCAGCCTGAAAGGCGCTTTTGTCACTTTCCATAGAAATGACGCCAATATTACCAATCTTCACATTCCAAAGTATAAATACGCGGGAAGCGTGCTCAACTACGACCCGGAACGCACGAAAAAACTACTGTTAAAACGCAAAGAAATCAATTATTTAAGAGGAAAATCCGAGGAAAAAGGCTTGACAATCGTCCCTATTTCGTTGTATACTAGAGGCCGTCATATAAAAGTTGAGATAGCGATCTGCAGAGGCAAGAAAAAGTATGACAAAAGAGAGACTATTAAGAGAAGAGAGCTCAAACGAGAGCTCGGCCGAAAGATAAAAGGCGGATAGTCGCGCTTTACAATTTACCAATGGGGATGACAGGCTTCGATAGTCGGAGTCGTTATCTAAATGGGCATATCGAGCGCTTACCTCGCTAAACTAAGCAAAACTTTACGTGTAAACGTATTAAGCCGTGCTAAGAACGCACTTGCTCGCGCATTTGCTGTTCCTACATTGGCTTCCGTTGTCGCTTAAATTCGACAGCCATCACTCCCTTGATACTCAATAAAGGGACAGTGGTGTAAACCATTGAGCGTAAAAATATGCCCTTATCCGCGAGCATATTTTGAAATTCTTGCGGACAATCTTATAGAATCAATTTTGCTGTTTTGTATCTATAAGCTACCCCCGACTTAGTCGGGGCTAAACCAGCTAAATATGTAGTACATTTAGCTAACCCGATATAGACCCGGGTTCAATTCCCGGCATCTCCACCAAAAAACAAGTTCATAACTAACAGAAACTATTGGCTCTGAACTATGAACTAAGAACTATATTTATGCGCATCTCACGTAGAAAAAGACCGGACAAACCTTTAATACCTCATTATAACCTTAATGAGCGCATTCGCGTGCCTGAAGTCCGCTTGCTTGATGAGGAAGGAAACAATATCGGCGTTTTGCCGGTAGCGGAAGCGTTGCAAAAAGCCAAAGAACAAGAACTTGATTTGGTTGAAATTAATCCGAAAGCCAATCCGCCAGTGGCCAAATTAATTGATTTTACCCGTTTCAAATATCAGAAAGAAAAGGAGATGAGAAAACAAAAAATCAGCTCCCATGTCAGCGACATAAAAGGAGTCAGACTTTCCATCAGAATCGGCGACCATGATTTTGACATCCGCGTCGCTCAAGCAGAAAAATTTATTGATCGCGGAGACAAGGTAAAACCGGAAATAATGCTGAAAGGCAGAGAAAACGCCCATCCGGAAATAGCGTTTGAAGTGATTAAAAGATTTTTCAGCAAACTTAACGAACTGGTGGAAGTGCGGTACGAACAGGATCCGATCAAACAAGGAAATAAGATAACCTCAATCATCATAAAAAAGAGCTAGCATCATAAAAGCATTAAAACATAAAAACAATTACTACGCGTCGCGCAACTTTCAAATAATGTTTTTATGTTTTTATGTTTTAATGACCAAGGGGTTGACAAAAAACACATTTTAATATAGAATATAAAAAATTTTAATAACTTAAACACAGGCCAAAAACTAAAAAGCTACAAAGCTACAAGTTAAGAAGCTAAAATATATGCCAAAATTAAAAACACACAAATCAATCGCCAAGCGATTTCGTATTAAAAGAAGCAAAAAAGGCACCAAAATTTTAAAACGCGCCGAAGGGCAGGATCATTTTAACGCGCGAGAAAGAGGAAATACAAAAAGAAACAAACGCTCAGACAATATAATGTCCGCCACTATGGCTAAAACCATTTTGAAAGCGATGCCACATGCTTAAATAGCGTTTAGCTATTAGAATATTTAGCGATTAGTAATTAATTAAAAAATCTAACTAATCTCTTACCTAAATAATCTAATTATTCTAACTAATCTACCTAATCTACTAATAATATGCCTAGAGTAAAAAGAGCCATGGGTCACGTCAAAAAAAGACGCAACCTGATGAAAAGAGTAAAAGGTTTTGAGGCAGGAAGAAAAAATCTTATCAAACTTGCTAAAACCGCTGATGTAAAAGCCGGCGCTCACGCTTATCGCGACAGACGCCGCAAGAAAAGAGAATTCCGCCGTTTGTGGCAAGTAAGGATCAATGCCGCAGTGCGTGAATTGGGTACATCTTACAGCAAATTTATGGGTGGGCTTAAAGCGAAAAAAGTAATGCTTGACAGAAAAGTATTATCGGAAATCGCCGCCAAAGAACCAAAAATCTTCAAAAAAATAGCTGAACTCGTCAAATAATTGACAGCAACAACAAATTGTGATAATTTGTTGAATACTTTACCAAGACCCCTAGGGTGTTTGGCGGAAGCGGGAGCGCCCCCTCCTTCGCTCCTATTGCTACTGCCGAACACCCTGTGGGTCTTTTTTTGTTTTAGATTATCCCGATTCCGTTTTGTCGGAATCGTGGATCCTCGATTTGTTTCAAACAAATCGGGAAAGATTTAAGTTATAAACTCCTTCTCTTGACATTTTTGAAAATATGTAGTAATGTCTCAGCAGATATGTAGCTAAAAAACCTTTCACAGGAGACCAAACAATGCCCAAGCTGTATGATATAGCTATCGAAGAAGGCGAAGGTGATCTCACTCTTGAAACTATGGCGGGGTTGACCGGAAGAGACGAAGTGGCAGATGTAGTAAAGGATGCTATTGCAGTCTACCGTCGTCTCCTTCGGGAAGTACTGATGGAGAGAAATAATATCTTCATCGGAGCAAACAGGGAAGACGCGGCGGACTTCAAAATCACCACGTTCAAGAGATTCCAGAAGGAATAGCAATATACTCAAAAATAAGGGGGCAAATGCCAGTCAAACTAATGACTGGCATTTAATATTTAACCTCAATTCTAAAATACTCTAAACACACATCAATAGGTTGACCCCATCACCGACCCGAATACATAAATCATGATTCACATAACATGAATCATGATGTGTGAATCATGTATCATAATACCCATAGTACGGCTAGGTTGACATTCTTCAAAAAATATAATAATGTTTATCCAGCCTTTATACCAATGGGAGGGAAAGATGGAAAAAGACGATCGTTTGGCAAAATACTACGGCGTTGATCTCTCTAAAATAGATTCAGACAGGGAAATTACCAATGTCCAAATAGAAGAACTGGCTCTAATGCTGTCCGAGATACGGAGAGATTGCAATCCAAAAATGACTCTTATATTCGGCAGTTTGGCGGCCGGTTGCCTGTTGGCAAATTTTTTCTTATTTCCAAGTTTGATCTTCTTGTTCTCTTTTGCTGTATTGTCGGTCGCGACCTTTCTGTCAAATGAAGACAGAATTCAAATTAATCATGCCTGCAGACGGCTAGAAAATGAAATCAGCGATAGACAAATTTCCATAGACAAACTTAACGAGATAGAGTTGGAAGCCAAATTCAGAATCTTGGATGAGAAAGAGAAGGAGGAAAAAGGCTAACTGTTATTGACGCCAGCCGGTCCCGGCTTGGCGTCTTATTTTTCAGAACGACGCGGGCTACTTGACTTTTCTAAGCTAATCTTGTAATATATTCCTATTACTTAAGCAATATCATATGGGAGAAAGAAAAAAAAATAGAAACATTTGGAAGGCTGAACGCAAAGTGCAGATCAAAAAAATCAGCGCGCAACGTTTAAAAAAAGCTCAAAAACAAGCAGCTAAGGCTTCTAAATAAAATAAACAAGCATTTAAAAACTCAGCGGGTCGGTACCCCAGTACCAGACCCTTTGGGGTCGGTACGGGGCATGGTTCAATCCCGATCCCGACCAAGTCGGTCGAAGATCCCGTACTATGTCGGGAGAAAGTTGCGAGTTTAACAATATGGAATATTTTGTTTATTATATATACAGTAAAAAACTAGACAAATTCTATATTGGTAAGACAAACGATTTACGTCGCCGTTTAAAAGAACATAATAATGGCGAAGAAAAATATACACAAAAGGGAGCTCCATGGCTGTTAATAGGGTATATAGAATATAAAAATAATAACGAAGCCACCAAATCAGAGCTAAAACTAAAAAAAGCGAAAAATCCAAAATATGTAAATTGGTACATTAAGACATACGGAAAAAATACTATTTAAAACACTCAGCGGACCGGTAGTTCAACTGGTTAGAGCACTGCCCTGTCACGGCAGAAGTTGCGGGTTCGAGTCCCGTCCGGTCCGCTGAGTGTTTTATTTTATAAATTGTTTAGAGCATCCCGACTAAGTCGGTCGAAGATCCCGTACTATGTCGGGAGAAAGTTGCGCCTGCCCGCCTTTGGCGGAGGTTCGCCCATCACCACAAGGATACTGGGAAAAAGTCCCGCCTGCCCTGTACCGACCCCAAAGGGTCTGGTATCATGGTCCGACCCGCTGAGTTTTTAATAATTGGAGTATTATTTCAAAAAACACCCTAGCCGTCGATTCGGTAGAGTGTTTTTTGTTTTATTAATATTTTATTTCCTCCACCGGTCCAAATCAGCGCCGATCGCGCGCCACCCCAAAAAATCAGGAGATCCGTCATTTGTAGAACCAATTGAACAACCGTCACCTTCACTATGCACGCCTATTATTTTTATCTCATTTCCAATCACTTCCGTGAAGTTGCAAATAAACTGCCAACAATGCAAACACGGCATCAAAAATACTTCTGAGCCACTATCGCCCCCGCACACCGCCAAAGTCCTGATATTTTTGGAACCGGCCGCGTTGGCCGCTGAAATGGCAGATACTTCCGCGTGCACGGTTGAGTTAAGGCCGGCGTCTTCAATATTCGCTCCCGGAAAAATTTTACCGCTGGCAGTCAAAACCGCCGCGCCAACTTGATAATTGCTTACTGGCGGGACAGCATTTTTTCGCGCGGCTCGCGCTACTTCAATCAATTTTTTTTCGTATTCGCTTAAATTGTGTATATTGGTTATTTCCATATCTGTTATTAAATATAACAAAAATAATCAGAAAATAAAAGGGCGGTCGAAACCGCCCTTTGTTCTCTCCCCCGTTTATCCAGCACCTTCCCAGAATGCCTCCCACTTACTGCGAAGATGAGTGGGTATAAAAATTATTTTTCCTGTGAAGTTTATTACTCCACAGGAAGGTGCTGGATTTATTTTCTGAACGGTATTATGTCTGCAAGTTTTTCCTCCCGCTTTTCTTCTTTTTTTTCTTCCAAAAACACTTTGGAAAACATCTGTCCGTTTATTTCAACGCACTCAACCGGATATTTATGGCTATTGGACCACTTGCCTCCGCCCACCTCAATATTCCAATAACCCCCGCCTTTGGTCTTGAAAAACGAAACGGTGTCTATTCTTTTTAAGGAATAGCAATTTCGCATCCCGGTATCCAAATCAATCCCGGGATCGCTATGGAGCCTTTTAAAAAACTCAACCAATTTTTTTTCACCGTCTTTATGAAGGAAGAAAAAATATTCTCTTTCCTCATCGCCCGAGTTAAACAACGCGCGCATTAGAATATGATTATTGAGACGAGTGAGGTCAAAATTTGACTTATCACTCTCATTTTTTCCTCCTCTGTTTTGAATGAGGAAAATGAGATTAACAATCCAATAAACTATCATCAACAGCAACGCAAAACTCAAAAGATAAAGAGCTATAATTTTTGCAGTGTCCATAACACCCTCCTCATATATACTTAATCACTTGTTTTCCTTTTTGTCAACCCTGTCACCATTCTGGCAATGATAGTGGGTTAAAAAAGTCAAAGCCGTAAGGCGACTTCGTCTTTATGTTTTGGAAAATTCAAAAACTTTTTCAGAAAGGTGACAGGGTCAATTATCCAATATTTTAAGCTTAAAAAAATAATTCAACTCAATTCATCGTTTTGAGCCATGTTGGTTCGCTCAGCTAGTCCCGACCCAAGTCGGGATAAGGCACCCTTACAGTTGCAGGTGAGCCGGAGTCAATTTTGTCCGGCCTGCCGAGTCCCGTCAAGGTTAAGTCAAGGACAAAATACGACGGTGAGCCGCAACTGGCTCTGAGCGAACCAACGGCTCGATTTTTTGCTCCACTTTTTATATACGTATCGATATAAACTGCCTTCGTTCGGAAATGATTAAATAAATTTAATCATTTCTCTCACTCAGTTGCTTATAAAAAAAGTGGAGGAGAGAAAATTATTCTTCTGGATTACCGTATTCATGGGAATGACAACTGGATTGCGACGTCGTCTTGGGACTCCTCGCAATGACAGGATAAAAAATAAAATCAAAAAATCCCGCCAAACGGCGGGATAATATATATCAAAAATTTTATTCCAAATCTTCAGAATCGCAAACTTCCCAATACTGCGGAACATCGCACGGCGTGGGAAACGCCTGACACTCGCTACCGGCATCTTTTCTGGCATAAGCAATCATTTGAACGCAAACTTTTTTATCGCGCACATCCCAATGATTTAAAGCTCTGTCCGGTAACGCATCTTCACTATCCTGTTCAAACAAAAAACTGGAAAGTATTTTATCAAATTTATCCGAATTACTGTTTAATTCCAAAATTTCCCCGTCTTCCATTTCCACTTCAACCACTTTTATCACCACTCCATCATTATTGGGAAGAGAAACCTCATAAAAAAGCGCTTTAACACCGCTCAAATCTATCACTGTTTTATCAGCCTCCAATACCGGATGATCCACCAATTGCATAAATACGCTTACATATTCTCCGGTGGTAGCGCTTTTTGCCGACACTCCGTTTTCCCAATGTTCCACCGACCAAGTGGAAGGATAATCCATAGAAAATTTCGCGAAAGTGCTCTCGCGCATTTTACTCATATTATTTTCTATCTCCGTTTCTTTTTCTTCAAGCAATTGCGCATTGATTTCCTGAACCCGTTGATTAAATTTTTCTCTCAATTCCGCCACAGTCGCGATTTTCGCCTGACTTTCCAATACTTTGTCATAACCGGTAATATCCACGCAACCGGCGCCTAAGCTAATCAAACCGGCGCCCATTATCCCAACCAACGCAACTATACCCAAATGTTTTCGGCTCGTTTTCCGACCCATTTTCCCCAAAGTTTTTTCCGTATAAGCGATTTTTTCTCTGGTGGAAACAACCGTATCCGGATTTAATGATATACTGTCAATTCCTTCCCGCACCAAAAACTCGGCAAATTCCGGATAATCGCTCGGCGCCTGCCCGCAAATTCCAATCTTTTTATTGTGTTTATGCGCAACCTTGATTACATTTCTAATCATTGTTTTTACTGATTCGTCATTTTCATCATACACATGGCTGACCAGCGCCGAATCTCTGTCCACGCCAAGAGTAAGCTGAGTCAAATCATTGGAGCCGATGCTGAAACCGTCAAAAATTTTCGCGAATTCATCCGCCAGCACCACATTTGAAGGAATCTCGCACATCACATAAACCTGCAAACCGTTTTCTCCTTGTTTCAAGCCAAAATCCGACATTGTTTTTAAAACCTTTTTCCCCTCTTCCGGGGTGCGACAAAACGGCACCATGGTAATCACATTGGTTAATCCCCAATCATCTCTGACTTTCTTTACCGCTTCGCATTCAAGCTTAAACGCTTCTTTATATTCTTTGGAATAATATCGACTCGCTCCTCTCCAGCCAATCATCGGATTTTCTTCTTTCGGCTCAAACTCTTTGCCCCCGATCATAGTGGCATATTCATTTGTCTTGAAATCGCTAAAACGGATTATCACATCATTCGGATAAACCGAAGCCGCAATTCTTCCCATTCCTTCCGCCAATTTATCTACGCAATACTCGGTTTTCTTTTTATAAGCGCGAGTCATATTGGCGATTTTTCTCTTCGCCGATTTATCCTTCAATCTATTATAATGAACCAAAGCCAACGGATGGATTCTGATAAAATTGGTAAAAATAAATTCCTCGCGCGCCAAACCCACGCCGTCATTCGGTAAAAACGACATCGCGAAAGCGTTGTCCGGATCGCCCACATTCATCATTATCTTGGTTTTTGTCTTTTTGGTTTCTTTTATTTCTGTCCTCTTAACTTCAAAAGGTAAAATCGTGTCATAAATATGTCCTTCGTCCCCTTCTGAACAACTAATCGTTACCGGCTGACCATTTTTTAAAACCTTCCTGACATTTTCCGCGCCCACAATCGCCGGCACTCCCAATTCGCGCGACACAATCGCCGCGTGGCTGGTTTTTCCGCCCTGTTCCGTTACAATCGCTCCGGCAATGCGCATTATCGGTTCCCAATCAGGATCTGTAATACGGGTTACCAAAATCTCACCCTTCTTAAACTCATTCATATCTCTCGGGTCTTCAATTATTCTGACTTTACCGGTACCAATTTTTTGCCCGACTCCGATACCGGTCGCCAGCAATTTCCCTTTTTTCTTCAATATGTATTCTTCAATCACTGAATGACTGGACCTGGCCTTAACCGTTTCCGGACGCGCCTGAACAATATATAATTTGCCGGTCACACCGTCTTTCGCCCACTCCATATCCTGCGGTTTATTATAATGTTCAGCTATTTGCACCGCCCACTTTGAAAGCTGAACTATTTCTTTATCCGATATACAAAACCTGTTTCTATCCGCCAATTTGACTTTTTCCTGCACTGTGCCGCCGTTCTTTTTATAAACCAGTTTTACATCTTTAGTGCCGACTGACCGGCTGATAATCGCATTCTTGCCTTTTTTTAAACCTTCTTTAAAAACATAAAATTGGTCCGGTATCACCCTGCCTTTAACTACATATTCCCCTAATCCATAAGATGCCGTCACTAAAACCACCCCGTTAAAACCGGATTCCGTATCCAATGAAAACATCACCCCGCTCGTGCCCACATCGGAACGAACCATTTCCTGAACCGTCACGGATAAAGCCACATTCATATGATCGTAACCGTGGCCTTCGCGGTAAGAGATGGCTCTATCGGTAAAAAGAGACGCCACACAGCTTTTTACGGCTTTTAACAGCTGTTTATTGCCAACCACATTCAAATAGGTCTCCTGCTGGCCGGCAAAACTGGCATCAGGCAAATCTTCGGCTGTGGCGCTGGAACGCACCGCTACCGCTATCCCCGGACTTTTATCCCCGGACAATTTTTTATAACAGGTTACTATTTCCTTTTCAATTTCTTCCGGAAACTTCGCTTCCAAAATCATTTCCCTTACCTTTTTGCCAACTTTTACCAATTCTCTCAAATCGGAAACATCCAGCCCTTTAATGGCTTTTTTTATTTCTTTTTCCAAACCGGTATTCTTTAAAAACTTCCAATAAGCGGTACTCGTCAACGCGAAACCATTGGGAACGCTTACGCCTTTTGGCGTTAATTTTGAATACATCTCTCCCAAAGACGCGTTTTTCCCGCCAACAAGAGGAACATCCTTAATTGATATTTCTTCAAACCACAAAATGTCCTTCTCTGTTCTTTTTTGATTATTACTTTTGGCTGTCATGTTTTATTTTTTAAATCTAATTTTACTTTAAAAATTATTTCTTACATCTGTCATTACGAGGAGCCTCAACTAAGTCGGCGTGTAGTCCCGATTTCGTCTCAGCGAAATCGAGGATCCTCGATTTTGTCAATACAAAATCGGGATAATCTCATGGCTTAATGTTAATTCCCGAGATTGTAAGGGTACACTTATCCCCCGACTTAGTCGGGGGGCGACGGCCTAAAGGCCTCACAATGACAGGCCGAAAATCCACAATAAACCATATGAATATGTATTATACCACAATTTAAAAACTTTGGGAAAAAACCTCATCTATTTTTTTGCAGCGTCCTGAGCCTGCTGAGTTTGTTCCGGAGTCAGATTGGAAAACACGCCGTCCAAACCAAAACCTTCCAACAGCATTTCCCCAAAATTTGCTCCCTCGGGCATACCGCCCAAAAGGCTATCAAGCTGTTTCATATATTGCCCGATCAACGGCGGTAAGTATATTATCGCTATAATAATCGGCGCCACAATGACCACCAGCTTCAAATAGTTCACAAAAACCATCATATTCAGCCGGCCTTTTATTTTTTTATTCTGCAAATAAATCGCCTTTGACCATTTGATATTTTTCTCCACCAGCTCCTCCAGCGTTTCCTTCTTTTTTATTATTTCCGTTTCTTTTTTTTCTTTTGTTTTTTTATCTTTTTTTTCTTCCATCTCCGGCGGCAAATCCATTTTTAAATCAATCGGCTCTGGGAGTTCATCTTGTGACTGTTCTTTTTCAGTTATCATATTAAAGGCTTACAAGGCTTACAAGGCTTAAGATGCTTACGAGGCTTTTAATTAAACTGTCTCGTAAGCCTCGTTAGCCTTGTAAACTTTTTTAATTATTTTTCTTCTTTAATAATTTTATTTCCGAGCTGAATTTATCAACATCCTGAAAAGACCGATAAATTGAAGCAAACCTGATATACGCAATTTTATCAAATTTTTTTAAATACTTCATAACAATCTCCCCGACTTCTTGACTGGTTATCTCGCGCTTTTTCTTTTTTTGCAAATCTTTCTCAATATTATGGATTAATTTATCAAAATTATCCTGAGTAAAAGGCCTCTTCGCCAGCGACTGTAAAATACCCCGGCTTATTTTCCCTTTATCATACGACTCGCGGTCTCCGTTTCTTTTCACAATCACAATATCCAAAAGTTCTATTTCTTCAATAGTGGAAAATCGGTAGCTGCACTTTTCGCATTTTCTTCTTCGTCTGACATTCGTGCCATCCTTTGCCAGTCTTGAATCCACCACCTTGGTATTTTTAGAATTGCAGATTGGACAATACATAAAATATTCACTTTATCACCTAACCACCTTATCACTTAATCACTTTCCTATTGGTAATGTAATTATATTTTACCATTTCCGGCGCAAAAATAAAACCCCCAAAGGGGGGCTTAATCTGCTTATTCTGCTTAAAGCTTACTCTGCTGGTTTTACAGTCCCATTTTTTTTCTGATAAACGCCGGGATTTCCAAATCCTCTTCATCCGCGTTATTGTCATCTTTTTTCTTTTCTTCTATCTTGACTGTTTCCAACGGTTTTTTATTAAAAACACCAACCACATCGTCGTCTTCTTCTTCATCCTCTTCCATAACAATCTTTTCTTCTATTTTAGGAGTATTTTTCTTGGTAAAAATACTGGTCGGATAAAATGATTTTTTGCCGGTATACGCGCCGTTGATATCAATATTATCAGGCATAATCGCTTTTCTTTCTCTGTCCTCAAAACCGGTCGCGATAACGGTTATTCTGATATCATCCCCCATACTTTCATCAATCACCGTTCCAAAGATAACTTTAACATTCTTATCGGTTTTTTCCGTTATGATTTCAGCCGCTTCGGAAACTTCCTGCATACCTAAATTTGTTCCGCCGGTTATGGTGAACAAAATGCCTTTAGCGCCTTCAATTGATAACTCAAGCAAGGGACTGGAAATGGCGGCTTTGGCCGCTTCCACCGCCCTATTTTCTCCGGTGCCATACCCTATGCCCATCAAAGCCGAACCGGTGTCGGACATAATTGATTTAACATCGGCGAAATCAACATTAATAAGACCGGGGACGGTAATCAATTCTGATATACCCTGAACGCCTTGCCTCAAAACATCATCAACGATTTTAAACGCTTCCAATAAAGAAGTTTTTTTATCAATTATTTGTAACACTCTGTCATTCGGTATGGTAATTATCGTATCAACTTTTCTAGCCAGTTCTTCATAAGCCTGTTCAGCAATCGCTTTTCTTTGCGGGCCTTCAAAACCAAAAGGCTTGGTGACAACCGCCACAGTCAAAGCCCCAACCTCGCGCGCTATTTCCGCTATTACCGGACTCGCGCCCGATCCGGTTCCCCCACCAAGACCGCAAGTGATAAAAACCATATTTGAATCCTTGAGCACTTCTCTGATTTCATTTCTAGCTTCTTCCGCGCTTCTCTTTCCCATTTCCGGATCCATACCGGCGCCAAGACCGCGAGTAATCGTCTTGCCGATATGCAACTTATTTTCCGCGCTATTATGATGCAAGGCTTGAACATCCGTATTCATCGCCACAAAATCAACGCCGCGGATATTGGTCTTTACCATTCTATCTACAGCCGAACCGCCCGAGCCTCCGACTCCGACTACTTTTATTTTTGCAAATGTTTCTATGTCAGGTTTTATTTGTGGCATAAAATATAGGGGTTAGGATTTAGGATTTAGTTGAACAAATTTTGTATTCACTTCAATATAAAATTTGTTCTATATAGATATTTTATAATTTCTACACTTTAATGTCAACCCCGTCACCGCACCTAACCACCCGACCACCTAACCACCTTACCACACCATCACTTTACCACCCAACCACAATAAAAAATAAAATATCGGTTTGAGACCGACTTTTTTTATATAAAGAGTGATTGTTGGTTAGGTGATTAAGTGATAAGGTGGTCAGGTGATAAGGTGGTCAGGTGATAAGGTGTTTTAATGTCTATGGCACCAGCCATTTAATCGCCTTTCTAAACCACGACCACAGCTTATTCATAAAACCGGATATAAAAGCATTTCCCGGTTGCGGTTTATAATTCACATCGCTCCCCCATTTTACCAAACCAACCGCTCCGGCAAAAATAAGCTCGCTTGATCTTGGAGTTATACTGGCCACATCAATCGGATAACCGATCGCAATTGGTAATTTAAGCGTATCTCTTCCCACTTCAACCAAACCTTTAATGTTAGCGCCTCCACCTGTTAAAACCGCGCCAGCCGGAAGCAAACGGCTTCGACCGATTGAATTCAATTCTTTATCTATTTTTTCCAATATCTCCACCACTCTGGCGTTGATTATCTGTGATATCAAATACAAAGAAATGTCTTCCTTTCCACCATCGCTGTTGGTAACCGTTATTTTATCGCGTTTATTAACTGATTTAGGCGCGCAATTTCCATATTTGGTTTTTATCTTTTCCGCGATATCGTTGGAAACACAAAGACCGAGGGACAAATCATGTGTTATGTGTTCAGACCCTATCGGCAAAATAGCCGTGTGGATTATATCTCCTCCTTCATATACGATTATGCTGGTAGTTGACCCGCCAATGTCCGCCACTACCACGCCTGATTCTCTTTGTTTTTTTGTTGTCACCACATCGCCTGTCGCCACAATCGTCAAAACCACATCATCAATAATCGGTCCGGCCCGGTATATTGTCCTATTAATATTTTTTAATTGTGAAGAAAGTCCGTGAATAATTTGCGTGTTTACCTCCAACCTCGTTCCCGTCATTCCGACCGGGTCTTTTATTCCAGTCTGTCCATCAACTGTAAAGCTCCTGGGGATAACATGCATCACCTCATAATTCAACGGTGGGGCGACTATTTGCGCGGCTTCAATCACTCTGGCAATATCATCGGGAGAAATCTCTCCATCGGTCTTGGCAACAGAAATAACACCTCGGCTTTCCTGTGATTTCATTTCCACCCCGCCAATCCCAACCCAACAATGTTCTATATATAAGCCGACCAGCCTTTGTGCCTCTTCCAAAGCATGTGAAACTGAAGAAATCGCCTCCTCTATACTGCTTATCGCGCCCCGGCAAATGCCGGTGGAAGGCACTTCAACCGCCCCGATTATCTGTAAATCTTTATCACCTTTATTATTAAAAGAATATTCACCGATCGCAATCCTAATAGAAGTTGACCCAATGTCAATTCCCGTTATCATTTCACTTTTTTTGTTTCTCTTTATCATACTCTAAACAAATCTATTACATGGGGTAAAAAAACCACCAAACCAATCAGCAAAGCCGCGGTTGAGGCCAATAAAACCATCGCTGCCATTATATCTTTTACCAGCGCCACCTGCAAATCCATTCGGGGCTTGATGACATCCAAAAATTTTTCAATCGCGCTATTTAACAATTCCAATATCAAAACCAGCAAAACCAAAAATAAAATCACTATAATTTCGCCTTTGCTCAAATTCAAAAAAAACATCAATGCCAAAACCAAAACAGATATAAAAAATTGCACCCTGAAATTCTGTTCATTTTTATAAACATACTTTACGCCTTTATAGGCGTCTTTAAAACTTTGTCTGATTCTCTTGTAATCCATAGTCTTAAATCTTTTCTAATATTTTTTCCTGAATGCCAAACATTTTTTTCTCTTCTTTTTCCGTCGCATGATCATAACCGTTTAAATGCAAAATCCCATGAATCAACACCCTGGCGAATTCCTCTTTATACGGAATAGATTGTTTTTTCGCTTGTCTCTCCACCTGATTGACATTTATAAATATATCTCCCAAGTCCGCTTCATCAAATACCCTCCCCTCTTGAACCGCGAAAGCGATAACATCCGTGGTTTTGTTTATTTTTCTGTAAATACGATTCATTGTTTTCATTTTTTTGTCGCCGACCAAATGAACACTGATTTCTTTATTCTTCTTTTTCAAATCCACCATCACAGTTTCAATCACTGATTCTATATACTTTTTAGACAGTTTAACATACCTAACTGATTGATAGATATTGTAAGACATAAATAAATTGCTTATAGGGCGTTTTCTGTCTCCGGAACCGGCGGTAACATCGTTTGGCCCGGCAAATCAGTAAATACGGCGGAAGGACGAAAACTTTGAGACATCAATTGCATAACATGGCGGTAAGGAATATCGGCCGCGTTTCCAGGTGTCTGATAAAACATGACAAATACCGCGTTATTGCCGATAAAATATGCCACCAGACTGTCTTTTCTCTTATAACCATCTATTTTGAACCGATTATTAAACAAGGCCAAATCCGTAAAACTCTGCCCTTCTATATTCTTTGAAAACCAAATTGTAAAATTCTCATTCGGTTTCTTTTCATAAGCCCTAACCTCAATAAAATCACCGGATATGGAACTGAATATAACGCTGTTGTTTTCGCTATCAACGCCGGAAGCGACCCAAACCGCGGGATAATAAACCCGGTACTGCCAATTTGGATTTATATATTCTTTCACCAGGCCGGAATCAATTATTTTAACTGGCGCGAATCCTTTCGGATTATAAAGATTGAAAACTTCTTGACCATCATAATACCCGTCCTTGTCGCTGTCCCATATACCGCTGTCAGTTCCAAATATCTCTTCTTCCTCATCAGTCAAAGAATCAATATCAATGTCCGGGCTGTCTTGCAATAAAATACTGGGGAAAACAATCGTAGTTTGTTTTTCTTCCACCGGTTCTACCGGTTCTTCCGCCGGCGGTTGTTCCTCAACGATTTCCGGTTCTTCTTTCGGTTCTTCTTTAACCGGTTCTTTGGCCGTTTCCTCTTTCATACTCGGCCTCTCAACAATTTTTCCATCTTTTTTTGAATCCAACGACATCTGTCTTACATAATAAAGCGAGGCCGTAACCACGACTACCACAAACGCCGTTATGAGCACCACCAAAAGCTTCTTTTTTGAGGTCGGCAAATTCTTTTTTATTTCCACTTTTTTCGGCTTTTGTTTTTCCGGCGCTTTTTTTTGTTCATGATAAATAAGCGGATCTTTCCCGCCGTAAAATATTTCCGGAATTACCGAAATATGCGCGTTCATTTTTTCTTCCTTACTCGTTTTCTTCTTTCTATTCCAAACCATAAGCTATACTGAATAAATTATTTTCTTTTGTTTATTATTGCGCTGAATTGAATATTCGTCCCGGTCCGATTGGGTTGTATCCGTTTTTTACTTCCGCCCCGTCATCATATCCGTCGCCGTCCGTATCCGATTTTAAAGGATTACTCCTCCAAACCAAAACTTCATCACCATCGCTCAATCCGTCTTTGTCACTATCCCAATTATTGGGGTCAAGTCCTATTTCCAATTCAATATCATTACTCAAGTTATCCGCGTCCGTATCCACCGGCTCGCCAAACAGCACTTCGTCTTCCATAATTCTATCCCCCAATTGTTCGTCGCCAGTTGGTTCATTGATAAATAAAGCATCATCCTCTTCTTCGATAACTTCTTCTTGAACAACCGGTTCAAAATCTTCGGTTCCCACAATCTGTTCTTCAGGCGGAGTATCTTTTATAAACAAAGAATAAACTAACCAGCTGCCTCCGCCGAAAATTGAAAAACCGACAATAACAATAAAAAAAATCATTAAATTCTTCGCCAAACTCGGACCCTTTATTTTATTTAATTCCACTAACTCCGGCATTGTGTGGGTTTTATTCTTTTTTGAAAATATATCTTCTCCCAACGGCGGATTGGTAATTTTAGCATCATTAGTCATCGGAGTCGGAACATTTTTCGGTTGTATTTTCCCCATACCGACAGCAGATTGTATTGGTGGCAAACCCTGTGGGGGTTTGGGCGGTTCCGGAACGGGACGGCTTGGCGCGGGGTTGCCGACGGGGGGATTAATTTCAGTATCGGCAAAAATATCCTCCGGTTCGCCTACGGGCAAATTACCGGGGATTTGACTATTATTTTTTATTGGGACATCATCAAACATATTATAAAAATTTAAAGACAAAGTTATTTGTAAAATTATTGAGCGTTGTTTACATTATGCGACAGCCGAATACTTTTCGTTTTTACGGATTTGTCCCGCCCGTTGGCGGGACACCTCACAGCCGAGGCGAGAATGAGTAAAAATGAAAAGTATTCGGCCGAGCAACGCTCTATATTATTATAAGTTATTATATAAGATTATCAGTTATATTTCAAAGACGACCCTCCCCCAACGGGTTATAACCGTTCATTATTTCATAACCGTCGCTGTAGCCGTCGCCGTCCGTATCAAATTTAATCGGGTCGGTTTTGTAGGTATCAACTTCCAAATTATCCGGAATACCGTCCATATCAGTATCAAACTCTGAATTGCTTGTTCCCAACTCTTCTTCTCTCGCGTCCAGTAAACCGTCATTGTCTAAATCATCATCCTCTACTCTTAAAGATGGATATACCGGTTTTTGTTTTCCAATGTCTTGACCTTTGTTAGCTTCGTTCGCGTTGCCGGATTTTTTCAAAACAATATCAGTAAAAAATAATAAATAAATTACCCCACCCAACAACAACGCGACGCCAACAATAATCAAAATCATTTTTAGTTTTGACTTTTTTTCAGGATAATTCAGCTCCGCGCTGTATGTATTCTGATTTTGTTCTTGATTGTTGTTTTGATATTGGTCCATTTTATTTAGATTATTAAGTATATTTAAAGCGCGTAAAGAATACCCTCGCAAGTACAATTGCTTAAACAAGCGCCACAACCAAAAGGTTTAGGAACTCCTGTCCCATCACATTCTTCACCGCCTTCAATAATATTGTTTCCACAGACAGCGCCCGGATCTGTTTCTAATACTGGAGCTGTAAATATCTGACAACCAAATCCACACGCTTCATAATATGGCGGGTTGTCACAATTAAAGAAACAAACCGGATCACAATCTTCGTTAACTCCCTGATCATTCGGTGTCTGAACTACAAAATCACCACAAAACGACTCCTCTTGATTACATAGCCCGTTATCAACACAATAACTGCTTACCGTAGGATCACATAATTCCTCTCCGCAATCAAGATATGAAGTGCATAATTCTTCAGAATATCTACATCTCATCTCTGAACCATTATGCTCCTCTGAAAAATCCACGCACCTCTCTCCGTCAAAATCTCCATCCCCGCAAAAATTAGGAACGCCTGAGACATACGTGCATTCGTTACCGCATACCAAACAAGTTTCCTGTCCGTAAAGGCAATCAAAATTTGTCACTACGCCGTTGTCACAATCTTCGTTTCTTTCTAACAAGCCATTTCCACACACCGTATACCCATCGCAAGTCGGTAGACAATCTGTTTCAATTGCCGTATCGCAAACCTCGGTCACATATTCATTAATATCCACTCTGCCATTTCCGCAAAAAGCCATAATATCGGGGATTATAGTTCCTTCTTGAATTTCTGTAGCGCCGGTTACAATTTTATTTACCGGCACAATCAAATACTCATCGCTATTACCATCTTCATCCGAGTCTTCCGTATCGCGGACTATATTGAACAAATGCCAATACCTGGCGCCCGGATTACTGCTCTCTTGCGCGTAATCAATCGGGAAAACTTGTGTCGGTTTGAATATAGTGGTTTGAGGCGAACCGCCGGTTGGAATTGTTTTGTATTCATAAATATCAACCCGAATATTGTCGCTATCATCAAAATAAGCCATTGGCGCCGGCATGGTCGCACCTTGCGCTTCCACAAAAATGGCATATGGCGCGTTTTCCAGGAATGAACTCGTCTGGGTTGTATCCGGGGCATTAATCGTCAAGGAATGCATATACGCATTAATATCTGGATATCCATCACCGTATTTCTTTACCGTATGCATATAAACACCCTCGTTGCCATTAATTGTCTCTCCCGATATTGTTGCCGGCCACGGATCGCATTCATAACTATAATTAGGCACCCAATAAGATAATCCGTCTTGTAATATTCTTGTGCACAATGAATCGGCATCTGTAAGCATTCTATTGCTGTATGTATCGGCGCCATCATAATACAGAGAACCTATACTAAATGTTGTTCCACCAAATTCTTCAGCCTCTTCTCTTGTCCATGTTAAAACAATTCTGATTGTTCCTTCAGGAACGGCCGGGGATACGGTATAGGCATCGTTTATACTATTAATATTATTATTCACTTCGTAGTCCCATAAAAATTCAGAGTCTAAATTTTCTTCCAAACATAACGGTTCCCCATCTTCCCCGACTGAAGTATTATGCGGACTGAAACAAACTTTATACACTTCACTGCAGGAAGAATTTGAAATCAGGCCTATAGTGCTATCACTGAACACATTTTCCGGTTTTGAAACCGCGCCCCAAGGCGGATGTTCCGTATTTTCCACATAATTAACAACTTCGCTCCCATCTTCCGTTAAAATATATTCATCAATATCTTCATTATAATCTCTAAAATAAAACCTAGTAAACATTCCGCCCCCATTTAGCCAATCAGCTTCTCTATATTCAGATACCATAGGATTAAGCAGGGTAATCACCGGCCTTACCCCACCATCTGTTGTCAACCTACTGCCACAAGGAACACAGTTGCCATCTAAAAATCTGCAACTGTTTCTGCATTCATAAGTTCCGGTAAAAGCCGTATATAATCCGGTCTCATCACTATAACTCCCCCATTTCCTGCTACATTGGTCAATTTCAATCGTCCCTGTTTTAGTTATAATATACGGGTCAACACAAGTTGAACCGGTACAATTCATCGGCACATACTCGCAAGCTTCAATTCTGGAGCAGAAATTATTAACGCAATAACTGCCAACGCAATCAGTGTCCAAAGTGCAATAACCGATTGGAGCGCAGACATTATCAATACAATAATCAGAATCGCAAACTGCATCCTGTGTCGCTACGGTACAAGGGTCGCCAACATTCCCATAATCAGAATATTCCACCACTGATATCATATCAATTGACTGATTCCCGCAATAAGCATTCGGTTCCACATAAAGCACTTCCTCGCAATCCCAAGAACAATAATTACACGACTCATTATACCCGGGGACGCACTGAACACCATTTAAATCTCCTCGGTCGCAAACTTCTCCGGTATTTACCACTCCGTTTCCGCAATCGCCCAATTCCGGCGTGATATCTTCTTCCTCAACAGCCTCATTTCGGCAATTATTCGCGCAACCGTCTCCACTGGTAATATTGCCATCATCGCATTCTTCAAGTGGAGCGCAGATGTTCCCCGCGGCGCAAGAACCGGAATCGCAAGTTACTCCTGTCGCGCAAGCTTCGCCAGCATCTCCGGTATGCAAAACTCCATCTCCACATCTGGGTCCGAGTTGTTTACAATTTGAAGAACAACTGTTTATGTTGCTGGCATAGGCCCCAGGAGGCATCAGATAATCGCCATTACTACCGCCCCGATCGCAAAATTCCACCGGTGAGCAGATATTCATCGCTTGGCAATTTCTATTGGTACCGCAACTGGTCAAACAAATATTAGGATCGCCGGTACAGTAAACATTATTAAATGAACAATAACTATCGCGTGTGCCGTCTCCGCAATAATAAGGACTATCCGTGCACACAGCGGAACAGTTCCCCGGGGTGCCATTAAGAGCGCCATCATCACATTGCTCATCCGCGTCCAATCGGCCGTTTCCGCAAGATACTTCCACATCGCAACCGCTGGCTTGCCACAAACAAGAATTATTGCAAACTTCCACGTATGTACCTGGACTGCCATCTGAACCAGTACAGGCGTTCGCCGTGCTTACCAATTGACCCGGTGGATCGCATTCCTCACTCAAATTAACCACTCCATTTCCACAATTACCGGAAAGCGGTGATTCCGTCGTCCCTGGCGCTCCGCACATACTACCAATAGTAAGGTGATCCACATCCACAAAACTGGCCAAATCGGCCAAACCAAAATACTCAAGATTGGCGTGTAGCATATAGTCAACCGTAGAGTCGGTTCTATATCCGAAAATTGACGAGTAAGCCGGACAAATAAATCGGCTATTAATTTCATCCCAACAAGTTTGCGAATCAATTGATACGCAAATTTCTCCGGCGCCGGTACAATCATCGTCCGAGGAACATAATTGCTCAATCCCATCTATCGGCTGTCCGGGCACATGGCAGTAATTACAACTTGTCCAACGATTTATCGGGTCAATACCCACGCCCCCGCCGATACTCTGTCCGATATTTCCCCAAGACGGCCAAACTGACCTGGTCTTGCCCGGTATATAGGTGCCGGCAGTTAGTTGTGGCGCCGCGCCGGTAGAGCTAACATAATTGTTTAAACCAGTTTGCGCGTTGGCGATAGTTTCCAACCGTCCCCAATCTCTTCTCATCTTTGTCTTATCAGCTGAACATTCTCCTGTCCCCGCCGGAGTGCCAAGCGGATTGCCTAAAGTATCTAGGCAATTAAAATCATCAAAGCATAAAATATCCACCGCGCCATCGCAGTATAAATTGTCTGATAAATTGGTGTTGAATTCCAACGAATTAATCAATTGTTCAAAAACATCATAAGTGATTTGTTGGGCGTTTTCATTTATACTGAATACGAATATATTTCTGTATAATTGTCCGTCTGCCGGACGATTTACTGAAGAGATATAATAATTGCTTCCATTGGTCATTGCGTCATAGCCGTCAATGGATATTTGATTAAATCCGGAAGGAATGCCAATCTTTCGCAAAAACCATTCTCCTAAAGTTTCCTTTTCCAAAATTGTCGGCGCGTCTTCGGTTTTGAACACCTGCAACCCGATAACATCATCATTTATATCGTTAAAGAACAAAACTCGTTTCAAATTTTCCACATCAGGTAGACCGTCCACCGTATTAAACACAAACGGTTTCAAATACGGCAAATCATCAATAATATTGCCAGACAAACCATTATCAGCGCAATAATCCATTTGGAAATTAAAATACTGGTCGCTGGCCGGGCCGGTGCCTTCCATAACCGAGCCATCAAAAATGCCCGCTATTGCGCCATCATTATTCCCGGTTTCATCCTCAAACGGAAAATACAATCTCGGTGGCCACGAATTTTCACAAAACATTGATGTTAGTTCAGTCGTACCGGTAAATGTTTCCCCGACTTGGCTATCTATCGGGTCAATATCGGTTAAAACAGTCGCGTGCGCGCCCACAGTTCTCGCTCCTTCAAGTTCGGTGGAAGAAATTACTCTGTTTGGAGCTGTGCCAGGTGTCACCGCGTCCGGATTGATAGTAAATATCGTATCCGCCGACGGAGTCCAGAACCATTCCCAATCATAGACTCCGACAATCGGGGTTATAAATTGACCATTGGTTGATTCCACTTCAGCTACAAAACCATAATCAGTATTAGGTGTGCTATAAAAATAAGTTCCCGGAGTGACAATAACCGAGGCAATTCGGCAAACATCATCCCCTGTTCTGAATATAAAACTGTCATCAGCATCGGAAATATCATCCGGATTGCCTATGCTGACGCCTTTGACATCTTTAATACCGGTTCTTCCGCCCAACAACATCACCGCGTAATAAGAATCTTGGTCCATCAATTCATTCAAATAAACATCCACTTTGCTTTCTATGACATCACCATTGGCATCTTCAGTTTTGGAAACTTGCGGTATGCCATTAAATATATTTTCCCGGCACCAATAATCAATTGTCGCGACATTGGTGATTGAGGCCTCGGCCTTATTACTGCCAGTCAACCAAGCAAAAAATCTTTTTACCAAATTCCAAATATTTTCAAAAAACGAATCGCCAAAACTTGACGCGTTATTTTCATAAGCCAAGCCTAAAGTATTTTCCACCATATCGGTGATATTGACACAATCAGCCGGCGGAGTATCTTCATAACCTTTAGCCAACAAAATATTGCTGGCTAAAGTCGTCTCGCTGATATCGCCATCAAAAGTCACTGATATTAAAGAGTTCAAACATACCGCATTGGCATCCAATATACCCGCGCCGTCCGCCGGATATTCTTCCATACGCGTCGGACGAGGATAACAGCAGGAATTAGAACCGACTCCATAGCCTTGCTCCGGACACAAATTATAATTTTCGCGCGATGATTGCGAATTGTAGTTTGCTAAAATCTCCGCTTGCGTCAGCGCGCGATTGTAAATCGCCACTTCATCTATTGAACCATTAAAACGGTAATTGCTGGCGTTATAATTTCTTCCGATAAAAAATCCATATGTACTATAATAAGTAACCACGCCCGGATAAGCAGGGGAGGTATTTCGCAAAACGCCATTAATATAAATCCTCAATACTGAACCATCATAAGTTCCCACAAAGTGATACCAAGTGTTTAATTCAGGAGTGAAATTAGAGTAAAGAGTTCGCTGTGTTCCATCGATTCTTAAACTCATCATTGGCACGGACGAATTTCCAATTAAACTCATATAATTTGCGGAATTTTGGTTCTGCAAGACCATTTTATGGTCATACGCGGTCACATGAACCGGTATTTTAAACCACGCTTCCATAGTGACAGCATTAGTGCCATAAAGAGCGGCATTTGGCGGACAGCTGACGCCATCATCAACCCCATCATAAGTAAAGGCGCTGCCTGACGCTCCATCATTATCAAATCCCATTCCGCCTTCCAAAACGCAATTAGCTATATCCTGATTATCTTCCGCGTCGCCCTCGGCTGACCATGCAGTCAATAGCCCCGGCAACGGCATTTCATAAAACTCTTCAAAACCGCATTGCAAATAATAATCGCCTTCTCCTGTCAATTGCGCTTGTTGTTCCGGCGTCAAATCGGTTTCTTCTCCGCGGACGCGGACAATATTCGCTTCCACCACCGCGCTTTGTAATTGCGTATCAGGATCAAGTTCGCCCAATCCGACCGCTCTGACCGATTGCACCGGATTTTGTCCGGGCGGAGTAAAAATCGCCAATTCAGCCGGCGTATACTCGCACCAGCCATATTCACCGGCGCCCACTACGCTATCCCCGCACAATGACGGCTCTATATATCTTTCAATTGATGAACCATGCAAAGTGCAATCCGGTTTACAACCCTCTTGCGTGGCCGGATCACAATAAAACGGAGTCAAAGCCGGATAACCACAAATATCTTGTAGCAAACATTCATCAGAACAAATAACTTCAAAATCAGACGGAAGAACTCCGGATATCAACCGGCCATTGTCAGTCCCGTCCACGCCCCAACTGCCGTCAAATAAATAAAATTGATTATTGATTATTTCGCATTCCTCGCCAGATTCCAAATGCGCGTTTCCACAAACACTGGTCGCGCCCGCGCATTCATTACTGTCCGTCCAAGAAATATTATCATCGCACCATTCTCGCGCCAAATCAGTGCCGATATGCAAACAATTCGCCGAACAAGTCAAGCCTGATGTTATCTCGCTTAAAGCGCTCCCGCTTATTGAGCTGACATCAAATTCATTTTCTGCGTTATATAAATTGGAAATTTCCGATTGTGATAAAACAGTATTCCAAACTTGCGCTTCATCAATCAGACCGCTATATTTTTTGCCAACAGACAAACCGGCCGTGTTGCTATTTATCGCGGCCGCAAAAGAATTGGAATCTTCCAAATCTCCATTAACATACAGATTCTCAACCGCGCCGTCGTAGGATAAAACAACCTGATTCCAGCCGGCATTTATATCCGCGCTGACAAGATGGTTATTGATAAATCCGCTTAAAGTTTGATTGTTTAAAAATAGATTATACGCATCGCCCTTGCCCGCTATTTCGTCTCTGGTCAGATAACTGACGGCATTTTCCACCAATGTCGGATCGGCCGTCCAACCAGGTTGAAGATGGAACCATCTCCCGCTTCCAGATTCTTCCAAATAAATCGCCTCAATATAACCAAGCATATCATCAACCGCAATCGGATAAGCATTACTATGAATTGATAATACACCCTGTCTAACATCTCCACCCGAGTTAAAGGTCGTTGCCCACCCATTATTTATCGGGTGCGTCCCTTCCGGAACAATTTGCCCCGCCTCATCACTCATCTGAAATACTCCTACAATCGGCCTGATATTATTATAACTGTCATTTCCTTCAGTAAATAATATATGACCGGAGCTATATAAATCATTATATAAATCTCCCTTACCACAAGCCCACGCAGTTTGTATACAAGCGACAATATCAGGATTAATCGCGTCAACTTGAGCCACAGTCGTTATTCCTGTGTCTACTGTGACATCATACCCCAAAGATTCAAACTCGGTCACCCACGCGGCCGTTTCAGCTCCTTCAACAATCAAAATCTCTATCGGATCCGCGTCAAAATCAGGATTTATCCAAGCGTTGAGAGTAATATCATCAATTATATTTAAACTATTTGAATTCGGAACATTAACATAATCGGTCGCGCCGTCAAAACCCAAAGCGCCTCCGAATCTTCCCGTTTGATTATATGACACTCCAAATTGACTGCCGTCATTATGATAAGTGGTCGCGTCTATAATCGGACCGGAAAATTCATTAAAGTGCCACAAGCCGCGCAAATCGCTGTCGCCCTCGGTAACAACATAAGAACCGCCGGTCTCTCCGTTCACACCCGCTTCGCAGTCCTCGCCCACCGTTACTTCGCTATCTCCACATAACGGTAATCCGATGGTGGCGGCATTTGGGTCCCTGGTTGAACCAAGGTGCACGCATCTGTCAGAACAACCCACGCGAGTCGCCGAAGTCGGACCCGGATCGCACTCTTCACCAAGATTGGTTTCAAGTATATTATTTCCGCAGGAAATATTATCATTGCCCGGACGCAAACAATCCAAAGAACAGGTTGAGCCAACAACCTCGCCGGCGATTCCGATATCGCAATCCTCACCCGGTTCCAAATACCCGTTACCGCAGAAAGATTTTATATATCCTCCACAATTACTGCTGCAATATAATCTTTGCGCCGTGTCTAAAATCGCAAACCCATCGGTTGCTTCCGCTGTGAACGCTCTATCCCCGGAAAATACCACATCATGAACGGCAATATTTGAATTATATTCGCCGATCAATATTGGGAAATTAACATCAGATATATTATATACAAGTAATCTGTTCTGTTCGCGATTAGCCAGATAAAGATAATCACCGGAAACTCTTATCGCGCTGGAGAGAGTGCCGGTATTTACACTACTAACCAAAACAGGGTTCATCGGATCAGTTGTGTCAAAAATTTCAAATCCATAATTTTCCAAGCCGAAGAAAGCATAATTTCCTTGAACATCAACGCTGCGCGCGCTCCCACGACCGACAAATGAAATCGCGGTCGGAACAGCCAAACTCAAATCCGCTTCCTGGTCCGTAATATTATATATATAGATGCGGGTATTTTGAGCGGCATACAAAAACCTCTGCCCGCTTCTTTCAAATATTTCCAAATCATTAACATAACCGCCTTGATCTCTGTGAATCACTCCTCTGCCCGGATTAGACGCGTCTATAACATCAATACCTCTATACCCACCAACATAAACATAACCATTAAAATAATCCACTTCCAAAGGATAAGGCTCCTGCGCGCCATAAAGCGGAATTGAAACATTAGCTATCGTAGATACACTGCTTGGATTGGAAACATCCGCTATCACCAACGCGCCAGGCAGATACGAAGCGATATACGCCCGATTATTTACCACCTCAACATCAAGACCAATATTTAAATCCGCCAATGGCAACGACCCTCTCAATATTGGATTGGCCGGATTTGTCGCGTCAACTACTTGGAATTTACTGATTGTTCCACCATATTGAACGGCATATACCATATTGCCCACAACATCTATACCTCTGGCGCCATAATTTATGGAAACCGTTCCGACCGGATAAGTATCAAAATGCCCGATAACTCTATCCGTCCAATCCGCGAAAGTCTGACCGGAAATCGCGCCGTTGTTTACACCATCATCGCATTCTTCTCCCGGGTCTATCACATCATTTCCGCACAAAGGAGGTATAGTCCCTTCCCTGCCGATATCAGAACCCATCGGTAAACAACCTAATCCACAGAACGGTTTTAACTCTCCGGCGGACATAAAGTCGCTTACCACCGCTACATTGTGGTCAGAAGTATCCCAATTCCAACCGAAACTCCACGGATTTAGTTTTTGTCCGACAGGACTGCATTGATCCGGATTAGTATAAGGATAAGCGGAATATTTTGTTTTTTCTTCTATAAAATAAGCGGTAAACGGATCCGGTTCAATCGCGATATTATCAGCCATACAAAAAGTTCCGTCCACCCGGGTTTTAAATGTCCACATTTTCGGTTCAAGCGGACGGCCGTGTCTTAAAATATTTCCGTCTTCATCTACTTCGCCCACCGATAAAATGGAATCATCAAAATATACCAAATAGCTGGTATCCGGGTCCAGTAAATCGCCCGGCAATGCGGTGTTGGGAATAATTTCCGCCGTCATCCTGTCAGTATCATCAATCACGGAAAAAGGAATTTCTTCCAACCCCGGCGCAACCGGAAGTTCCGGGTCAAAATCAGCCATCTCCATTATACAAGTATTTCCTCCGCCTTCCGCAGTAGTTCCGCATCTGTATAAATGAATCCCATCCGCGTAAAAACTCGGATCCATATCGCGGTTAAAGTTGGCGCCAATCGTGGTATTACCGCAGGCCTCGGCGCAATTCGGCCAATATTCAACAATCTGCGGAGGACCCAACACTATATTTAAATTGCTATCCGCTTCAAATTGAGCCAGCGCGTCTTGCGTATGGATTACTACCCTATTCCCGGGCGGTTCCTGCAAAGCATAAGCGGTCGCCTGCGTATTATTGGTCGGTTGCGCGGTTACTGTCGCGTAAGCCGTATCCGGATCAGTGCTCCAATTCCAAGTATATCCGCTGACAGATACCACCGAACAAGCCTGATCGCCCCTGCCGAAAATCTGATAAATCAATTCCACTTCATCATCAATCGGATATCGGTTATCCAAAACCAATCCCAATCTTGAAACCGTATAATCAATCGGCCTA
>Ga0208953_1000647_pt1 | contig 27657 bp, 26 predicted proteins | sample RifOxyB2_FD_184033 | JGI IMG/M metagenome (GOLD analysis project Ga0208953, IMG submission 184033) | Groundwater microbial communities from Rifle, Colorado - Rifle Oxygen_injection B2 (SPAdes) | ecosystem: Environmental > Aquatic > Deep subsurface > Groundwater | place: USA: Rifle, Colorado...
CTGTATCTCGAACATTTCTGAGGTTGGAACCTCACCTAATCGTAATCTCCAGCTATTTGTTTCTCTTAGATCAACCTGCTGCAGATCGGCATCTAGCTTTCCTTTCGGGAATACTTTTTCAACAGGCAGATTATGGTCGTATGAATATGGTATTTGCGATAATTGCGCCGGTGCGCGCAATCCAATCCCCTGCATTTTGCCGTCCCATGCGATCGGCAAAGATGCCTCAAAGGAAAGGTCCTGTTTTGCATAAGACATCAATTTATTCTTACATTCTTCATAATGGCCAAGAAGCCACTGAGCTTCTTTAGGCAATGCATCTATATCCTTTGTTTCATTCTCCATTAAATGCGAGTAAAACCCGGGAGGGCGGCGCACTGTCTGGGCCGCATTGTTGATCAATAGGTCAAGCCGGTCATAAGTCTGTTCCACAAAATTGCAAAATATCTCAACGCTCGGTGTATGGCGCAGATCCAATCCGTAAATGTGAAGACGATTACGCCACTGATCAAAATCATCCTCTTTTGAAAAACGCAAAGCCGAATCAACAGGAAAACGCGTGGTCGCGATCACTGTTGCTCCCGCACGTAGCATCATCAAAGTCGCCTGATACCCGATCTTCAGGCGCGACCCTGTTATTAAAGCTGTCTTACCTTTTAAAGACGCTGTTTGAAATCTCTTTTTATAATTAAGGTCCGCGCAGGCAGGGCACATTGCATCATAAAAGAAATGAAGCTTTGTATATTCTTCTTTACATATATAGCAATTGCGGGGGCGCTCAAGCTCCGATTCATCATGCTTTTGATCACAAGACATCTGGGAAATTTGGAGCGGCGCGCTAAACACTTGTGCTGCACGGGCACGTCTAATGCCGGTTGCTTGACGCGCATTTTTTTCTTCTCTTACAACGCGCTGCTTTTTCTTGTATTTAATATCATGGATCCGCTTGCGGGCCTCAATTTTGTCCGGGCGTGAAAGTTTACCTGCGGCAGTTAAAAGCGCAACTCTTTGCTCATTTGTAAGTGATGCCAGATATTCACTGTTATCAACAAATTCATTAAGAAGCAAGATAGCTTTCTGTATCTCATCATCAGAATATTTTGCTTCATCTTTTTTATGATTTTGATTCATTAATTAAGCCTTGCTTCTATCAGAAATATTCACTGGAAACGTTGCTAATGGCCCTATTTATCGATCCTGTCTAACATCCGCAATAAGCCGTCAAGAATTGTTATTGGGTGAGGAGGACATCCGGGGATATACAGATCAACCGGCAGTAAATTATCAACCCCATCATGGACTTCATCACTTCCTTGAAACGGGCCGCCGCTAATAGCACATGTACCCGCAGCAATAACAATTTTCGGAGCGGGCATAGCATCATATGTCTCCTTCAAAGCAAATGCCATATTTTTTGTAACAGGGCCGGTCACGATCAATCCATCAGCATGTCTTGGCGATGAAACATAATTAATACCGAACCGGTACAAGTCAAATACAACGATCTGGACCACCTGAACTTCAGCTTCACATCCTCCGCATCCACCGGCAGAAACGTGCCTTAATTTAAGAGAACGTCCAAAGATTTTTTTCATTTTTACATCAAGCGCACATGCAAGCGTTCGTTCATTATTACTAAGCAGCAAGTCTTCTCGTTTTGAAGCCGCCAAACGATAATCTTGTGAGTACCTGATAACTCCTGGATGAAAAGCTTCTTTCAGGCTCTCATGGAATGTTAGTTTTCCCATATCCACTATAATTTTCGTTTCACCCGTTACAGCGTTAAGAGGATCTTTATCTTTACATATAGGCATTCCTTCATTTTCACCAAGTATAGGTCGACCGCGAAAACGCTTAGGAAAATACGGCGTTTCTTTCGGATATGGCAATGTCCGAAATCCCTGTTTAAGTCTATTGACAATTATGCTCCACATAAGAACTTATCCTCCCTACAAGTCATGTCCTGCATATGACAAATTAAAACTTTTATTACACAGCGGAAAATCAGATATCTGTGCATTACGCACAGCCATTCCTAAAGCAGGCCAATTATGAAATGATGGGTCCTTGATCTTATATCGCATAATTCGTGACGCATTATCTGTCAACGCAATATGCATAATCTCACCACGCCAACCCTCAACCATTGCCAATGCGATATGATTCGGCTTCAATGCACCTGCTTCAACTCGCAAAGCTCCTCGTGGAATGTCGTTCAGGGAATTCAATATAAATTCTATCGATCTTTGTGATTCAAACCAGCGAACCAATGCACGCGCATAGACATCCCCGGATAAGATCGTTGATATTGGAATATGACAAAAACGATACCTCCCAAAAGCATAATCAGTCCGCACATCTATCTTACACCCGGAAGCGCGAGCAGCAGGCCCAACTAGCCCTAGATCACGCGCTACACGCTGAGAAACGATACCTGTCCCTTCTAAACGTGCGAGCACCGAGGGCTTATCGAACATAAGCTGGGCTATTTCATTTAGATCTTTCTGGGCTATTAACAATTGCCGGTGAAAATCTTTAAGCATTTCTTCGTCTAGATCAAAGACGACTCCACCAGGGTAACACAAACTTCTCCCGAATCGATTACCGCTCAGTTCAGCTGACAGATTTAAAAATACTCCACGCAATCTTCCAAAATACGCGGAAGAAGGTAAGAACCCGATATCAGCGCACAACGCTCCAAGGTCCCCAGTATGATTTGCAAGCCGTTCAAGTTCCAAAGCAATCGCGCGGATCGCTTCAGCATGATGAGATATCTCACATCCGCTTAAAGATTCCATCAGATTGCACCAAGCGCTTACGTGCCCGATAACTGTATCGCCAGCTATTGATTCAGCAAGCAATGCACCTCGTTCACGTGAACACTGCTCCATCATTTTTTCAACACCGCGATGCTGATATCCTAGTCTGATTTCTAAATGAATGATCTCTTCACCAAGGCACTGAAAACGAAAATGTCCAGGCTCTATAATTCCTGCATGAACAGGGCCAACAGCCACTTCGTGTATTTCATCCCCATGCAGTTGATAAAATGGATATCCCTCATGCTCCGGCTTATCAGATACTGAATTATGGCATCGAACGGGCTTCATCCAAGGATGCCCTTCAAAAATAATACCATATTGTTCGGCAATTTCTCGCTCAAAGAGATGCGCTTGGGGCACCTCAGGAGTCAGGGACTTAAATGTCCCTTTTTCAGTCGTAACATGAAAAGAAGAAATGCTTAATTTTCCTTCTGCATCATTTCCTAGAACAGAAAATATTCTTTTTTCTCCGTCATCTAAAACACATCCAAACAAATTGATCAACCGTAATCCCCGTGAAACCCCCGCGATAATTTTTTGTCTAAACACTGGTTCTGTTAGTATTGGAACACGGGCAATAGCCAGGCTCTGTCCATTATGAATATTCAACATTTCTTCTTGCATGTTAGTTCCCTCCGAGAAGTAAGCTTGATTGCGCGATTATTTGAGATAAAGAGCTCGGAAGAATAATACCAATAACAAATAAAATGACTGTTATGAGCACCAAAGGTAACACAAAAAACATGTTTTCCTTAACCGGCGGCATGACCGATTCTGGCGCCTCGCCGAAAACCATTTGAAGCAGGATCCGTGAAAACCCAAAAAATATAACCGTAAGGAAGAGAAAATATAAAAAGGCGACAACGTAATGATGTGTAACCAAGGCTTGTTTGAAGATCAAAATTTCACTGTAAAAAATGCCGAACGGAGGAAATCCTGTAACAGCAATAAAACCGACCAATAAAAAAACACTGCTTACCGGTAAAGAATGAATACTTCCTTGAATATCCGCAACTTTTTTTGTTTTATATATGCGGTACACATTACCCGCTGCTAAAAATATCAATCCCTTAACAAAAGAATTATTGATCACATGATAAAAACTAGCCCACACAGCCTGGCCGCCCAAACCCAGGCCTAGAACAATAATACCCATATGTTCGATGCTCGAATATCCTAATAAACGGCTAAAATCCTTTTGGCCCATGATAAAAATCGCAGCTATAGCGATCGATAGAATTCCCATAAGGATAAAAACCGGGGAAAAGATATCTCCAATATGTGCATGCATACAAATCTGCGCAATCCTGAAAAACGCCAAAAATGCACAGCTGGTCAATACACCAGCGAGCAACGCTCCGATAGGAGGCGGTGCTTCACCGTAAACATCCGGTTTCCATGTATGCATAGGAGCTAATCCCATCTTCGTTCCATACCCCACAACTAAAAATATAATGCTCAGTTTTAACCAGGGCACAGAAAGAAGCTGCGCATTTAGCAAAATATCATCCAAAAAAATAGTCGTTACCTGTGACGTAGCTATTGCTAAAAAGAATGTCCCAAGTAGCGCCATCGCGATACCCAGCGAAGAAATAAGAAGATATTTCCAGGTTGCTTCGATACTTTCAGTGCTGTGATAATAATTTATCAACGGCACGCTTAACAATGTAGTCGCTTCGATCGCGATCCATAAAAGCCCCATGTGCCGGCTAAATGTCACTAAAGTCATGGCTGCAAGAAAGAACAACAAAGAACCAACGCATACAGAATGCGCATGCATCCGTTCATTTGTTAAAGATCCACACATATAGACCGAAATAATACAAAACAAGACACTAACTACAGTAAGGACCAGTTGGCTTGGCGCGTCGATCCCCATAAAAGTGTTAAACAAAATACCGCACGGGCGAAACCATAAACTCATTGTCATAAAACAATGGACCATAGCCGTAGCAACTAGAATCGTTTTTTGCGTACGTTCATGAAGACGGAAAAGGAATACCCCTGTTCCCATTATGACAGGCAAGCCTATTAATAAATATATTTCCACGTGTATATCCTTAACCCCGAAGATTAGTTAGATTCATCGTGTTCGTAGTCCCAAAGGCTTGATCAATGTGATTAACAATTATCCCCATGACCAGAACACCGACAAAAATATCAAGCAATATTCCCATTTCCACTAATAATGGTGTTTTTTCCAACAATAAAAGGCTAAATAAAAAGATACCGTTTTCCATGATCAGGTATCCAATGACCTGTGTGATCGCTTTTAAACGGCTGACCATAAGAAGAAATCCGATCATAACTAAAGAAAATGCCGAAGGAACTAATAGCTCTGATATCTGCTTAACAGGGACATCAAGCTTCGCGGATATCAAAAAAGCGATCATAACTAAAACCCCGCCCAATATGAGCGTCTTTCCGTAGCCTATAAGAGGCTCTACTTCTCTGCGAATCGCTGTATGGCGGATCATCCAAAACAATAATCCCGGCATCAAAAATACCTTTAAAACTATCATGGCCGTAGTCATAATAAAAGCGTGCAATCCAAAAGAAACAATTAATGGCGTTATACTTAATACCAGGGATTGCATTACAAAATACCATATAATTGTCCCCAGACGGCTACTTCCAAGAATAACTACGGCAAATAAAATAATGGATATTAACAAAAACTCCAAGAACATAACAACAATCCTTCCTTCATTATAATGTCATTTTGGTCAGGACAACCAACAGAGCAATTAAAGCAACAACAAAAGCACTGGTTAACACTTGTGGGACCCTGTTCAATCGTAATCGTGCCATACTCGATTCAACAATGCCAATAAGAACAGCCAATACGATCATGCCACAGACAAAAAATACATTCTTTATCCATGGAGCTTGACCGCAAGGCATAACCATCATGACCAATAACGCGCAAAAAATGAATAATTTAACGGCACTTGCATAGATGATATACCCAAGGTCCAATCCGCTATGATCTAAGACCATAACTTCATGTACCATCGTTAATTCTAAATGAGTGTCAGGATCATCTATAGGTATCCGTGCATTTTCCGCAAGCAAAACAAGAAAAAAGCTAACGGTTACAAGCAATAGTTCGGAACCTGAGAATTTCCATGACGAGACAATACCACCAGTGATCATTTCCGATATCATAAAGTGGCCGGATAAAAGACCGAGAACAATAAAATCCAAGAACAATACAATTTCCGAAAAACAAGAAAATATTGCTTCTCTGCTAGCTCCCATACCTTCAAAACTTGAGCCTGTGTCAAGCGCTGCAAGAATCATAAAAAATTTTGCTATTCCAAGAATATACGCAAACGCTAGAAAATCTCCCCAAAACTCAAAAGGAGCGTGCATACTGCCAAGTGGAATAACTAATGATACAGCCAGCATCGATGCAAAGAACACGATAGGTGCAGCTTGAAAAATCCACGTTGTGGTCGTACTATAGACGTTCCCTTTGCAAAATAATTTTACAATATCATAATATGTTTGCAAAATAGGCTGCCCTTTCCTTCCGGCAAAAAACGCTTTAGTTTTTGCGATAATGCCCAAAAGGAGCGGAGAAAAAAGAAGAACCGCACAAATGTGTAATATGGCTTTAATTTCTGCGATCATTCATAGCTCAATTCATTTTCCAGGTCAATAATGTTAAAAGAAAGATCAGAAAATATAGCAAATAAAGTTGCGTATGCCCATATTGGATATTCTTCAACTTTGTTGCCAAAAATTCAATAAAACTAAACAGCGGCCTAAACAAAAAGGTTTCCGAAGACTCAACTATATGTGACGAGGCTTCCTTTTCTTCCGGAAAATAGCCTTGTAGCCCTGTCCCCTTGGTCTTGTATCCCAGGACATTACGGAAAACAGACAATAACGGTTGTGCGAATGATGACGCGGTATACTGCATACGCGAAGTTGGTTCATGATAACCACATCCCCATGTTTTTGCCCGTCTGGCTGGAAGCATTCTCGTAGCGCGCTTTTTTAGTAAAAACAGAATAACTGTTATGCAGAATAGAATTAATAATAATGTGCTCACTGTTACAAACGGACCTATAACCGTTGATCTTTCGAGTGATGATAATGGTTTACCATAAACCGATGCAGCAGCGTTCAGCGAAAAAGAAACCATTGTACTAGGAAACATTCCAATCCATACACAAATAGCTCCCAGCACAAACATTGGAACAAGTAATAACCATGATTGTTCTTTTACATTATCATGGCCTTTCGAACGGTTCGTGCCAAGAAAAATAACCCCAAATGCCTTCGAGAAACAAGCGGCAGCAAGACCCCCTATCAGCGCCAAGGAAACAATTCCCGTGCTTATAATGACAAGCACGCCGAGATTGCTATTAAGGGCCCCTTCAAAAAGTGAGCGATAAACCAACCATTCACTGATAAAACCGTTAAAAAAAGGAAATCCGCAAATTGATAAAGAACCGATCAAGAACAAGTGCCCTGTCCACGGCATCAGCTTCAAAAGCCCGCCGAGACGGTCTATTTCGCCAGTATGCGTAGAATGAATAACGGACCCAGCGCTTAAAAATAATAACCCTTTAAATATCGAATGATTAAAGACATGCAGAAGCGCCCCGGCATACCCGATGATACTAACAAATTGCAATTGATGTATCTGTCCCCAAAGACCCATTCCCATTCCAAATGCTATAATGCCGATGTTTTCAATACTATGGTAGGCAAGTAGCTTCTTGATCTCATGTTGACCTAATGCATACAAAACCCCACCTATGCCTGAGATCATTCCGATCACCAATAAAGCAATGGCGCACCATTCAGGGAATATTTTTATAATAGCAATTATCCGTAATATCCCATAAATACCGCTCTTAATAAGTATTCCGGATAAAATAGCCGATATATGACTTGGCGCCACAGGATGCGCGTGAGGTAACCAAATATGAAGCGGAATAAAACCAGCCTTTACGCCAAAACCTATCAAACCAAACGCAAATATTAACCCGCTTATTGCCAACGGCAAGGAAACATTCGCCATCTGGTCAAAATTAAATGACCCGGTATACTGGTACATTATAAGGAACATTGCCCATAAAAAAAATGTTCCGGCATGTGCCGCGATTAAATATAGGTAGCCTGCGTTACGGACAGCCGATTTTTCATCATCGTAAACTATCATAAAGTAGGCACAGAGGGTCATCAACTCCCATGCTATCAAAAACAGAATCGCGTTTTTTGCGGTTACAACCAGTAAAAGAGAGACAAGAAGCAGTTGATAAAAAGCATAGTGAACTCTCGTTTTGCTGTTCGGAGAATCTTTAAGGTATCCATATCCATAAATACCTGCCAAAGAAAATAAAACAGCAGAAGATAACAAAAATATCGAACTTAAAGGGTCTATACCTATGAAAATTTCACCTATAGGCATATTGGAATGCATTCGCCACTTCATTGTCGTTAGGTGGATCAAACTATCCAAAGAAGGAATCGTGAAAAGAATACATCCGAAAATAAGAGAAAACAAAAAAATACACGCGTTAATTATCTTTGACTTAGCTGTCAGCAAAAGCATTATAGCGGAAATAGACAGGACAAGAATACTTGAGACAAATAACATCATCTCTATCCTTACCCCTTTCCGCTTTCTTTTTTAGCTGTTGCTAACTGTGATTCAAGAAGAATGATTTCCGCAAAGATCTGTTCAGGGGTGGCTTTCATCTGTAAGTATTCCTGCAATTTTTCATTCTGTAAACAAAATGCCAGTCGGCTTAGGATTAATAAATGCGTTTTTACCGATGGCGATAATAATGTAAAAAGCACGAAAACCGGGTTTTTATCGATAGCTTTAAAATCTATTGGATTTTTCAAAAAACAGAGCGTAATAGAAGGTTGCTCGATATGCAGAACGACAGGGTTACGCACATGAGGTATTGCAATGCCATTACCAATTGCAGTCGACATGATCTCTTCCCGCGCCTGCAACAGGTCAAAAAGCGACTCGCGATTTAAATTTGGAGGAAGCTCCAACAGATCAACAACATTCTTTAAAACCTGTTCTTTGTTATCGCCAGGGACATCATAATGAATATTCCCATTGCGCAGGGCCTGATAAACAACATTATCTCCACAATCTGAAACCTCTCCAAAGGCCAGAATATTGGAAGTCAGTGTTATTTTGTTAGTCAGCGCCCAATCAAGTAATTCAATATAATTAAAACGATATTGCTCGTTTGTTTTGACACACGGCATACCTTTTTTTCCTATCCAATTATTGACTGTCTTCTCAGGAACGGCAAATGCCTTAACAACATCTCGCATTGTTAATTCCATTATAACTTTTTCTCCCTTCAATATTTTGCGGGCACATTCAAGTGCATGATTGATAGTCGGTTGAATATTTTCATTTTTAATGTATTTCAGTAAACCACTTCTCTTTATCTTTTCAAACAAAGATGATTGCACTCCGGATAGAATAATTTGTGTGCCATCCCGTTCAGCGCTAGTAAACATATTCTCCAAAGCACTTAATCCAGTCGCGTCAATTGTTGGCACATACCGCAAGCGCAAAATAAGGACCTTTATTTTTTTCTCAAGTCCTCGGAGAGTATCCCTACATTTATCGGCCGCACCGAAGAAAAGCGGTCCGTTTATCTCAAAAACCTCAACACCTGAGGGAATATCTTTTTGCTTTATGCGGTATTCATCGATCACATCGTCTTCATCTGTCGCCTGTTCAGCTATCGAGCTGGTAATGTAACCCACCTGCGTTTTCTCAGACATTCTGCGCATGAATAAAAGAGCCGCCAAAACAATGCCAAATTTAATCGCAACTGTTAGGTCAACAAATACGGTCAATAAAAAAGTCGTCAATAAAACGAGAACATCGCTCTTTGGACTTTTAAATATCTTAACAAACAAACGCCACTCGCTCATATTATAGGAAACGACAACCAATATGCCAGCCAAGGTTGCCATCGGGATCAAGGCAGCCCATTTACCAAAAAATATCAAGATAAGCAAAAGTGTTATAGCATGCACTATACCGGCAAACGGGGTTTTCCCGCCGCTTTTAATATTTGTCGCCGTGCGCGCGATCGCTCCGGTAGCAGGAATACCACCCATTATAGGCGAAACAATATTTGCTATCCCCTGCGCGATCAATTCCATATTGGAACGGTGACGATTTCCCGTCATACCATCAGCAACGACAGCAGAAAGCAATGATTCGATCCCTGCCAATAGGGCAATCGTCATAGCAGGAGATATTAAAGAAGAAAGCAGGCTCAAATCAATATGCGGAAAATGTGGAACAGGTAAAGAATTTGGCACACCACCAAAACGGCTTCCGATCGTTTCGATAGGAATATTCAGCATTTTAACAAGAATCGTCGTAACAATGATCGCTATAAATGATCCTGGTACTTTTTTGGTTATCCGGGGGAAATACACAATGATAACAATGGTCGCTAATCCAAACAGGATCGCATATAAATTCAATGTTCCAATGTGCTCGGCATAATATTGTATTTTTTCAATAAACTCAGCAGGCATAGCCAAGGTAACCCTTAACCCGAAAAGATCACGTATTTGCGAAGTAAAAATAATCAATGCAATACCCGCCGTAAACCCGACAGTCACTGGATACGGGATATATTTAATAACGTCCCCAAACCTCGCAAGACCCATCAGGATCAACATAACGCCTGCCATCAATGTTGCTATCGCCAATCCGTCGTAGCCGTATTGTTGTACGATCCCGTACACAATAACAATAAACGCCCCTGTCGGTCCGCCAATTTGCACACGGCTTCCGCTGAAGCAGGAAACAAGAAATCCAGCAACAACAGCCGTATATAATCCTTGTTCAGGCTTTACTCCTGAAGCGATTGCAAAAGCTATTGCTAGGGGTAAAGCTACAATACCGACAATAATTCCTGCTATCAAATCAGGAACAAACTTTTGGAATGAATAACCTTCTTTTAAAACGGTAATTAACTTCGGCTGCAACTTTTGGCGGCTCATCTAAAAATACCTCTAAATATTCTTTTCTGTGTGTTGCAATCACACCAATTAAGCAAGTAAGTTTCAAGTAATTTTTATTTGTTAAATAATTCAATAAACTGTTCTGGCGTCATGTAAATTAACGACTTATGAGGATAATCCGTATTGTGATCATGGACCCAACGGTTTAAAACATCAGTAAGCTCAAAAAAATTCTATAAATCATTTGACCATACAAGAGCTTCTTTTATTCTTTGATCCCTTTATCAAATATTATCTTTGAAATTTACGATATCACTTTGAACCTACAGGCGCAAGAACAAAATACGAACATTAATACTTTTAAAAACTTTAGCTGTAATGTTATTTCTTAATAAGTAAACTTGGAAAGAAGCAGAGTATTTTAAGACAATATTTAAATTACTATTCTTTGAATAGATCAGATAAAAAATTAAGCCTGCCCTCATCTTGTGAGCAGGCTTAATCTCAAGGATATAAAGCAATATTGTTTTTATTTATTCTTTGCTAATGCACTTGCCAATCTCTGGTATCTTTTCAACATTTCAGGACCGCTCAATAATGCTTTATGCTGGGCAAGTATTTTTTGCGCCTTAATAACATTCTCAGTATTGAAATTTATCTTTTTTTCTTTAGCAAAAGAAGGATAGGACAAAAATATTGCTAAAACATTCAATCCTATCATTAATTTAATTTTGTTATTCATTTTCATCTTCTCCTTTCTTCTTTGTTCTTTTGCATTTAAACATTTATATAAACTGGGCTATTTTCAGCTTTTCATAAATGGTTCTTTAATTTTACCCAGGTCCCACGGCCAACCACGCCATCAGCTGTTAAATTATTAGCTTTTTGAAACGCTTTTATACCTTCTTTTGTTTTGGAACCTATTTTTCCATCAACAGCTCCATCATAAAATCCTGCGTTCTTTAATGCCAACTGTACTTGATTTGCAGACACATCATCTACCCTGATAACTTCTGTGAATGTGCTGCTGTTTACCTTTGAAACAGAGAAGGGTTGGTCATTTTTCCTGCTAGAAGATATATCAGGAGCATCATATTTCCTCATACATTCCTGCTTTAATTCTTTTAGCTCATCTTGAATACTTACAATCCGCTGGTCTTTTACGCTCATTTCATCTTCAAGAAAAACAATACGGCTCTGCATATCCTGCAAATCAACCTTTGCAGATTTTTGAGTCGTTGCACATCCCGACAAAAACAAACAGAAAACTATTAAACTTAACCTTTTGCCCATCATACCTCCTCATATTACTTATTATTTATTATTGTTACTTTAAGCTCTCCCCATGTCCTTGGGCCAACTACCCCATCAGCTTTAAGATTTTTAGACAGTTGAAATTCTTTAACAGCCTTTTTGGTCTGTATTCCTAATTTCCCGTCCACATTGTTCTTATAAAATCCCAGCTTTTTTAAGGCCACCTGAATTTCCCGCACTCTTTCTTTTGAATTCACCTTCGAACCCACGATCTTGTCCTGCAATTTTGCTTTATCTTTAACGACTTCCTTATCAGCAGACTTCTTGCTTGTTTTAGCTATTTGTTTTGGTTCTTTTTCCTTTATGGACAAGACCTTGGCCTGTATTATTTCTTGTTCCGGTATGCCCCGCTTGTTCAATTCAGAAAGGGTTTTAGGATCAACAATGCCCGTAATTGCCAGTCCTCTTTCATCCTGAAATCTTCGTATTGCGAGCCTGGTTTTTAGGTCCATTTTACCTTCAACCGGACCGGAATAATGTTTTGTATCCAATAAGACCTGCTGAATATCTTTCACCCTGGCATTAGCAATATTAACGCTTCCAATAGCTTGATTTTCTTGTCTTTGCAGCTGATGAGTCAACACGGCTTTCCTGATAAAATATTGCACAGGCAATACAAACATAAACAAGAGGAATCCCGCCACAATTATTCTTAATATGCCCCTTATCATATAGCTTACCTCTCTTTTCAATCCGGTCCTATTCAACCGGAATAATAATTCTCTGACCCACTTTCAGTTTATTGGGATCGGTGATCACATCCTTATTTAATTCATAAAGATATTTCCATCGATGAGCAGCCCCAAGCTCCCTTTGCGTTATTCCAGACAAGCTGTCACCCTTTTTGATCACATATTCACGGGTTGATACTTTTGCAGGAGTCTCAACTTTCTCTTTGATCTCAATAGTATATTTTCCCTCTTCGATTTCTATAGCTTCTTGTAAACTTGCCTTGTCCATTTCAGGGATCAGTATCTCTTCAACCTCCGCGATCATAAACTGGGCATTTCTATCCTTCTGCATACCAGCTAGGTCGCTGATCGGAGCGATCGCATCAAGTTTTCCACGGCTTACAATAAGAACCCGGCCTTCAGGGACACCTTTTTCAATCATATATGCTTTGACATTCTCGCCTCTTGCCTTACCAAGCTTCAGGTTATATTCATCAGACCCCCTTTTATCACAATTGCCTGTTATCAAAATACTTGCATCTTGATTCCGCTTCAAGCTTTTGACGGCTCGATCCAGAATATCAAAATGATCTTCACGCAACTGGGCTTTGTTGTAATCAAAATAGATCTTTACGTTCTTTATTATTTTTTTAATAAGCAATGATGGTTTTAATTCCGGCACAGCTATAACAGGCTCAACTTTTGGCACCTCAACTATCGTCTCGACCTTGGGAAGCTCAACTTCGACCGTGACTTCTTCAGCCTTATAATCATAAATTATCTTATAAACGTAAATATACCCACGGTTACCCCATGGCCTGATCTTTCCCGGCTCCTTCGGCCACCACCAGTATCCGCCGCGGGCAAGGTCTTCGACCATACCCGGCTTCGCATCTGAAGGCCACCATTGAAACTTACTTTGCACGGCAGCAATATCCTGCTTTCTCTTTTCTTCTTTTTTCTCTTTCAATGTCATTGGTCTTTGTGCAAATGCAGGCTGAATCCAAAAACAAAGAACAATAATAATAATCCAATATTTATAATTTTTGTCGTGCATAAATATACTTACCTTTCTTATCGCAATTGCCAGTTAAGAAGAAGCTCTCATTGTTTCAGGCTTTTTACTTCCTAAAAGGCTTGAGACTTTGTTCAGAAGGATCTCGACGGATTGCGACTTGTCGAAATAATCTGTTGCCAAAGGCAAATATCTCTTTTGCTCTTCAATATTTCTCACGCTGAATATAAGGACTTTTAACTTATCGTTATATTCCTGAATAACGTCCCACATATAAACACCATCCACTTGCGGCATATTAATATCCAACATGATCAAATCAATGTCCCTGGCCGTTAGCATGGCCATATTACCTTCTGCCGCATTTTTTGCAGTTAAAACGGAATATCCCTCTGACTCCAATAATTTCTTGTAATATCGAATGACCCCTACCTCATCGTCAATGATCAATATCTTTCTCATCTGTTCTCCTTCTTATAAATACAGTACTATTTAAATATATCAAAAACATATTAAATAGACATTAGAAGAATATTAGATTATTCTAATAATTTAGGAGGCAGCATATATTGCTTCTTGGGTTCTTGTAGAAGAAGAAATTATGGGAAGCGTTACAGTAAAAGTGGTTCCCCTATCAACAATGCTTTGTACTTTTATCTTACCATTGTGAACCTTGGCCAGAGCCTGCGCAATACTTAGCCCTAACCCAATGCCTCGAGCCGGAAGGTCTGTGGGAACTTTTTGATAGAATTGATCAAAGATCTTATCTATATCTCCGGCAGAAATACCAATGCCTGTATCTGCAATCTCTACAATAAGATTGTTGTGATCAGCCTTAACACTTATATCGATCACGCCACCTTTTCTTGTGAACTTGATCGAATTATTAATAATATTTAAGAAAAGCCTCCTTAAGTGCAGCGCATCTCCTTTGAGGACCTTTGTTTTAGTAAGAAATTTTAGTTTTATATCAATTTCTTTTTCTAAAGATATTTTCCTCTCCTTTTCGCAAATTTCATCAAAAAATTCTTTCAGGTCGAATTCCTGAAAAACAAAGTTCTCAGGCACATAATCCGCTTTGGCCAAAAGAAGAAGGTCCTCGGTAATTTTTAACATTTTTTGGGATTCTTCAAATACCGCTTGCAATGTTTCCTTATATTCACTATTTGACTGCTCTTTTCTTAACGCAACTTCACATTCACCGTTAATAATCGCAATCGGAGTCTTTAATTCATGCGCTACATGCGAGTTGAACTCTGCAATATGGCCAAACGCCTTTTGAAGCCGGTCTATCATCTTGTTAAAGGCCCCGACCATTATCTTGATCTCTTCATCGTTATATCGGGTCTTGATTCTTTGGCTGAGGTCCTTGTGCGTGACTTGTTCGGCTACACTAGCAACTTCAACTATAGGCTTTACCAGCCGGTCAGAAAAATACTTGCTGATCAAGATAGCGAGTACAAGCACAATAGGAATGCTAAAAAATAGAACGTCCCTTCGCTCTTTAAGGACCGTTAACAGCGTTTTCTGAGAAGTAGCAATTAATATTATAAATTTCATTTTGCCATTAAAATAAAAAGGCTCTTGTATCATGCGGAAATACTCATTGTTTATCCGGATATTTTTTAATAATGTCTGCGCCGCATTCTTTTTGTCAACTGTGTTTAAAAATAATATCTTGATCTCGCCATTTACATTTTTTGTAAATGCAGGGACTTGGCTGTCTACATTCAGGAAATAAATAAAATCCTCGCTCAGATCCAAATAGTCGAAGCTCTTAAGCCAATCATTTCCTGTCTCCAGGAATATTTCTCCTTTTGACCTGTACTTATTTAGGTTAATGGTCATATCAATAACATCATCAAGATTCTTATCAACATTCTCACCAGCCTGAAATGTTTGCCTATTAAATTCCTCGATAAAATACTTTATCTGCCTGGTCTTGCCTTTTAGTTCAATATCCAGGTCTTCCCCCAAGCCCTTTGATAATGTCAGGTACAAATATGAGGAATACGCAACCAGCAAAGTACCTAATGCGATCGTATATAAAATAGTTATTTTGAATTTAATTGATTGTATTCTCATGGGGCTGTTTCGCTAAGCATATATCCTGTTCCATACATTGTATGCAAAAGAGGCTTGTCAAAATCCTTGTCTATCTTGTTTCTCAGATAATTTATATATACCTCAATGCTGTTGCTAGATGAGTCAAAATTCCTGTCCCAAACATGCTCTGTAAGCATCACTCTTGTAACAACACGATTGACATTCAGCATAAAATACTCCAGCAATGCGTACTCCTTTGATGTTAAGGATATTTTCCTGCCTTTTCTTTTTACTTCATGGGAAAGCTGGTCTAATTCCAGGTCAGCAATTTTCAGGGTCGTTTGTTTTGCGTGGCTATTTCTTCTTGTCAGCGCCCTTATGCGCGCCAGAAACTCCTCAAAACAGAAAGGCTTTGTTATATAATCATCCGCTCCGCTGTCCAAGCCCTGCACTTTATCAGAAACGCTATCTCTGGCCGTTAGCATAAGGATCGGTGTATTAATGCCGTTTTTCCTCATTTCCCTGCATATATAAATACCATCTTTTCCAGGCAGCATTATATCCAAAATGACCAGGTCATATTCATTCGCATCCGCCAAATGCAAGCCTTCATCCCCATGATAAGCAACATCTACAATATACTTTTCCGCCTTTAATCCTTTTTGGATAAAATTGGCTATCTTCTTTTCGTCTTCAACTATAAGGATGCGCATGGCTTTATGTTCAATAAGTTTTTTAAAAAAATATTTATAAGTTAATTTATAATATTATTTTGAATGATGGGTATTATCGCAAGTTAAAAAAAGCATTAGAATCATCTAATATTTTCTTTCAAAGTGAGCAATTAATACATAAACTCCAAATAAGAGCTCTTTTGAATTAAACCACTATCTTTTATCTGGTTGATCAACTGCCTTCTTCCTGCAAAAGCTGAATGAAGACGTCAGCAATCATTGGATCAAATTGCTTTCTCTTGCCTTTATCCAACTCCGCCAAAGCTTCTTTTTTGTTTAATGCCTTGCGATATGCCCTGTCAGATGTCATTGCATCATAGGAGTCAGCTACAGAAATAATAGAAGCAAGCCTGTTAATATCTGCTCCTTTTAATTGGTCAGGATACCCTGTTCCATCATATCGCTCATGATGATACCTCACAACAGCCAGCATTTGCTTATCGAAAACAACTGGTTTTAGAATATCTTCCCCAATGACAGGATGTTCCTTGATAATATTCCATTCTTCCTCGGTAAGCTTGCCTTTTTTGTCCAAAACAGTTTTCTGTATCCCAAGTTTCCCGATATCATGAAGCCGGGAAGCATCCCTGATCAAATCAACCTCGTCTTCCGGCAACTGCATCTTCAAAGCTATCTTTTCAGCATATTCCGCAACACGGTCAGAATGCCCCACAGTATAAGCATCCTTTGCTTCCAGGACCCTGATCAAAGCCTGCATGGCACGATAAAAATATTTGTGCATTTTCTTGTTGGAAAGATATAGGCTTTTAGCCATGATATTAAAATCATGCGCAAGCTCGCTGATCTCATCCCTGCCGCCTACTCTCACCTGATACTTAAAATCACCTGCCCGTATACGGTTAGTGCCCTCCACTAATTTCTGCATACGTCGCATGATCTTATCAGAAAACAACGTGCCGACGATCAATGAAAAAATAATACCCAAGATCAAAATTACTATTTCTCTTTCATGGAATCCTTTTTGCAATGCAAATACATCATCCGCCTTGATATCTACACCTATCATCGCGACCGCTTTTCCCTTTGAATTATAAATAGGCGCATAACCTGACAGCAGGACTCCCCATTCGTCTGTACCAAGCTTTTTATCAGCAGCAGGCCCATCAAAAGCCTTCATCATCTCAGAAAAACGAGATGCGTCATATTTATCCCCCGGGAATGAAACGATCTCTCCGCTTTGCTCTTTATGCCTGTCTGCATCAGCATCAACAATGAATTGCAAAATGCCCGGCTTATCAGTTTTCGCCATTGTATAAACATACTTTAATATGGGATCTACTTTTTTGATCTCCTGCAATCTCTTAAAAATTATTTTAAAAGGCTCGCTATTTACGCCCTCGCGTTCAAGCGGAATTTGACTGATCAAATCACCGTCAATAGACAAGGCTGTTGTTTGGGCAATGATCATAAGTTTTTCCCGCAGCTGATTAAACTGTGATTCAAGTGCATATTTATAAATCAGGAAATTGCAAAGCCCTGCGGAAAGGATCATGGCCAATATAAGAAGAAGAGTCACCTTAGTTTTGAAGCTATTCAAGATTTTTCGTTTTTTCTTCATTTAGGGCCAACAGAGGTAGAAAACAATCTTTGATTTACCGGCAACTGCTACAGTATTTATTCAAGCTGGTTGTAATTATATCCCAAACAGAGCACCTTCGCAACAGGTTAAGTCGCAAAGAAAAGAATTCGTATCGTTTTTCTACAAATGAATTAAATTCACAATACCTTTTCTTACCATCATAATAGCAATTGCTGCCAAAAGAAGCGCCATGACTTTTGATAAAGCGGTTGCTCCTGACTTACCTATGATCTTTATAACATTGTCAGAAAAAATAAAAAGGACAGCTGCGAACAACACATTTAACACTACAGACATTATTGTCGGCATTATGCCATACTGATCAATAATGATCAAACATGTCGTCAGGACAGCTGGGCCCACGATCAAAGGGGTACCCAATGGAACAACGCCTAACTCCTCAGTTGGCATCCTTCTTCTTTTTCCTGGAACAACTAAATCAATAATCGCAATACAGAACAAGACCAAACCTCCCGCAACCATAAAATCACCAATAGTTATCCCGAGAAGGGAGAACAGGCTTTTCCCGACTAAAATAAAAACAAATGCCACCGATATCGCGGTCCATACAGACTGAAAAACAATTCTTCTCTTCTCGTTAACCCCAAATTCCTTGGTTAAATTAATAAATATCGGTAAAACACCTATAGCATCAACTGCAACAAAAATCGGGACAAATGCTAATAAGATCTGTTTCATAGAACATTTTCCTTTCCTAATATTTATTCGTTCTGGGCAAACAATTTCCCAGAAATAAAATCCTTCCGGGCTTTTTCTTTACAATAACACTTCATTGGAAAAGACACCATCAATATTAATTAACTATATTATCACGCAAGAATTTTTTTAAAATATCAGCAATTACCTTATAAACCTTATATTTTTCTGACACAGCTATTTCTGCCAGGGCACTATCAGGCTTTTCTTCTAAATACTGGTGATAAAACATGGCTGCATGTGAATATATATCCTATATATTCTATTTATTCTTTATTTATGGTTCTTAAACTCCCCTGAAAGGCTTTTAATCCTTCATCACTAAGATGGTCAATATCTATAAAATAGCTCTTTTCTTGAAAAATATCCCGGTAATTTAAAATTTCTGACAATAAGAGTGACTTTCTAGCATCCTCGATCCTCTCTAATTGCATGATATCAGCATATTGATAAAAATCCGGCGATACAGGAAATTGTACGCCCACAACTTTAGCGCCTCTTTGACTGCAGAATTGGATCAACAACCGGTATGTTTCGATCGACTTCTGAGAGATCCCCCTGATCTGATCTTCAACCCGCTGCTTGGCCTTAAGCTGTATAGGTACGGCACTCTCTATTTCTTTATCTTTAGACACATACAAACCCTTTTTCTCAAATATATCATGAGCAAACCACTGAATTATATTTCGCCTGATAAAAACATAGACATTGCGATTGAATACCGGCCATTTCCGCATATTAAAAAGCCGGTTCTTAGTGATCTCAAATTTGGACTGGCGGATCTCATCAATGATCTCTTGATTATTGATCCCTTCACGATATAAAGAGAACATCTGGTCATCAACGCTCAAAAAAACCGTTTTAAGCCCCGGATTGTGATGAAACGCGAACTGGACTTTAACAAACATCTCCTGTATCCCGTCACTGCCATAACTCAGGTTGTAAACATCTGGCGGAAGATATTCCTGCGGAATAATTGCTGCATGGGAATCTCCGAGAAGAATAGCCGGCGATCTTGTCTCAACATATCCTTCCAATCGGATATAATAACCGCTCCTGAACTGCAGGTAAGGATTATGACGAAACACCGTTACATACAGCAAAAGGGCAAAACCAACGACAAACAGCATTATTTTTAAAATATAGGTCTTTTTCATCATTAAAACTGAAAGTAAATAAATTCTATTTGATTTTCTATCTTTCCAAAAACAAGAATGGACCAGATTATCCCATAATAGAACCCCCACCTTAAGATAATCGGACATTCTAATATGCGATCGGAAAACTTGAATCTTCTTTGAAGAAATTGCATTAACTCTAATATGAGGATCGCAAAAACAGCCAATATCGTTTCCGCTGACCCCAGCTCCAATCCATAGCTTCGCAAACTTATTTGCCAATCTACAAAAATGTGCTGAATGATATACAGGGCATCTGAAAGAGAATTCGCTCGAAAAACTATCCACCCCAAGCACACAAGATGAAAAGTTAAAATGCCCTTGCAAATATTTTTAACGGCTTGCGGTACGGCTAATGTTATTCTGCTTTTTGATAATATTTTGTTAATAATCAACATGAAGCCATGAAATGCGCCCCAAACAATAAAAGTCCAATTGGCGCCATGCCACAACCCGCTTAATACAAAAACGATCATTATGTTAATGCACCATCGCTTGGCCACAACGCGGTTTCCTCCCAATGGGATGTAAAGATAATCTTTGAACCACCGGCACAATGTCATATGCCACCTGCCCCAAAACTCTTCGATAGACCTGGAAAGATAGGGATAGTTAAAGTTCTCTGCTAGCTCTATACCTAATACCCGGCTGGCTCCAATTGCAATATCCGAATAACCCGAGAAATCACAATATATCTGATATGCAAAAAAATACGTCGCTATGATCAAGGCGATCCCCGTATAATCGTGAGGATTGTTGTAAACTTGATTGACCGCAACAGCAACGCGATCGGCAATGACCAGCTTTTTGAAAAAACCCCATGCCATCAACAAAAGTCCGCTCTTTATCCGCTTGTGTTCAAATCTGTGATCAGCCTTTAATTGCGGCAATAGCTGTCCCGCCCGTTCAATGGGTCCTGCCACTAATTGCGGGAAAAATGCAACATAAAGCGCAAACTTTCCCCAATGACGCTCAGGATCTATCTTCTTGCGATAAACATCAATGGAGTAGCTTAATGACTGAAATGTATAAAAAGAGATGCCGATAGGAAGAGCGACTTTAAATAGCGTTTCATTATAGAGAACATTGAACTGGTTCAGAAACAGCCTTAATGATTCACTAAAAAAATTAAAATATTTGAATGCTACAAGGATACTCAAATTGCTGATTATGCTAAACAAAAGGAGTGCTTTGCGCTTGCGTTGATCTTCAACATTTTCCAGTTTGAGCCCTATAAAATAATCGATCGAAGTGGACAGGATGATCAAAAGAACATACTCGGCCTTCCAGCACATATAAAAATAATAGCTGGCAGATAAAAGAAATATCCAGCGCCATCTATTAGCGATTAAAAAATATAAGATGACGACAGCTGGAAAAAAGAAAAAGAATTGAAGTGAATTGAACAACATAGTTCTGCACCAGGGAACATTACCCTGTTCTTAATCCCGCGACTTGGCCATGAAGCAATTAACCAACTCTTCATTAAGATTAATACCTTGATATGCAACCGGCTGTGAAGCAAAAGAATAAACCTTATCTTTTTGCAAACATTCTTTTGTTTTCATATTTTTACAATTGTTTATCTATAAAAGCTAATGTGCCGGGCGGTACAACAGTTTATTTTATATAACATTTAGATCAAAAGCAAAAGGAAACAAGAAATAAGTGACACCTATTACTCATTGCTCCTTTCTTTACAAAGAAAAACCCTCATACAAGCGAGACTCAAATGAGACTCTTTTCGTATGAGGGTAATATCTGGGATGGGTATTCAGTATACCAACCCGCGCGCTTCTGAGCCACAAAAACTACTCCATGTTACTTTTGCCGATATTGCATTTCGAACAAAGAGTCTGCAAGTTTTCCAAAACCGTTTCCCCTCCACTCGCCCAAGCTTTGATATGGTCAACATGTAAAATAATACCGGTATCGGTTGCTAGTGAACTACCACACGCCTTACATTTAAAATTATCCCGTTTCAAAACTAAAAATCTTAATCTCCAATTAATATCGCGTTTGGTCTTGTGCCTTGTAGAAGATTCAGCCTTTAACTTTTTTATTCCTGCCTCTGAAAAAATATTTCCTTCTTCATTCATATATTCAACAACTGCCTCCAGGGCTTTGCGCCAAGAACCAAACCACCTACCTTATGTAGATGCAGCAAATTTTGAAAGTGGCTTATTGAACTCCTTATAATGCGGTTGTCTCGTCAGACGAATCCAGACCTCCTCAAGATTCTTAAAAAGATCTTCGTTTGTTGTATTAAAAGGCGTTCTATTTCTACTTAACTCTGCAATCTCAAGAACTTTAAACCAATTTCCGAAACGTCGACATAATGTACAACTATGATATTTACCATGCTTGTTGTATTCAACATAAGTGGTGCTTTTTTGTAATTGCTTTGCTACACATTTCAAATCACTTATAAGTTCTTCATTAGAAGTATTTCTATGATATTTATCTAACTCAAATTTCATGCCTTAACTCCAAACAACCCTTTCATCCCACCCAATATCTCATCAAACGGCACAACGTCGACTTGTTTATGAATTGAATAGCGACGTTGACCAGGATAAATGACAGCGATGCGTTCAAGTTTTAAATCCTCCAGCGCATGCTTAATCGATGGGGTCATTCGCGGGGCATCTTGTCGCTTGATTTCCACACCATACATTTGCCCGCCTTTATTAAACACCAAATCAATTTCTGCGCCCTGATGTGTCGCCCAGAAAAATACTTCGTGCGGTTCCACAGCACGGATAACTTCTTCCAAAACAAACCCTTCCCATGAAGCCCCATATTTCGGATGCCGAAGCAAATCCTTTTGATTCTGAATACCTAAAAGCGCATGCAAAATACCCGTGTCGTTAAAATAAATTTTAGGAGACTTTACCTGCCGCTTTTTAATATTTACATGCCAAGGCTGCAATTGGCGAATCATAAAAACACCCGTCATGATATCCAAGTATCGATTAACCGTCATAACACTGATCCCTAAGGAACGGGCTATTTCACTCGCGTTAAAAATCTGTCCGTGGTAATGCGCCAGCATTGTCCAAAACCTTATTAAAGTTACGGGCGGCAATGAGACTCCGTGTAAGGGAAGATCCCTTTCAACAAAACTTTGAGTATATTCTTTTAACCAGATGAAAGCATCTTTATCGCTATCCGCTAAGAAACTGCACGGCAAACCACCCCGCAACCAAAGCTGTTCCACATTTTTCTGACCAACTTCTTCCAGAGAAAATCCACCGATTCGAATGCGCTCTACTCGACCAGCTAAAGATTCGGATGCTTGTTTGATAAGGCTCGGTGAGGCACTTCCAAGAATAAGGAATTTAGCCGGCAATGGAATTCTGTCCGCCAAAACTCTCAACAGAGGAAATAATTCAGGTTGACGTTGAACTTCATCAATAACAACCGTTCCTTTAAGATTTTGCAAAGCATTCTGCGCCTCTGCTAATTTTGCGTTATCAATAGGATCTTCCAGATCAAAGTAAGAGGATGATCCAGGTTTGGCAAATTGACGAGCCAGCGTTGTTTTGCCGCATTGACGAGGACCTAATAGTGAAACAATCCGCCCTCTATTTAAAGCTTCGGTAATATTGTCTTGAATTTTCTTGCGCTTTATCATGCTCTAAATATACCATGAAATTTATATATTTCAAGTTAATTTTTCATGGTAATTATAAATTTTACATATACCATGAAAATCATACACCATCGTTTCAGATTTCATGATATGCTAAAATACACAAAAAACCTGCTTCAGTATTTTATTAACCAAAGCAGGCTTTTGATTTAATCCCCCCTATTTCGCCTGGGGGACAAAAATGGGGTGGGCATTCAGTATCCCAACCCGCACGCTTCTGATCCACAAAATATCAAATTACTCAGAATATCTATTACCTTTCCCTAAATTACATTTTTCACAAAGAGTCTGCAAATTATTCAATATTGTCCTCCCACCTTTTGAAAACGGAACTTTGTGATCAACATGAAGGCAACAAGAATGATCTGTTGCCGGGCTTGCGCCGCATCTAACACATTTAAACTTATCTCTATCAAGAACTTTATATCGTAAACCAAGCTTAATTTCGTATCTATCTTCACTTAAAACACTGTGCTTTTTAATGTCCTGCCGAATTTCTTTTTCAGTTGTTTTATCAGGCGTTGGCAATATTTTCTGCTTTTTCGGTTCATCGTCATCTTGGCTCATTTTATTAACAAAAGCCTCTAAGGCTTTTCTCCAACTTCCCCATCTACGGGCATAAACATTAGGACTAATATTCGAGGGAAGTTTTCGCATTTCTAAATAATAAGGAGGTCTTCCATAATGCGTCCAGATATTCAAAAGATTTTCAAAGCATTCTTCTTCTGAAAATTTGTCTTTAGCATGAGAGGAAGCTTTAAGACCGGCTTTTTCTAATGCGTCTTTCCAAGAGCCAAATCTTGTTCGAACAATAAAGCTAGAAATGATAATTGAATTCTCATTAAATTCTTGAGTTGTCAAAATACTACTTTTTAACATGCTAGCCACCCTTTTCATTTCATCTAAAATTTCTTGGTCCGCAAGCCGTTTGCCATCTTGTTTTTTCATCTTCCCAGTTACAGATTTCCCTGAATATTTATGTTCTATTCCGGCTAGCCGTAAAACTTCCTTCCAACTCTTTTTAAATTTTCTACACACCCCAGAAGAAGATATTTTTGCGTATCTGTCAAAATCTGCTCTAATTAATTTTTCTTTTCCGACTAAACTGTCAACCCGTAAAATCTCAGCAAGGACTTCTTCATCAGAACAATTTCTTGGCAAACTGTTTAATTCAAACTTCATATTACTCTCCATAAAAAGTTTTATTTATCCTTTACCAAATATCCGGTTCTCCCCCAGAACTAGGCAAACTCAATGAGCTTAAACCAAAGCTGCTACACCTTTTCCAAAATCACATTAAACCGTTCAAAGACTTTATCCAGATCGAATTCTTCTCCCGCGCGTATAACGGGTTTAAGCATACCGTCAATTTGCTTGCGCAGAAGAGCGATATTGTCATCGCTAAGCCCGAAATCTTTCGTATAATCTCCGCTGTATCCTTCATCGACCACTTTTCTCTTAAAAACCTTGATGAAATTCTTATCATAAAAATCAAATCCGGATTCCGAGATATACCAAAGGTCATAATAATCCCTGATAGCGACATCTTTTCTGGATATGGCCGCTTTAAGCTTTTCTGCAACAGCTTCTTTCCATGATAGTGACAAAACCTTTCTTGACGGAAATAAATCCTCACCCGTAAATGGGTCTTGATAGAAATGTTTTATCTGTGTATTTACCGGCTTTTCAATTGGGTACTGGCGAAGAGATATTTCGATTTTGATCATTTCATCTTTATTCATTAAAACAGACGGATATTTTACTTTGAATACATATTGCCTTGAATTATCAAAGCCTTCTCCTTCGGGATTATCGCTTTTCAGTCCCAACGCCTTTAGAAATGACGGCATTTTTTCTCTAATCGGTGTTATGGCCTTTGATCTTTGAGTCCGTGATGTAAACGGAGCGTTATATGTAAAATCCAAATCTTCACTCAAACGGTGATAATTCAGATGCGCTTTATTGATCAAAGTGCCGCCTTTAAACACAATTTTATCCGTGAGCGATTCTTCGATTTTATTCAATATAACCGTAAGGTGATAGTCCTTTTCAACAATAGCAGGCCTGAATTGCATCTTGCCTGCGATGGCCGGAATAATGTCTTTGAGTTTTTCTCTATCGATTAACAATGATTTTCCAATCGTTATTGATCTTTCCTTTGCGAGAAGCCTTATACGGATCAAGAGGCACTAGTACTCTTTTCTTCCCTATGGCCTTACGAAGCGGATTAAGAATATTTTCAGAACACCCGAATTGTTCTAAAAGAAATCCTGCCCGCTTTTTTACCGACACAACAGGAAATTTTATTAAATATCTAACAAATTTTTCGACATTGATGTTTTGAATATTTTCCTGTAAAGCGATCTCAAAATTCCGCATGGAACCTAAAGGGTTACTAGCAAAGTCAACCAATGTCCTTTCTTTATCGCTTATAAAAACATCCTTATCTTCCACTTTTATTTTCTGCACACCGTAATACTTCTCTTTTTTTATCTTTACAGCTTCATACCGTATTCCGTTGATGTCTTTCTTTGATGACTTTCCAGTATTTAAAACAAAAACCGTCCGCGGAATCTGTTCCGTAAACCCCCAGTAATTGTACATCGTGAAATATCCTATGTAGTAAGGAGTGTCGCCCATCCACAAAGACGCGACAATAAATTCGTTGGGCATCCACTGTTGATTCGGAGCCTTGATCGGAACAAGCACGTATTTGCCTTTTTCTATCCGGATAAGGCGTCCTTTTTTCGTAAGAAAAACAAGCACCCTTGAAGCCTTGTTCTTGTCCGGAAAAAGTTTCTGGGCAAACTCAGTTGTGATCAGATTTTGCTTTTCATATTCCGCGCGCGAAATAAGATAAAGTTCGTCTTTGGAAAGATTTTTATATTTATTTTTCACCTGTATTTCCTATTCTGCAATGTTGCAATATATGTAACTTCGATGAACAAGGAATACTATACTATTTGAAGATGATTTTGTCAATAAATCCCTGCCCGGCTTCATGACAACCCATTAGACTCTACAACATCACGAAAAAACCCTAGTTGCGCCTCTGCCTTGCCCTGCCGGACTATATCCAACAACTTTAAGAGGTTAAATATTCTTACTATTCCAGGATCTCTTTTATTATTCTGCAGAAATTCCTTTATCGGCTCCGGCAACTCTAGAAGCCTAAGAACCTTGGCAATATATGACCAGTCCTCGCCCGTAATTTTAGAAAGATCCCGAACGGAATTCACACCATGCGATTCTTTTAGCCTCAGATACAGCTCTGCCTTATCAAGAGGAAATCGCTCTAAACGATTAAGATAAATCTGATGCTTTTTCAATGCCTTTTTATGAATGGTATCAATATCGTCAAGATCTTCCGGACGATATCCAAAGCAGATACGCTTCCTATGGTTTTCCAGAACAAAATAGAAAGAAAATTCACACCAATATGTGCGGGGAAATGTTTTGGAATGTTTGCGGATAAACCGAATATACTCAAGCATCTCTTGAGGAGAAAATTCGAGGGCATCTTTGCCTTCTAAAGAAAAACTCCCACTCAAACCGTGGACTGGAATTGCCTCGGTTCGCGTGGGAGTTGTCCTTCCTGAGAGACAGGTTACACAATATACCGGAGACATAGGTAACACTTTTGTATAATAATGGCATAGAAAACACCTAAAAGGAGGTGCACCTATGCCATGGAAAGAGAGTGTTATCATGGATGAAAGAATGAAGTTTATTGGGAGATTACTTCAAGGAGAAAAAATGTCTGAAATTTGTCGGGAGTTTGGAATCTCAAGAAAGACAGGATACAAGTTCTGGCAACGCTATAAAGACATCGGGCTCCACGGTCTAACAGATCGGGCTAGAAGACCCATTAGATACGCTAATCAACTGCCCATTCAGCTGAAAAAAGAAATCTTAAGAATCA
>Ga0208953_1000649_pt1 | contig 27531 bp, 23 predicted proteins | sample RifOxyB2_FD_184033 | JGI IMG/M metagenome (GOLD analysis project Ga0208953, IMG submission 184033) | Groundwater microbial communities from Rifle, Colorado - Rifle Oxygen_injection B2 (SPAdes) | ecosystem: Environmental > Aquatic > Deep subsurface > Groundwater | place: USA: Rifle, Colorado...
GCAGGATGGTGCTCCGGCTTTCAGCTGCAGACAAAAGGCGGGAGATGTTCGCGGAGTGCTGCCGAATGATTTTCTATTGGGATAATCGCGACTTCGTTGCAGTTGAAAGCGGATAGAAAGTGGCCGGGGAAAAGGAGGATTATCGGACGATAAAACAGGGCAGAAAATGCGGGACAGAATTATCCCCGGCTTTCATTGACGAAAGCACGGGCAACTGGGATTTTTAGGTTAAAACGTAAATCGATTAAAAACTGTGCACTTTTAATTTGTAATTGACACAACTTCCTTGGGGCCATTGACAAACAACCGTTGCCCCCTTATACTGTATGTAAGAGATGCAAAAGCATGATTATGCGGTTTGCTTCTTTGGGGTTTGTGTTTTTCTTAGCCGGTACTGAGATTGTCGGGGGAGGAGTTTATGAAAACTAATAAAATCGCAATGGTAGCGTGTGTATCACTTTGTACGGCATTTTTGGCGGGACAGAATCTTTCGGTTGCCACCCCTGCTCGCGATCAACTCGGGGGCAAGTCGCAAACTAAATTGTCAACGCCAGGGGCTGTGTCGTATGGAGGGCCAAAAATAATCAAGATAGACGGTTATAAGCCGACAGCTCATCCCAAAGCTTGTCCACCAAAGCAGGTAGGCTCTCTGATACAGCATCTTATGAAAGAGCAAGCGTTCTGGGGATGGCGCGTCGCCGGCCCAGGCAAGCAGTGGGGGTTCGGTACTTATCAATCCCGGATGATTCCTTATTGGAAGGCGTATGACAGTGCTCTTAACGGCATTAAGCGTCCCGGCACTAGCAAGTCGAAGACTTGGCGCACTCTGACGGATGACTATTATGTCGAGGTGTCTAAAGAACGTTCCGCGAGTCAGCGGCAACATATTTACAATTACAGCATGGAAAATGTTCCCCCGAATCAAGTGCTTATCGCTCTTTCGGATTTGGCGCTTACGCGATGTAACGAAGTAGCGGATATAGCGGATAAAACCAACGTATCGGACAAAACGTCGCAAATGAGACGCTGGACAATCGCGGACCTTATACTCCAGCTGACAAACCTCGTAGCAAAAAAACCTGATGGTAAAACTTTTGTGGTTAACGCCCAGCCTCGCATGATTGCTCTTGATGCTTGGGGATATAACGATAAGGTAAAACAGTTTGAGAAACTTGCAGTAATCTCCGAAGCTTTATTAGGCAGCAAGCGGGATTGCGCTAAGATTAACAAAATGTCGGCGGATATTAAGAAAATCCTAAAAGCGGAACATTCCAAAGCATTGCTTGACTTGTGTAGTGGTAAGTTGGGCACGTTTCCGACTGTTCAAGCTCTGCGAGCAGCCAGTAAGAAGGCTGACCGCCCCAAGTTTAAAAACGTGACGCATAATGATGTCGCAAGGCGAAAGGCCAAGATCGAGCAACTGAAAGCAGAGATAGCAGAAATGAAGGTGTTTCGCTGTGAGTCCAGTGATAGTATGTTAAGTGTGATGGGTGCTTTGGAATATGATAATGAGGTGTTGGAGGACCCAAAGTCCTCAAAACTCGCAAAACTGGGCGCTTTTTTGAGTGCGGGTATAATTCGTCAATCCAAACTTGCGGAATACGAGTGTTCGTCGCAGAAATTGGGTTGGGACTCGACAGGTATAATGGGTAAAGAGGGTCACCTCAGGCGTCTGACGCAGGACTCACTGGGGCTTTTCCTTAACGGGGTCAATGTCGTTTCGTCAATATATGCTGTGGGCGGGGCAAATCCGGTCGCCGACATGGTAACAATGGTGGTTGAGCCTGCGGCTGGTGGCATAAATAAAGCCAATGGGACATGTGTGGAATTTCCGAAAGGCACACAGATCGTGGGGTATGGCATCGATGGCCTTGGAATGGTAAAGCATATGTCATCAGAAATGCTTAAAAAAGGCTTCGTAACGGTTTATTTGACAGTAAACAAGGGCGTTGCCAAAGACGTCCTTAAGGAAATGACAGGGGGAGCGGTGGATTACGCTGTAAGCAAAGGCACTGTCTATGCTATTGAGAAGATGAGTACAAATTGTGTAAATCTGCAAGGCAAAGGTGGTGAAGGTGAGTAAATTGATGGGTGTATAAGACTTTAATGCGGGCGTGGGTTGTTAAATCCGCGCCCGTTTAATTTGTGTCCCCGGCATACAATTACGTGTGCACAAAGGTTAAATATCCGTACATCAGCTTTAGTCCTTTTGCTGGGGAAGAGCCGGTAATTCAAAAAAGAAGCTGGAGCCTTTGCCTTTTTCGCTGGAGATCTCCAGGTGGCTGTTGTGGAGGGGGAGGAGAGCGCGACTGTTATAAGCAGAAAAAAAGCGGATATTAAGGCTTTGGCCGGGGTGTCTGTTAACCGGTATAAATTTTCAAACATGTGTTTTTATAAAGGCACCGCCGCTGAATTCATTGAAGCGGAGTAGCTGGAGTTTTTAATAAATTTGACGCAATTCTTTGTCTCACGGAAGTTTTTTTCCCGTAAGGCGGGATCGTTAATGGCCGCCTGGAAATCATTAAGCGCGCCGGCCAGCCATCCGGGCCGCGGGCCGTCGGAGAATCGCTCCTTGAATTTTATCGTCTCCGGAGCAAGATCTCTCAGGTCAAGCGTCAGTGTGTCTTCGTCCAGTTGCGCCGTACCGTTATCGCCGCAGAGCAGCGCCTTTGTCCGGTCGGAGTGGCTGCCGGCCGCAAGGCGGATGTGGGCCGCGCCTCCGGGGAAATGGATTTGGCAGGCGGCCGCGGCGCCGAAGCCGCCCGCCTCTACGGTTTCCGGGGGCTGTAAGCTGGCGGCGAGAGAACAAGGTTCCTTGCCAAGTAACATGCAGGCAAGATAGGCCGCCTGCCAGCCGCAAGGCGTCAGAATTCCGGTATCCGGGGACCGGCGTCTAAGGAAAACCAGCGCGGCGTAAGAAATACGCCCCAGGATTTTTTCCCCGAGTATCCGTTTAAGGGTCAGGATCTGGGGGGAGTGTTCAAGACCATGGAAGGTGAAAACACAGCGGTCGGCCCGGACGGATTCCGACCAGAGGTTATCCAAATCCCTCATGGAAAGACAAAGCGGGGCCTCGCAAAGGACATGTAGGCGGTTGCCCAGCGCCATTGCGGCGTGTTCCGCGTGATGTCCGGCGGCGGAGGCGATAAGGGCAAAATCCAAACGCTCTTCTTTGGAAAATAATTCCTGGGGGGATTTGTAGAGGCGCGCGCCGGGCATCAGCGTTTTGGCCTTTTCAAGCTTTTCAGCGGAAGGGTCGCAGATAGCGCAAATGTCGAAAGCTCCTTTTGGGGCCGTAAAAGCCGGAAGATACGCTGTTTCAACCGCAGTTCCAAACCCCAGGATAACGCCCTTTAACATAATTACATTGTATCAGTTTTGATATTTTCAAGGTCCTTCTAAAAGCGCTGCCGGCCATTTTGGGGCTATTTCGGCCTTGACAATACTCCGCATTACCTGTAATAATAATATAATATAAATTCGCTATGTTATTTTCGCATGCGATATTAATGCGGGAGTATGCTTGGCGATTTGGAGGATTTTAAAATTCAATGGGCCTAAGCCTGAAAAAACTGTTGTTTCCCCCAAGGGAAATAATAGGCATAGATATCGGAAATTACGCGGTCAAGATAGTCTGCTTTGTGGAGGAGAAAAAGCAGATCAGGCTCAAGGAATGGGGGTATATACCCCTGTCGATAAAACCCGATCTTCCGCCGGAAGAAAAAAAAGCCGTCATAGCCCAGGAGATCAGGAACTATATCAAAAAGAAAGGGATCCAGGCCACCTATGCCGCCGCGGCCATTTCCGGCAATGCTGTTATCGTGCGGTATGTAAAACTGCCCAAGCTTTCTAAAAAAGAATTAGCGCTCACCCTGAACGTGGAAGCGGAGCCCTTTATCCCTTTCGACATCAAGGATGTCAATCTCACCTATTATGTTCTTAACGACGTTATGGAAGAGGGCCAGCCCAAGATGGAAACCGTGCTTGTCGCGGCCAAAAAAGACGCCATACGGGATAAAATAGATATCCTGAGCGACGCCGGCCTGGATCCCCTCGTGATAGACGTTGACTCGTTCGCCCTGGAAACTCTGTATGGCAAGTTGACTCCCGCGGCCGACAATAACGCCGTTTTGATCCTGAACATCGGCCACAAAGTAACCAATCTTTCCATAATTTCCCAGGGTATGACGCGCGTTGTCAGGGATATTTTTATCGCCGGCTCCACTTTTGAAAAAGCCGTGCAGAAGATCCTTAAGCTGGAAACGCCCGGCGCAGGGGCTGACGCTATAAAAAAGTCCAAAGGCCTGCTTGTTTCCGACGAGGAAAAAGAGGCCGCCATAACCGAATTTGACAAAGAGGGTATAGCGGTCTCCAAGGCCGCGGCCGGGGTTTTGAAGGACCTGCACACCGAGGTCTCAAGATCCATTGATTTTTATCTGTCCCAGGGCATGGAACATTCCATCTCCAAGATCATGCTGTCCGGCGGGATCGCCAACCTGGGGAATATCTCCAAATTCATTACGAGCGAGTTCAAGGTGCCGGTGGAGATAGCCGATCCGTTCGGTTTTTTGCCGGAGCATGGCAATGTGCCTAAGGATGTTTTGCCTTCGCTGGCGGTGGCGGCCGGCCTGGCTTTGAGAAAGCTCAAGGACTGGGAATAATTTCCTGATATGATAAAGATCAATTTAATCCCGCCGGAGTATATTGAGAAGCTTAACAACAGGGCTATCATTGCCAAGGCGGTGGCTGCGGGCGTGATCACGGTGGCGTTAATAGTGCTGCTTTCCGGCTGGCATATAGCCAGGGCGACCGCTATGGAGCTTAAGATGAACCGCCTGGAGGTGGAACTTAAGACTCTCCAGGCCGATGTGGACAGGGTCAAGGCTATAGAGGCGCAGATAGCCGAAGTCCAGCGCTATCTGGATTCCATTAACGGCATTGCGAAGGGCAGGCTTGTTTATACGCATTTTATGCAGGACCTGGCCGTTAACCTGCCCGGGACTATCTGGTTCGGCGCCATAAACACTTCCCTGAGTGGCTCCACGCTTTCCCTTACGTTTACCGTCAAGTCCAATTCCGCTTATGACCTGGCCTATTGGATAAACGCGCTTGAGACAAACGCTAAATATTCGGATGTCGGAGTCACCGCGATATCCGCGGCAGATTCCGAATCAGGCAGGACTTTATCCACGACCATAACCGTAAAGTATATTTATAAATAGGCCGGGCGTTCTATGAACAAACTACAGCAGCTGACAAAAGAACAATTGGCTAAAATAGGCGCGGGGGTGCTTTTCGGCGCCCTGTTCATATATGGGTACACCGTTTATTTTTGGATCCCCACCGCCCGTAAAATAGAGGGTAATTCCCAGAAAGTGGCTTCCATGGAAAGCGATATCTTCAAAGCAAAGATGCAGAAGGCAAAATATAAGGATCTGGAAGCCAAGCTGGTCTCGCTCAAAGAAGAGAAGGAAGCGGCCCAGAAAAAACTGCCCAGGGAACGTAAGCTCCCCGACCTCCTTAAGACATTGACGGCGTTGAGCGCAAAGTATAAGGTCAGTATCCAGTCCATAACGCCGGCCGGGAATACGAAAGGGGAATACTTTACGAAGGCTTCGTATCAGATAAGCCTGACGGGAGATTATCACGCCCTGGGGCGATTCTTGACGGCTTTAGGGCTTGAGGAGAGGATCCTGACCATGGAGAACCTTGTGATTTCCGGGACTCCGGGGGCTGCCGCTTCCACCTCCGCCACCTTCACGCTTTTAGCGTATCAGTACAACGGCTGACGATCAGGAGTAAGAAAGGCTATGGGTACTAGAACATCCGGGTATATTAGGCCGCGGGATTTAACGCAACATCCCTCTTTTCCCCGCTTGCTCCCCGCGCGGGTTAAGCTGGCTTTGTCTGCGGTCTGCGCCCTTGTGCTTTTGTGCGGTTCCGGGGCAGGCGCCCAGAGCGGTCCGGTTGTGGCCGTTTCCACCCCGGTTTTGACCGTGGAACAGCTGTATCGGCCGGCCAATATGAGGGACCCCCTCAAGGTTTCCACCGTGTTTGGCGATGAGCATTCCCCCAAGTCCCAGGTCGCGCTCTCCGATTTGTCAAAATCTACTTTCAGCGTCTACAACCTTTCTCTCACCGGCATCATGGAGGATAGCCGCTCCAAGGAAGCGATGCTTGCGGATAAAACTACCGGATCGATATACCTCCTCAAGGGCGGCAGGCTTATGGACTCTAAGAAAAAACTGCTGCCCGGAGTAACCGGCGTTATAAAAGGAAAGCAGGTGATACTGCTGACGGAAGATAAAAAAGTCCATCAGCTGAATCTGCGCGAGAAAGAATAACCGATACAAAAATAGGAATTAAGATATGAAAAAAATGACAGCTTTGATCATAACCGCCCTTTTTCTGGCGCAGAATCCCATCTTCATCTACGCCGCGGAAAACGTTATTGTCAAATCGGTGAGGGTCTCGTCCGAGAGTGTTTATATAACAACGGACAAGCCGGTGAAATATAAAACTTTTACCATGAGCGCGCCTCCCAAACTGGTGGTGGAACTGGAAGACTCCAGGCTTAAGACGCTGGAGGAGATCCCGGTCAATAGCGTGTTCATCCGAAAGGTCCGGACCGGGCAGTTCAAGACCACCCCTGTGAGCGTATCCAGGATCGTTATCGAGCTGACCCAGAAAGCCGTTTACGACATAACCCAGAAGGGCACCGAACTGATGGTGGTTATCGGCGGAAAGCTCAGCGCCCCGAAGCCGGGTCTTAAAGACGCCCCTGCCGGCGCCGCGCCGGTCCCCGAAGGCATAAAAGTAATACCCCCAAGTTCCCAGACCAAGGCGGAGTCCGTGGTTGAGCCTGTAGCCGTAAAACCGGCCGGCAAACCTGAAACCGCGCCTGTCATTGTCCCCCGGAAAACCGTCCCGGTATCAGCCGGCAGGCGTTCAAAGAGCATCATGGGCGGTCTGCCTACCGAGCCCATAAACCTGGACTATCCCTCCGCCGAGATCCGGGACATTATAAGCATGCTGGCCGCCAAAGCCGGCATCAATATTATTTATTCCGAAGATGTGACCGGCACCACGAGCGTTAATCTGAACAAGGTTCCTTTCGACGAGGCCTTCAGGACTATTTTGAGCGTGAACGGTTTAGCGGCGCAGCAGGTGGGTGATAATATCCTCAGGATAGCGACTCCGCAGACTTTCCTGGCCGAGCAGAAAAAGGCCTATCAGCAGACCCGTGTCTTTTTTCTTAACTATTCCAAGGCCGTGGACGTTAAGACGCAGTTGGATTCCGTGGCTTCCGCGGAGAAACGCACGGCCAACTGCGCTATCGATGATGCGAACAACGCCCTTATCGTGACTGATTCCGCCGCGGGGCTCGAAAATACGGCCCTGCTTATAAGAGACCTTGACCGCATACCCAGGCAGGTGGTTATAGAGGCCAAATTCGTGGAAGTGTCCCTTCAGGACGATTATCATATGGGGATACAGTGGTATGCCGGCCGCTTGAGAAACGGAGTGATAGCCCAGGCCGCGAATATAATTCCATTTGCTGAAACCATTTACGGCCAGTTTAATCTGGGCAAAGTGACGGCTAATTCCACGCTTGACGCCACCATCATGGCCGCGGCGCAGCAAGGAAAGGCCAAAATCCTGTCCGATCCGAAGGTCACCACGCTGAACAATAAAGAAGCGGTTATCAATATTACCCAGCAGATCCCGTACACTACTGAGGAATGGTCGGCCACCACGCCTCCCGTAAGAAGCATTAAATCCGTGTATGTGACTACCGGTATCACGCTTAAGGTTACGCCCGTCATCAATACCGACGGCAGGATCTTAATGAAAATAGCTCCTTCCGTAAGCCAGGCGTCCGCTAATACCACTATTATCGGCGGCGCGCCGGGCATAGACACAAGAGAGGCGAATACCAATGTCATCATCAAAAACGGAGAAACAATCGTCATAGGCGGTCTGATACATGACACGCAGTCCAATACTGTTTTTAAAATTCCGCTGCTTGGTGATATCCCTCTTATAGGCTGGTTGTTCAGGAAAAAAAGCGTCGTAAGGAACCGGATGGAACTTCTGATATTCGTGACGCCCAAGATCATGGAAGACTGACGGTCCGTTGAAATCCCTCCTTTCGGGGGGGCGATTTTTGCCCAAAATTGCTTCCTAGTGCTGCTGCGGGCAAATTATGCGGCATTAGCCCTCGGCCTTCCTGGAATATGCTTGTTTTTATTTTGTCTTCCTTATTGCTGCTTGCGCCCGCCTTGCAGGGGGTTTGGGATTTTCAGACGCAATTCATCTTCGAGGCCGCCGTCTTTCTGACCGGCGGCCTTTGGCTTTTTAGCGGCGGCCTGGCCGTACGGCCGTTTTGGGGTGGAGCGCCGCGGCTGTTTTCATCCGCGGAGCAATCCCCGGGAAGGGTGGACGCCTTTCTGTCCGAAAAGCGGAACATGCCGTTGTTCCTCGCGGCTTTCTTCTCATTGCTGGCGGCTGTTTTGAGTCCGGTGCGCGCCCTGGTAGTTCCGGAATGGTGGACTTTTGCGACGGGGATTTTTGTCATAATGCTAGCCGGCTGCTTGAAAGCCGAGGAGCGGCGCTGGGCCGATCTCGCTTTGCGGTTTTCCGCCTGGTTTATCGCCCTGTTAAGTCTTTACCAGGCATTCATCCTTAAAAGTTCCGATATATCGGCTTCGCTCGCTAATCCCAATTCTCTCGCCCTATTCACGCTTTTGCTGCTGCCGATGGCCATGATATGGAAAGATTTTTTTCTTATGGGCGCGCTTGTTATTTCATTGGTGTGGACTCAGTCCGCGGCCGCCCTGCTGGCTCTGCTGGTCGCGGCCGGGTTTTACGCCCGGGATAATATGAAAGCGGAAGGTGTTAGGAAAAATTGGCCGGTCCTGCTTCTGATGTCGGTGGTGGCGGCGCTGGCGTTCTCCCAGCTTGAGTTCCGTTCTTTACTTGACCGGCTTGGCTGGTGGCACGCGGCCTTAAAAATGTTCGCCGAACGCCCCGCTCTGGGTTTCGGTCCCGGGTCTTTCGCTTATGTTTATCCGGCCTATCATGGCTATCAAAGCCAGGGCTTGTCCACCACTTACGTGCATAATTATTACATTGAATTTCTGGCGGAAAACGGTTTTTTCGCCTTTGCGTTTTGGGGCTGGGCGGTCGCGTCGCGTTTTAAAGATGTATGCGGACTGAAAAAATACGCGCTTATTGCCGCGCTGACGCATTCTTTGGCGGATTTCGGCCTGGCCGTCCCGGCTAATTTTTTCGTATTCTGCTATCTCTTAAGCGGTCCGGAGTCGCAAGTTTCATACGCCTCCGAGCCGGATCGGGCTTCCCCGCGGGGGATAACTAAAACATGGGCCGCCGCGGCCGCACTGGCTTTGACCTGTTTCGCGGCCCTCTGCTCCGTTTTTTCCTCCCAGTTGAAACTTGAGAGTCTTCGCGCCGGGGCGCTTACGGCTTTATTGGCGGGCGATTATGCCAGGGCCGAAGTGTTCCTGGAGGACGCGGCGCGTCTGGCTCCCCGTAATCCGCTTGTTCCCAGGCTGCTTGGCCAGGTCCGTATGCGCTCAGGATTTGATAAAAATAATACAGGCGGGCTCTTCGCCGCGGCGGCCGATCTTGAGCGGGCGGTGATCATGGACCCGTATAACGCCGGCGTCTGGCGCGAGCTTGAAGGGCTTTATTCCGCGGTCGGGGAGAAATCCCTGCTGGACGGCCTCCTGAAAAGAAAGGCGGAGGTGTTCAGGTGAACCGGAACTCACAGGCGTCTTTGCTGCCGGCCCTGTTCCTGGCGCTGGCCGCGGCTTTGGGCGGCTTAAGGGCGTGGGAGGCTTTATCCGTTTTTTCGGCGGTGTTCTTTCTATGCCTCGCTTTTTTAGACGAGGACTTTTCGGTTTCAGGCCTGGGAGTTTGGGGGCTGTTGGCGTTGTGGCTGGCCGTCGGACTGGCATTTTCCCCCGAACCGCTGAATAGTTTCGGGCACTTTTCCAGGTATTTATTGTTTTTTTCTTTTTTTATTTTTTCCAGCCGGCGGGCGCCGTCTGCCGGCCGGCTTTGGGCGGGGGCCGTATTTCTACTGAGCGCTCTTGCCTCGGTGTTTTCGGTCGCGGAGGCTCTTCTGGGTATGGGGCCGGGCGGTATTCTGGGCGTTAATCCTAATTACGCCGCCGCCTTTATGGCGGCGGCATTGGCCGGTTCCGCCGCCTTGCTGGCCGTGGCGGCGGGAAAAGCGGAAAAACTACGCGCCGTGGCGGGCCTTATTCTTTTTTCCGCGGGCCTTCTGGCCGCAAATTCCAGGGGAGGGCTTTTGGGCGCGCTGGCCGCGGTGTTCTATCTTTTATGGCTGAGGAGAGCCTTGCGCCCGGCTCTGTATTTAACGGCAGGGCTTCTGCTTATCGCCGCCCTGCTGCCTAAAGAGCAGTTCGGCTGGATTTTAAAACTGGACGACCCGTATTCACTGGAGCGGCTCAAGATCTGGAGGACCGCTCTGGACGCTATAGTCGCCAGTCCGTTTTTTGGCTCCGCTCCGGGTCTTTTTGAGCGGGCTTTTGAGGTTTTTAAATTCCCTTTTTATAACGGCATTTCATATTATGGCCATTCCACTCCGCATGCCCACAGCGAACTTTTAAATATCGCCGCCGAAGCCGGTATACCGGCGGCCTGCCTTATGATCTGGGGCTGGGGACGCGCGGTATTCGCGGCGGACGATGCCGGGCGGTGGGGGCCGGTGCTTAAAGTTTTTGCCGTCTCGCTGTTCGTGCAGGCCGCGGTGGATATTATTTTCTATTCAGGCGCCGTGCAGTTGTTCTTTTTCGGGACGCTGGGGCTGTTGGCCGCCGATGGCAAGCGGACGGCCGAAGTTCCCGGCTCCCGCGTCAGGGCGCTGTCGTTTCTGCTGGTCTGCTGGTGCGCGGCGTTCGTGTTGCGCTCCGGATTCGAGCACGATAAAACCTGCGCTTTGGACGCGGACAAGCCGCCGGTCATGAGAGAGGCGTGTCTTAAGACCGCCGTTGTTTTTGCTCCCGGCGACGCCGCCCTGCTTGAGGCTGCTGTTCCTCTTTCACTGGCCGTTTATGGTAATTACGCACATACCGCGGCATTGGCCGAAGAATCGGCTTTGAAACGTCCCAGGGATCCTTTTCCATTGTTCGCCCGTGCCGAAGCGTTTTACAAGGCGGGAGCTAGCCAGCCCGCTAAAACGGAATTATACCGCGCTCTTGCGCTGGAACCGGCCTTTCTTCGCGCGCGTCTGCGCCTCGCCGGTATACTGGCCGAAGAAAAGTATTACCGGGGCGCGGCGGCTGAACTGTCCAGGCTGGAAGCTGAACTCGGTAAAAACAGGGCGGCGCCGGGGTGTAATTATGACCGCGATCTGCTTGCCATGCCGGAAGGACCGTACGCGGAGCTTAGGAAAAAGATGCGCCAGGTACCGGGGCGGTTACCGTAGCGGGTCCGGCGGGGATCCGTCCCGCGCGTGTGTTATGTGAGGCTTAATAAGCGCGGGATGTGAAGATGGGACGCGGCAGTGCAACTGAAAAATATGGAAGAAAATGTGCGCTGGCAGGACTATTGCTTTAAACCGGAAACCGCGTTATGCGGCAACGCCGTCCGGCTGCTGAAGAACGGGGATGAGGCTTTTGCGGAGATCTTTAATGTGCTGCGCGCGGCCAAAGAATATATCCTGCTGGAATTCTACTGTTTCGCCGACGATTCCGTGGGGCGGATGTTGCGGGATCTGCTGTTGGAAAAAGTAAGACAGGGCGTGGGCGTTTATCTGATCTACGACTCCGTCGGTTCCATTCTGACCGATAAGGATTTTTTTTCAGCCATGTCAGCCGGCGGGATAAAAGTGGGGGAATTCAGGCCGGTGGTGCTTTGGAAGCCGTATTGGAACTGGATCAAGCGCGATCACCGCAAGATCATTTGCGTCGATGGCGAAACGGCCCTTGTGGGCGGGTTCAATATAACGGTTTACGACGCGCCTGTGTCGCTTGGCGGCCGCGGCTGGAAGGATGCGCAGGTTCGCGTGGAAGGGCCTGTGGTTGGCGAGGTGGAAAGACTTTTTTGGGGATCCTGGGAAGCCAGCGCCTCCGCGCCCGGAGCGGCCCCGCCCGCTATTCCCCGTTCCGGCGCGATGTGGGAAAAAGTGCTGCAACGCTGTCCGCCTATTGCGCAATATTTGAGCGGGCGCCGGAATAAGCAGGGAGCGGCTCAAAACATGCGGGCAGGTCCCTCTAATGCGCCCGCCCGCGGCGTAATCGCCCATAAGCCGGCGGGCAAAGTCTACGGAAAAAGGCCCGCCAATATTTATGCGGCGGTCCTGTCGGCATCCGGTATGCGGAACTTAAGGTCCATAAGGCGGGGATACAGCTATGCCATAGACAGGGCCAAAAGATATATCTATATTACGAACGCGTATTTCCTCCCGGATCGGTTCGTTTACCGGCGTCTTATAAAGGCGGTCAGGCGCGGCGTGGATGTGCGTATTATCGGGCCCTATAAGACTGATCATCCATATATTCGCTGGGCCACTTTGTCCATATACCCGCACATGATAAAGAACGGCATCAAAGTATATGAATGGCAGGGTGGGATCCTGCACTCAAAGACGGCTGTGATAGATGGGGTCTGGGCCTCGATAGGCAGCCATAACCTCGATCACAGGAGCCTGCAATATAATCTGGAAGTAAATATCAACATCTACGATCATCAATTCGGTTGTGAGATGGCCAGGGTTTTCAAAGATGACCTTAAAGGTTCCAGGCTGGTGACGCTTGCCGAAATTAAAAACCGGCCGTTTCTTTCCATAGCGTCCAGCAAGCTGTTATATCTTTTCAGGTCATTGCTTTAACAGCGCAAGGTATAAGGTATACAGGGAATATGCTTTGAAAAATACTTTACAGCTCAGGATTATGAAAACAGGAATTTTTGCGCTGATCTTGATCCCGATTCTTTTTTTGCCTGGTTCTTTGAAAGTCAGGGCGGAGAATTCTGAGATCCCGCCCTCCTCCGCCGACGCCGAAGAGCTGCGTGTCATCAGCGACAGGCTGGCCACCGGTCTTTTTTTCAGGGGAGAGTTGGCCGATCGTATAATGGATGCCGGTTTCCAGGCCCGGTTTGTAAGGTTGACCGGGCGGGAAACCCGCGCAGATGTCCGGCTGGCCTTGCTTGATTGGATCGGGAAAAATACGGAAGAGGCCGCCAGGCTCTACTTTTATTTTAAGGGGAGGGGTTCTTCTCCCGTGCGGCCGCCGGAAGCCGCGGTATATAGGATTCCGTCCTGGGAAATAAACCCTAATTTCATAGAACTGGTGCGGGGTGTGAACAAGGCCGCAAAAGACTCCGCGGCCGGTGATGAGGAGATCAGCCTTATAGCTCAAAGGCTTTTTGAGGGCCCCCAGGCTCCTCCGGAAGCTTACTCTCCCTGGCTCCCCGGGGGTTCCGGTGGGGCCGCGGCTCAGGGGGCGGGCAGCGCCGCGGGTATTAAGTATGCCGATTACAAATTGGATCCGGCCCGGGTGGAGCGTGAGAGCCGGGCTTTGGGCGTCTGGTTTGAACTCCTGAGCGCGGCGCTGGAGGCTGAGTTCGGGAATAAAGAAAAAAGCTACGGACTAAGCCGGTCCCACCGCCTTTTAGACGAGACATTTTATCTTTACGGGAAATTTGTGGTGGCGCTGTCCGGTTTGAAAGGCCGAAGCAGGATAACGGAAAAGGAAGCCGCGGGCCTGGAAGCTTTCCGGCGCGCTCTAAGAAAAAATCTTGGAGAACTGGAAGCGTTGCGTTTGATGCGCAGGATAAATAAACTCGCCGGCGCTTTGCGGGCGGATGCTCCCGGCGCAAAAGCCCTGAGGGCAGATGCGCTCCGCATAGAAGAGGGTGTTAAGGCGTTCCTTGCCGAACTTGAGGGAAATCCGGAAAGTTTTAAATCTTCCGGACGCAGCTTGTACGAGATAAACACCGCTTCGGATTTTTGGATGCTCAGATTCTCCGCCCACGGGCGTCTTTCGGACCTGAAAAAAAGAATGGAGACCAGGTTTTTTTCCTGCGTACTTGATAAAATTGTTTTCACCTATTTATCCCGGTTCTACCGCTCGGCAGATTACGTGAGGCTGGCCGCCGCGCAGGCTGGGCGCGTGAAGGCGATAGATGTCTCGCTTGAGGGTATTGCCGCGGGCGACTATAACAAGACCGCCGCTTTTTCCCCGGATGGCGGAAGAAAACTGTTGATACGGGAGATCTCCGAGGCTGAAGCCGACGCCGGCCGGATCGAGGCCTACTCCAGATTCAACCGGCGGCTGCAATTTTTTTTATGGGACGTTTTCGTGAATCCGTTCGGCCTGGAGCCGGGGCCAAGGCTTATAAGCGCGGAAAATAAACTTATATTTTAATGAAGAAAGTAAAGACCCTCATCATAGCTTCCTTCGGTCTGGAGCCTAAACATATAACTCTGGAGACGCTGGCCGCCTTGAAAAAATGCGACGCCGTGTTCTCGGACTGCCTTGATGGTGCGGGTGGCGCTGGGGAATTTATACGCAGAGCCTGCGTTAATTTTGAATTTTTGCGGGGATTTCCGGGGCGCGGGATAGCCGCCAGGTTGAATGAAGCTTTTATCCGTCACGATACCGTCGGCTTTCTTACCTATGGGAATCCTTGTTTTTTAAATCCCGCCACGACATTGATAAGCGGTATTATGGCCGCGGCCAAGGTTAAGGTCAGCATCCTGCCGGCTGTTTCTTCTTTTGATTCAATCGTGAATCTGCTGGACCTTAATAAATTTTCGTTGAGCGGACTGCGGCTGGTGCGGTCTGTGGAAGACATGGAGGAAATGTTGTTCGTTCCGGAGATGGAAACGTTATTGTTCCTGCCGGGGCATCTGAACAGGAAGGAAAACGAAAAACACAAAAAACGATTTTTAAACAGCCTGCGCTCCGCTTACCCCGGTGAACATGCGGTTTTTCTGATAAACCGGCCCTGTATGGATAGCGGCGGCGGCCTGATAAAAACGACCGTATCCGGGTTTGAAAATATTTTTGATAAAGTGGATAAAGCCACCACGGTTTTTCTGCCGGCGGCGGCCGAAAATACAAAGTATGACCGGCTGCTCCCGCCCGGAGCCGATGCCGGATCGCTTCCGGATAAATGTTTAAAAAAAGAAAAAACGCTGATCATCGCCTCTTACGGTCTCAAACCGAAACAGATCACGCTTGAAACTTTATCCGCCCTTAAAAAATGCGGCATGGTTTTTTCGCACAGCCTGGAAAGCGGATGCGGGGATTTTATTGCGCAGTCCTGCGCGGGATTCGAATCTTTGCGGCTGCTCACCGGGGCCGCAATAGCGGCCAGGCTTGAGAAAGCTTTTATAGACCATGATGTCGTAGGTTTTCTCACTTGCGGAAACCCTTTTTTCCTGAACGCCACCACAGCGCTGATAAAAAACAGTATGGCCGCGGCCAAGGTTCAGGTCCACGTCCTGCCGGCTGTTTCTTCTTTTGATTCAATCGTGAATCTGCTGGATCTTAATAAGTTTTCGTTGAACGGACTGCGGGTGGTGGATACGGCGGCCTCCATGGAGGATATGCGGTTCACTCCAGAGATGGATACGCTGTTCTTTGTGGCGGGGGATCTGAATCTGAAAGGGAATAATAAGCCTCGCGCGGCTTTCCTTAAGGGGGTGGCGTCGGTTTATCCAGGAGCTCATCCGGTAAACATCATCAATTGCCCCTCCATAGATGATGCTCCCGGACGATTGATAAACACAACGGTTGCCGAATTTGCGGGAGTTTTTTCAAAAGTCAATAAAGCGTCCACCATTTTGGTTCCCGCCGTAACCGGAAAACAGAATAAATAATGTTATAAAACCGGAAAAAGTGGAAAGACGATTTGCTCTTCATGCCGGTACGCGGACGAATATTTAAATCGCCTCAGATCTATTCTTTTGCGCGTTCGATCCTGTTTTCCAATAGCTCCAGTATCCTGAGGTCGCTCTTGTAGCGCAGGAGTCCGCGGGCTTCCGAAAGCGGCCGCCACTGTATGCCGAAGATCTCTTCCGGCGTTTTTACCGCCCCGTCTCCGCCCACGCGCTTCATCAGATACCAGCGCACGTCCTTGTCCACGGGGCGGCCGTTCCTGACAAAAGAATACTCGGCTGTGTACAATTCGCTTATTATTTCGCAGTCAAAGCCGGTTTCTTCCGCCACTTCCCGGCATGCGGCGGTCCTGGGCGTTTCTCCCAACTCCAGGTGGCCTTTGGGGAAAGTCCATACTTTAACGCCTTTCAGGTCCCGCATCAATATCAAAAGTACGCACCCATCCTCAAGGATGATCCCGCCGGCGGCATGTTCGCGGTCCCTTTCAGCCTGCACGGGCGAGCTCCCCGGCGAGCGTGAACAACGCGGCCTCGTTGAAAGGCCTGGCCATAAACTGGACGCCTATGGGCAAACCGTCTTTTGACTTGCCGGCGGGAAAAGACCTGCCGCATAGCCCGGCCAGATTGCAGGGGATGGTGAAGATGTCGGACAGGTACATTTCATCCATCCAGGCAAAAATATTTTTCAGCTGTTCAGTGTATGGTTTTTTTTCTTCGGGCAGGAGTTCAAGTCTCGCCAGCTCGGCTATATCGCCCACATCTTTTTCGGTTATTTTCACAAAAAGCTCCCCCGGAACCTCATCCCTTTTATATCGGCTGCAACGGCGCGTATTTAAGCATGAAGGTCTGTCTGACGCCGCTGTCGAAGACAACGGTCACCTTGGCGAACTCGCCCGATCCTATCTGGTCCACCACCCGCCCGGGCCCGTATACAGGATGGGCCACTTTGCGGCCTTTGCCTACCCGTGGTATGGAAGCCGGGGGCGGATAGGCTGCCGTCTCCGGCGCGTCGTCCATGTCCCGTTTCCGGGCGGACTCTTTGGCTATACGGCTTTCAAAGATGAATCTGGAGGCCATATTCGGGTAAGTGGTGCCGAAGATCTTTCTGGTGCAGGCCCAGGTCAGGTAAAGCCGGTCTTTGGCGCGGGTCATGCCCACATAGGCCAGGCGCCGTTCCTCTTCCATGTGCTCGTCCGAGGAGTTGGCGGAGTTTATCGGGAAAAGTCCCTCTTCCAGGCCGGTCAGAAAGGCCGCGGGGAATTCCAGGCCTTTAGCCAGATGCACGGTCATAAGCGTTACGGCGTGGGTGTCGGTGTTGAGGCTGTCCACCTGCGAAGCCAGCATCACTTCCTCAAGATATTTGTGCAGTGTGGGCGCTTCGCCCTCTTTACGCGCTTTGTCCTCGAATTCTTTGACCGCGTTGACCAGTTCCTGCAGGTTGCCCAGGCGGTTCAGCGTTCCTTCGGGGTCTTTCTGCGATTCCTCCTCAATGGATTGCCAGTAACCGGATTTGCTCAGGATTTTCTCCAGCATCAAAGTGGGGGTGTTGGTGAACATGTCGGACTTTACGTCGTCCAGCATGGCGATGAACTCCCGCATGCCGCGCCTTGCCGCGGGGGTCAGATCGGGGATCTGATCTTCCGTGAGCATGGCGTCGTAGATGGTGATTTCCTTCAGGCGGGCGTAGGCCATGAGCTTTTCTAACGCGGTCTTGCCTATGCCGCGGGTCGGAGTGTTTATTACGCGCAGCAGGCTTACCGTGTCGGCCGGGTTGACCAGGATCTTCAGGTAACTTATAGTGTCCTTTATTTCCTTGCGGTCGTAGAACCTGACCGAGCCTATGAGCCGGTACGGGATCCGGCCCCGGCGGAACATCTCTTCAAAAGAGCGGCTCTGGGCGTTGGTGCGGTAGAAGACCGCGATATCGTTATAGCCGAGGCCCGCGCGGGCGGTCAGCCATTTCACTTTCTCCATTATGCCTTTGGCCTCTTCCATTTCGTTGGCGAATTCCAGCAGCTCCACGGCTTCGCCTTCGGGCTTTTCTGTCCAGAGATCTTTCGGTTTGCGGCCTTTGTTGTGCTTTATCACTTCATTGGAGGCGTTTAGAATTCTGGAGGTGGAACGGTAGTTCTGCTCAAGGACGATGGTTTTGGCGTCGGTGAAATCTTTCTCAAATTCCAGGATGTTTCGTATATCCGCGCCGCGCCAGCCGTACACCGATTGATCGGGATCGCCGACCACGCAGAGGTTCCGCTGTTTTGCGGAAAGCGTTTTGACCAGCACATATTGGGCGTGGTTGGTGTCCTGGTACTCGTCCACCAGTACATATTGGAAATATTCCTGGAAGTATTCCCGGATATCATCTTTTTCCTTTAAAAGTTCGGCGGTCCTTAAGATCAGGTCGCCGAAATCCAGCGCGCCCGCCTCGTTGAGTTTTTTCTGGTAGCGGTGATAGATCTGGGCGGCTTTCAGGCGGTTCGGTTCTCCCGAGGCCTGCGCGTTTATAAGGTAAGAGCCCGCATCCAGCAGATCGTCTTTGGCTCTTGAGATGATGGAGACATAGAGCCCGGCCTTGGTTTTTTCGCTCTCAAGTCCCAACTCCTCCAGAGAGAGCTGGATCAGTTTCTTCTGGTCGTCCTCGTCGTAAATCACAAAATCCGGTTTTATATTTATAAGGCGGCCGTGGGTGCGCAGCATTCTGGCGCCGAAGGCATGGAAAGTGTGTATCCACATGCCGCCGGAGTAGGGGACTATTTTGGCTATCCGGTGCTGCATTTCCTGGGCGGCCTTATTGGTGAACGTGATGGCCAGTATCCGGGCCGGGGGGACTCCGGAGGCTATCAAAAGCGCGATCTTGGAGGTGAGAGTCTTGGTCTTGCCGGTTCCGGCGCCGGCAAGTATCAGCACCGGGCCGCCGAAATACCGCACGGCCTCAAGCTGCTTGGGGTTCAGGCCCAATTTGGGTAAAATGGCGGGGTCCAGCTGAATGTCCAGTACGTTCATGATACATAGATTTTATATTTTTTAGCCCCGCTTATGCCGGACTATTATCTTTTGACCGGGTGGCGCTCTGTTCATGAGCCGGCAAACTTGCGAAATCATCCGGGCGCGGCACAGCCATAGGCTAGTGCTTTGTGACGGCACCTACGCAAGTATTGGCCGTCTGTGGCACATAGTGCTTTGTGACGGCACCTACGCAAGTATTGTATTATAGGTGAAATGAACGGCGGATGAGCGTTTTTAAGGGTTCGGGGCGTATGGGCTGGGATAATTCATGATAATTGGCCGGGTGTTTTCTCCAGATTGAAAAAAGGTGATTTTAAATATGGATTTTACAGGAGTGGCAAAATGACGCGTTGCCCGCTATGCGGTGGAGATGTCTCCGCCTTAAAAACCGAGCCTCTTGAATGTGGCGCATGCGGACTCGCTTTTAATGTTAAAAGGTGTTTTTGCGCCCCTGTTTACGAGCCCGGCCTTGAGACCGGTATTTACCGTATAGCCAAGGAAAGGCTGTTTTCTTTGGCGCTGGATTTTTTGGAACGGGTTTTGCCGGGGAAAGGCCATCTTTTGGATATAGGATGCGCCGTGGGAGAGTTTCTTAAAGCCGCTGCGGCGCGGGGGTGGAAGGCCGAAGGAGTGGAGATAGACCCGGTGCTGGCTATTAAGTCTTCCGAACTGGGCTTTGAGGTCTCAACAAGGTCCGTGGAGGAAGCCGGACTGAAAGGTGATTGTTATTCGGCGGTGACGGTTTTTGAAACTTTCAGCCAGATGAACGACCCGGCTGCGGCTGCGGCCGAAATATACAGGCTGCTTGCGCCCGGCGGAATTATTTATCTGCGTGAATTTAACGCGGCCTTCCATCTGCCGCTTTACCGTCTGGAGTGCCGGGGTCTTTTCAAAGTTCTGGGCGCCAGCCCTTCAGTGCTGCATGATTTGAATTTTAGGCCCAAAACCCTGCGCTTCATGCTTGAGCGCGCCGGCTTTCGTGACATAAACTTGCGGAATTCTCCGCCCACCTCCGGCGACCCCTACCGCACCGGCGGCCGGCTGGGAGGAATTTTTACCCGCAGTTTTAAGATTCTATACTATATGCTGGCGCAGGCGTTGTGGGTGATCACTTTCGGGCGCGGTTACGCCGGTTCAACCCTGATAGGCACCGCGCGCAAATAGCCGTCTGATGGCCACAGGCCTTGATACATCTTTTGTGCCGGTCCCTTTTCCCCTGCAATTTATTTCGGCGGACTTTATACGTTGAACTTGAAGAAGCAGATATCCCCGTCCCGCATGGCGTATTCCTTGCCTTCCGAGCGTATGAGGCCTTTTTCCTTCAGAACCTTCTCCTCCCGGTGGAGCTCTATGTCGGAGAAAGAATAGACTTCGGCGCGGATGAAACCGCGTTCTATGTCGGAATGGATCTTGCCGGCGGCTTGCGGCGCCTTGGTTCCGGCGGGGATGGTCCAGGAGCGGACTTCGTCCTCGGAGCCGGCGGTGAAGAAAGAGATGAGCTTCAAAAGTTCGGTGGAAGCGCGGATTATCTTTTCAAGACCCGTGTATGTTTCCCCCAGGTCTTTGAGAAAGACCGCCCTTTCCTCGTCGGCCAGCTCTATGAGTTCGGATTCTATTTTGGCGGAGATCTGCACGAAACCGGCGCCGCGCCCTTCGGCAAAAGCCTTGAATTTATTCACCACGGACATGTCGGGAGTTTCGGCCGTGTTGGCCACGTAGAGGATGGGTTTGTTCGTCAGTAAATTAAAATCCCGGAGTTCTTCCTTGGTATAGCCGGCGGCCGAGGCGGGCTGTCCGGCGCCCAGAAGATCGTGGAGTTTCTGGAGTTTTTCCATCTTCTCTTTTGCTTCCTTGTTGCCGCTCCGGACCATGCCGGTGTTCTTGTCTATCATCTTATCCACGGCTTCCAGGTCCGAAAGCATCAGTTCCGTTTCTATGACTTCCACGTCCCTGACGGGATCTATTTCGCCCAGGACATGCACCACGTCGGGGTCCGCGAAACAGCGGACCACCTGCACGAGGGCGTCAACCTCGCGGATATTGGCTAAAAATTTATTGCCCAGGCCCTCTCCCTTGGAGGCGCCTTTGACCAGGCCGGCGATATCCACGAACTTTATATAAGAAGGTGTTTTCTTCGGCGGCTTGAATATGTCGTACAGCCTGTCCAACCGTTTGTCCGGGATGGAAACCACTCCCACATTGGGCTCTATGGTGGTGAAGGGGTAATTCGAACTGGCGGCGTGGGCCCTTGTCAGAGCGTTGAAGAGAGTGGATTTTCCCACATTCGGCAGGCCTACGATTCCTATTTCCATGGTTTTCCTGTATCCGGGACCGGGTGATCAGAATTCGTCCGCTATTTCAGCGGACGTTTGTTGAATAAATCTAGGAGCCTGTCCGACATAAGGCTTTCATGACGAAATTGCCGATTTTGAAGCCGAGCCGAAGCGATGCGAAACGAGCAGGCTCCAATGAACCTGTAAGTTGAGCAGCGCGATGGCGCAGGCAAAAAGCGGCAATTGTAGACGAAATTGCTTATGTCGGACAGGCTCCTAGACATCTCGCGCTTACAAAGTCTTAACTGCCGGCTGTTTTTTTTACCAACTGCTCCACCGCCCCGCGTATTTCTGTTAACACTTCTTCAAATGCCTTGTCGTTTTTCCCCATAGGGTCCCGCAGGTCCTTGCCGCTGAGCCCGTTGCAATAGTCCAGGAAAAGGTGCATCTTGCGCAGACTTTGGGGAAACTTGTCGGCCAGATGTTCAAAATGGCAGGTTTCCATAACAAGTATCAGGTCGGCCCAGTTGATGTCGGGTTCCGTTATAAGCGTCGGAGTGTGTGCGGTGTCGGTTATCCCCATGCGGTTCAGGAAAGCGCTTATCTGCCGCGGTATTTTACAGTAAGCCTGTGCCGCGGTTCCGCGCGATCTTACCTCAAACCCCGCGCCGCCGGCATGCAGCAGCATTTTCTCCGCAGCCGGGCTGCGGCACATATTACCGGTGCAAACAAAAAGTACTTTCATCCCTAAAGTTTATCATTTTTACCAAATTTTGTTGCCTGCCCCCGCCCTAAAGCGATAGAATTGGGGAAGCCCCGGCGGGATGGCGGGAAAGCGGGGTGGCTAGACGGCTGGGCTGCTAGACAGCTAAGCAGCCAGAAATGCGAAGACGGCGGGGAGGCTAGGCGGTCAGAAAATAGAAAAACTTGCCGGCGCCCCGGGTTGCTCTTCTCGTCTGATCCTTTCCTTAAGCCAGGCAATTTAGCTATCTAGCTGTCTAGCCGCCCAGCTGTCCAGCCGTCTTATTCTTATGGAAATTTTTCTTTTACTATCTTTGGTCTTCGCGCCGCTGGCTTTCGCAAGTGTCGAACCCTGGGCCCTTGCTATACTTCAGATCTCCACTTTTTCCGCGGCCATATTCCTTCTCAAGCGCCCCCGGCCATTCTACTACGCGCTGACAAATAAAAGCCTTCTTCTTTCCATCCTTGCCGTGGCTTTCCTGGGCCTGTTCCAGGCCATCAGCGAGAATCCCATAAATGCCCCCTCCATGCTTTTGTTTACAACCTGGCGGCCCGCCACGCTTAACGCAGTGCTGTTATGGTTTTTTTATGCCGCGGTCTTGTTTTCCGTTCCTCAGATAATAAAAACTCCTGGGCAGTTGAAAAGACTTATGTGGACTGTTTTCGGCATGGGTGTTTTTATTTCTTTGTTCGGTATGTTGCAGAAAACCGGCGAAAACACAATGGTGTACGGTCTGCGCCTGGTAAAAGGCGAGCCCTTTGGTCCCTATGTGAACAGGGATCACGCGGCGTTGTTTCTCATCATGTCCGCAATGGCCGGGGTTGGCATATTTTTTTCCGGTTTCAGGAATCTGCTCGTTCATCAGAGCCGCAAACGCTTCTTTGACCTTGCCGCCATTCAGTTCCTTAAAGCTGTAATGCTGTGCGCTGTGGTGTATGGAGTTATCAAAACCGGGTCCAGGGGGGGGCTGCATTCGCTTGTCGTCGCCGCCGCTGTCATGGCCTTTATCTCCACCTCGTTCATAAAACTCAAAGTTCCCAGGTTTGCGGCCCGGACTTTTATAGTCCTTTTCATTGCCGGCTACGGGGTCCTGCTTTACAATAACCGCATACTTCTTGGGTTTGATAACGGAACTCTTGTCAATTCGGTTACGATGCGTTTTTCAATGTATAAAAGCGGGTTTGAGATGTTTAAAGATTTCCCGTTTTTCGGTTCCGGGCTTGGCGCGGTGGAACACGGTTTCCCATATTACCAGCGGCAGAATTGGGGGCTGGTGCGCCATGTCCACAGCGACTGGCTTGAACTTTTTTTACAGGTTGGCCTATTTGGTGGACTCATATATTTAGTGGGGCTTATACTAGCGCTGCGCAAGTTTTTTCGCATCTGGACTAAATGCCCTTCTTTTACGGTCAAGTCTCTTTACGGGGGGGGGGTAGGTGCTGTTTTAGCCGCTTCTTTGCATAACTTGGTAGAGTTCGGCTCCCAAATGCCTGCAAACGCGCTGTTTTTTTATGTTTTGATAGGGGCGCTGGCTTCCAAGCCGGCTGCTGAGAGTGGCAAGTTCCGTTATGACTCCGAAACTGAAGAAGAGGACGCACCTCTTAAAAGATCCATCGCATTGCCTGCCGCGGCGGCCGCATGTCTTATGATGTTTTTTACTATCCCTTCGGTTATAGGCTGGTGGTACAATTTCCGCGCAAAGGGAATTCCATATGAGAAAAAAGTTATTTATCGCGCGGGCGCCCTTGAATGGGATCCATCCCCGCGTTACGCGTTCCGGCTTGGCGCCGACTATTATAACCAGGCGCTTAAAAACAGATCCGAAGCCTATGATCTGTTTGACAAGTCCTTGCAAACCATCGAACCCTATCTGCGTCGTGTCCCTGTAAATTCCAACCTCACTATGTTAAAGAATAATCTCCTTTATCAGCTAACCTCCCCGCTGTCCAGTTGTCCAGCCTCTCTGCCGTCTAGTCGTACAGCTGTCCCGCCGTCCCGCCGCCTCTTTAACCGCTCTAACCCTTAAAATCCCCACCATCTTCGCAGTTCTGGCCGTCTGGCTGTCCAGTCGCCCAGCCACCCAGCCACCCTCTGCTGCCCCACTGCCCCCCTGATTTTGCTATAATAATATTATGCGAAAAGGCAGTTTTTTAGTTGTCGCCATGTTCCTGTTTGGCTGCGCCGCGCCGCGTCAAAATGCCGCTGTCCGCCCTTTAGTGCCGGAGATCCTTACTCCGCAGTCCGGCGGCATAGCCGCGCCCTCTTTCGCGGCCTCCTCACAGGAACAGCAGCAGCTTATAGAACAGCGCATCCTTCAGAGCGCGCTGGACCAGAAAAGTAAAAGCCAGGCCAATTACAAGATCCAGCCCGGAGATCTGCTTGAAATAATCGTGTTTAAGGAAGGCGACATGGGCCGCACTTTGCGCATAAGCGGCAACGGCACCGTTACTTTCCCTTTGGCCGGCAATCTTAAATTGTCGGAACTCTCGGTTCCCGAGGCGGAAAGCTTCCTCGCCCTAAAGCTTTCGGATTATATAAAAGCTCCCCAGGTCACCATTCTTATTAAGGAATACGGCAACAAGCAGATCTATGTGCTGGGCGAGGTTAAAAAACCCGGCGCTATACAATTGCCCACCGAGCGCAAACTGACCGTGCTTGAAGCCATCACCCTGGCCGGAGGCTTTACCGATATAGCCGCCCCCGACAGGACTAAAGTGCTGCGCAATGCCAACGGCCAGAACCAGAGCATAGAAGTTAAAATTTCGCGCATAACCAAAGAGGGCGACAAATCCGCCGATATCTTTCTGGAACCCAACGACACAGTGTTTGTTCCTCAAAGCTTTTTCTAAAATTGTGGTGAATATTTATGTCCGAAACCAACTACGAAAAAGATCTTGAAATTGACTTTGCCGAATACCTGGAAATTTTGTTAAGAAGGATCTGGGTGGTGGTTTCCGTTTGGGCGGTGGTAGTAATTATCGTGGCCCTTGTCACTTTCAATATACGGCCGGTTTATCAATCCTCAAGCCTGATAGTCATTGAAAAGGAGCGCGGCGGTTCCGCCAATGTTTATCAGGGCGGGTCCACGGTAGAGCGCAGCAACGAGGACTATTACCAGACCCAGTATAAATTACTGAAAAGCGAGACTTTGCTGAAAGCCGTTTACCAGAAACTGAATTTGGCAATAGTTGAGGATTTTGCCGGTGGTCCTGGCGCATTGAACTCTGCGGTGGTGATAGCGCCTGTTCCACGGAGCCGGTTGGTTTATATACGCGCCAACTCGCATGATCCAAAGGTTTCAGCCGATATCGCCAACGCCGTGGCTTCGGTTTTTATAGATCAGAATTTAAGCAACCAGCTTTTTATCTCCAAGGATGTTTTAAACGCCCTGCAGAACAATCAGTCCATGGCTGAGTCCAGGAAGCTCTTTGAATCTCTCCCGGCGGTGGTTAATAATACTCTCATACAGCAGCTTAAAAAAGACGCCTCAAGTCTGCGGGCCCAGTCGGCTGAACTCTCCAGCCGGTATATGCCCCGCCACCCACAATTGTTATCCATTAATGCCAATCTCCAGGCGGTTGAAGACCAGATCCATAATGAGACCGACAAAATAATCCAGAGCCTTAAAATAGATCTGTCCGGCCAGCTTATGGGCAACAATATAAGGCTCATAGACCCTGCCGTGCCCGTCCCAACTCCCATAAAACCGCGCAAGTTGTTCAATATGATACTCGCTTTCTTAGGCGGCCTTGTGTTGGGCCTTTTCGCGGCTATGCTGGTGGAAATTATAGACCAGACCCTGCGCACCCAGGAAGATGTGGAGCATAAACTTAAACTGCCGTTTTTGGGAATAGTGCCGTTTACCCAGCAGAGCAAGTCAAAAACGGTTTACGGCCATATGCTTCTTACGGAACACTCTCTTACCAGTGAAGCCGTGCGGAATTTGCGCACCATGGTGGATTTTGCCGAGGTGTCGCAAAAAAACAAATCCTTTATGGTCACCAGTGCCATCCAGGGAGAAGGTAAGAGTTATATTGGTGTAAATCTGGCGGCCGCCATAGCGCAGGCGGGGGAAAAGGTGCTGATAGTGGACGGAGATCTGCGCCGATCCACCCTGCACAGGGTATTCCGGGTGTCTAATGCGGCCGGCCTCAGCGGTTTTCTTTCTGCGGGCCGCAGTGTGGAAGACCTAAGCCGGCTTATTCAGCCTACGGATGTGGAAAACCTTTCGCTCTTGACTTGCGGCCCCCGGCCGCCGAATCCGGCTGAATTGCTGAATACTCCCAGGCTTTCAGCCTTTTTGTCCTGGGCCGGCGCCCAATATGACCGCGTTATTATAGACTGCCCGCCAATATTCCCGATAAGCGACGCTTTGCTATGGGGCAAATATATAAACAGCGCCGTGTTCGTGTCAAAGTTTGGCAAAACGCGCGTCCCGCTGATTAAAACCGCTGTAAAACAGCTTAATTCCTCCGGCATCAAGGTTCTTGGACTAGTGATAAATATGTCCAAATTCGGCGGGCTGACCTACTCCTATTACGGTTCCCATTATTACAAATACAACTACCATTACGGCGCCGAAGACTCTGAAAAACCGGAATCGTCCCCCCGCAAGTCCCCGCCCATAAAAGCATAGCCGTCTAACCGTCTTCGCATTTCTGGCCGTCCAGCAGTCTAGCTGCCTCGCTGCCCAGCCGCCGCCTGCCTAGTTGTTTAAAACTGCTATAATTTACTTATGAGACGGTCTAGAAATGTTTATGTTGTGGCTGGGCCTAACGGGTCCGGAAAGACAACATTTGCCAGGGAATTCCTGCCAAATTACGCAAAATGTCCAAACTTTGTAAATGCAGATTTAATCGCGCAGGGGTTGTCTCCGTTTGATCCGCGCATAGCCGCAATTAAAGCCGGAAGACTTGTCTTAAGCCGCATCCATGATTTCACTAAAAGCGGTTCCGATTTCGGGTTTGAAACAACCTTGTCCGGCCGCACACATTTAAACCTGTTCCGCACGTTAAAAACAGGCGGATATCGTGTTCATATATTTTTCCTTTGGCTGCCTGGGGTGGAACTTTCACTGCTTCGAATAAAAGGACGTGTTGTTGACGGTGGACATAATGTCCCAGCTAACGATGTGAGGCGTCGCTTTACCCGCTCCATGGCTAACTTTTTCCACACATACTGTCCTTTGGCGGATACTTGGATGCTATTTGATAATTCAGGTTCCGCGCCCGTTCTAGCCGCTAAAGGTAATAATGGGCATTGTGTTATTGAGAATAATGCACTTTATTTTAAAATTACCGGGGTGAATAAATTATGAAAAAAAGGTTATCAATGCAGGATAAGGCCGAACTTGCGATGAAAGTTGCCGTAAAAAAAGTTGTAGCAGAGCACAAAAAGACCGGCCGACCGCTTGCAATCTGGAAAAACGGTCGTGCAGTAAATGTTCCGATTAGTAACTTCTAGTAGTTTAACTATTTTCTCAATTCTGGCTGTCCAGCTGCCCTGCTGTCTAGGAGCCTGTCCGACATAAGGCTTTCATGACGAAATTGCCGATTTTGAAGCCGAGCCGAAGCGATGCGAAACGAGCAGGCTCCAATGAACCTGTAAGTTGAGCA
>Ga0208953_1000658_pt1 | contig 27232 bp, 25 predicted proteins | sample RifOxyB2_FD_184033 | JGI IMG/M metagenome (GOLD analysis project Ga0208953, IMG submission 184033) | Groundwater microbial communities from Rifle, Colorado - Rifle Oxygen_injection B2 (SPAdes) | ecosystem: Environmental > Aquatic > Deep subsurface > Groundwater | place: USA: Rifle, Colorado...
AACAGTTGCCGACCTTTCAATAATCCCATGCGCACACGGATTCAGGGACCGTTCACGCATACTAAACCCAATAAATTATACCTAAGTTTAAAACTTAATTGCGGATAAAATATCCGACTGCCGCTACCCGTTTATGCGTTGAGTGGTCGCCTTATCAAAAACATGCATGTTTTCATAGTTAAAACAGACCTCGACCTTGCTGCCGGGACTCTGATCGAAGAACGCTTCCACCGTGGCCAGAACGCGGGTGTCTCCGACCTTGATGTACAGGTTCTCCCTGTGGCCAAGCAACTCGCTCACTTCCAGCATGCCATCCAGCTTCTCGGAACATTTTTCGCGCGCGGCGCCGCCCACAAGAACGTCGTCCGGACGCACTCCGACCACCACTTCCCGGCCGTCATGCTCCGCCGTTTTGGACAGCAGGAAAGAGGGGATATAAAGGGATATGTCATCGTTCTTTAAATACAGTTTATCGCCTTCGGCCTTAAGCTTGCCGCGGATAAAATTCATGGTGGGACTGCCTATAAAACCGGCCACAAAAAGATTTACCGGTTTACGATAGACTTCTATGGGAGTACCTACCTGCTGGATAATGCCATGGTTCATGACCATGATCCGTCCGGCCAGGGTCATGGCTTCCACCTGATCGTGAGTGACATAAATGATGGTGGCGTTGAGGCGCTGATAAAGTTTGGCGATTTCCACGCGCATTTCTTCGCGCAGTTTCGCGTCAAGGTTCGAAAGCGGTTCATCGAAGAGGAAAACTTTGGGCTTGCGCACTATAGCGCGGCCTATGGCCACGCGCTGGCGCTGGCCGCCGGAAAGCTGTTTGGGCATCCTCTTCAGCAGCGTAGTCAGCTGAAGGATATTGGCGGCTTCGGTAACCCGGGCTTTTATTTCGGCCTTCGGGGCTTTGCGCAGGCGCAGAGCGAAACTCATATTCTCTTCCACGGTCATGTGGGGGTAAAGGGCGTAATCCTGGAAGACCATGGCTATCTGACGCTTGCTGGGGTGCATATTATTGACCAGCACATTATCTATGTGGATCTCGCCGTCGGTTATTTCCTCAAGGCCGGCCAGCATCCTCAGGAGGGTGGTTTTACCGCAGCCGGAAGGACCGACTATGACCACAAATTCATGGTCGCGTATTTCAGCGTCCACCCCGCTCAGGATCAGATTCTCGTTGAATTTTTTGGTTACTTTGGAAAACTTTACTTCAGCCATATCGGACTCCTTTTCAAAAACCGTTCAGGCGGAGGGTACCAGGCGCAGGTGCATTTTTTTCGCATCTGCCGCCGGCTCACCCCTTCACGCTGCCAAGCGTAAGGCCTGAGATCAGCCACTTTGAGGAATACAAAAAAACCGCCAGGACCGGTATCGTCACAAGCATAGAGCCGGCCGCGAACATGCCCCATTGCGTAATATATTGGCCCTGCAGCTCAAAAAGCCCCAGGGTCCAGGTGTACTGCTTGGAACTGAATAATACGACTCTCGCCACCAGATATTCGTTCCAGGCGGTGGTAAAATTAAAAAGAAAGGCGATGCTTAGCGCCGGGGTGGACAGCGGCAGAATAACGCGGTAGAAAGCGCCAAGCTGGCTGGTCCCGTCCACCATCGCCGCCTCCTCAAGCGAACGGGGGATGGTATCGTAATACCCCTTGAGGATCCAGATACTGAACGGAAGCGAGGACACGGAATAGGCGATGATTATTCCTAGATAGGTGTTCATCAGTCCAAGTTTCATGATCATCAGAAAAAGCGGCAGGATAAGCATGCCGGCGGGGATCATCTGCGTGGAGAGCAGGAGTATCAGGCCGCCCTTTTTGCCGCCGAATTTGAAACGGGAAAAAGCGTAAGCCGCGGTTGAGGCCAGACTGACCCCGATAAACGAAGTGGTTACCGTGATAAGCAAGGAATTCCAGAGCCAGCGCAGAAACAGAGTTTCTTTGAGCAGCCGGACGTAGGCGGCAAAATTAGCCCCGCTCGGCAGGAGCGCGAGATCCGCGGAGAATAGTTTATCTCCGGGGCGTATGGAAACCGACAGGATACGCAGAAGGGGGTAAACACAGATCACCACAAAGGAAACAATAGCGGCATGAATAAGCAGATACTTCAGGAATTTCTTTCTTCTATAAACCGCCGCTTCTTTGTTCATAAATTAGCGCTCTTCCTTCGCCGCGTCAAAAGACTTAAGGTAGAAAACCGAAACGAAGAACAAAATAGCGAAGATGACTATGGCAAAAGCCGCGGAATAACTGTAGCGGTTATAAGTGAACGCCGCCTTATACAGCGCCGAAACCAGGATATCCGCGCGTTCAGTGCCGCCCGACTGGCCGGTGACCAGATAGATCACGTTGATATTATTAAAAGTCCAGACCGTACCCAACGTGACAGCCGGCATCATCACCGGGCGGATGAGCGGAATGGTGATAAAGCGAAGCTTTTGTAAATAAGAAGCCCCATCGATATCGGCGGCGTCGTAGTATGAACTGGAGATGGATTGCAGCCCGCCGAGAATTACCACCATCATGAACGGGATACCAAGCCAGATATTGATCAGCGTGCAGGTAGTAAGGGGATAGTTGCTAAGCCACTGAACGGGCCCAAAACCTAAACCAGCCAGGAACGGATAAGCGGCGGCGAGCTTTCCCAGCATTATATTAATAAAGCCGTATTGGGCATGGAATTCACCGCGCATCGCCAAAACCGCGACCACCTGCGGCATCGCCCAGGGGATAACCAGCAGGGTGCGGTAAAAACCTTTAAACCGGATGTGATTATTAAGCAACAGGGCCAGCGTGAAACCGCCCGCCACATGAAAAAACACGTTTATGAAAGTCCACCATAGCGTGCGTCCCAGAAGCGCCCAGAAAGTGACTTCGGAAAGCGGAGAGGTGGTAAAAACATCGATATACTGCCGGAGGCCCACAAAAGGCAGATAGCCTGTGTTTTTCCACTGCATTATGGTCGTCAGTTTTAAATCGCTGAACGAAAGATAAATTTCAAAAATAAAAGGATAGACCAGCAAAAGCGCCAGGCCGATAAAAGCGGGCGCCAGCAGCAAGTATGCCAGTTTATTACGGCCTTTTACGATGTGCCGGAAAAACAGCGCAATAAGGGCTTCCGAACCCAGGAGCCACAGAAAGATCCTGACAGGTTCCGTAACCAGACCCATGGCGAAACAACCGGCCGCGCCGGCCAGCGGAAAGCCCAGAAGCGCCGCGGGGAAGAACCAGCGCCGGTCATAAAATTTGAAATGGTAATAGAAATACCCCTCTATAAGCGCGATACCCGCGATCACGATGAATACGAACCATAGGACCTCATATATAGAGTACAGAATTTCCATAAATATTCCAGAATTCACAGGACAACAAGCAAAGAGTCACTTCGATTAAACCGCGTAGTCGGGGTGTATAGTATCCCGCGCTTTCGCATCGACCGGGAATTTTTTAAAATTACGGGATTACCGGTTCATCTCCGAAATTTTCCGAACCGCGTTTTCCCGCATCTTGCGGGTCGCATCTTCGACACTGAGTTTCCTGCTGGTGGCAAGTCCCAGATAATTCCTGGCTGAATCCCAGATGGCGCGCATCTCCGTGGCCATGGACATCGGCCGCCCTTTTGAGATCTGTTCCATGGACACCCGCGAAACCTCGGTACCGGTGATCTCAGGCGCCTTCGAAGCCTCCGCGAGGGCGGGCAGGCGCTGCAATTCCTTGAACTGCCTTATCTGATTATCGCGGGTCGTATAAAAGTCCATCAGCCGTTTGATCATATCAAGCTTTTTATGCTTCACTCCGGAACTGACCATAAAGTACTTGCCGCTGACCATGGGCGCGGGCCAAAGTCCCGTTGGGGAAAGCTTCGGAATAAGCGCCAGGCCGAAATCTTTTTTAAAATGCTGCTGGTAACCGGAAATGGACCAATCGCCGTTTATTATGAAAGCTGTCTTGCCTTCTTTGAAAAGAGAGTCCATGCAATTGTAATCGCATTCCGGCGGAGCGTATTTTTTATTAAATTTAAGGTCCAGATAAAAATTGATGGCGGAACGCATGGCGGGCGTATCCAGGGTCGGCGTTTTATTGTCTATAGGCCAGCCGCCGAAAGCCGCCAGCCAGGGCATAAGCCAGAAAGGCTCTCCCATGTCAAAAGCCATGCAGAAATCCAATTTATAGGCTTTAGCCTCATTAGCGCAGAATCTGAACAGCTCATCGGTATTTTTGGGCGCGGTCTTCACATACTTCTTATTGAAGAACATCATCAGGTGATTGCCGTTCGATACGGGCACGCCCCAGATGTGGCCGTCCAGGGTGATAGCCTGCAACACGGCTTTATTGTATTTGGAAGCGTCGATCAAACCGTCCACCGGGCGGATAAAACCGGAAACCGCGAAAAGACCGGCGGTATCGGAGGGGCACATGATCAGGTCCGGCGCCACACCGGCAAGCGAAGCCGCCTGGAACTGTTGGCGCAGGTCCTCGGTCTGGTAATGGGTCCGTATTATCCGGATATCTTTATTTTCAGGGAGCCTTTTAAAAGCCGAGAAAACGGAATCTATATAAGGCGCGACCTGCGCGTCTTCCTGTTCCCAGACGATGATAGTGGAAGCATCCAGAGGGGACTTCGGCCTGGAACAGGAGGTCAAAAGCATCAACACCGGAAACAAACCGAGTGCCGCGCCCTTCATTAAGTTCTTCAAGTTAGTCCCCAAAACCCCAGGCCTTTCCAGAACCATAAACCCGATACGGCCCCAACCGCAGGTTAATCTTTGGAAATGTTCGTTATCGCCGCCAGCAACGCCACCAGTCCGGCAAGTTTAAGCGCCGTCCACCAGGATATCTTCGCGGCCACATAGCCGGTCGCCACGGCGCCGGGGAATAGCTCCGGAATAGTCCACATCCAGAACCATTTTATAAGAAAAATACCCAGCACGAATATAACTATGACCCAAAGCACAATCGCGGGAATACCGAGCAAAAGCATGTTGCGAAGCTTCATAAAAAAATTCTAACAAATTAACTCCGCCGAAATAAAGCATTCTTTTTGAAACGGGCCGGAAACCGGTTTTTTAGGTATAATAATACTCATAGAGAACTAAAAAGGAGGGGAAAATATCTTATGAAAAAAACACTGTTCGCAATAATACTCGCGGCGGTCTCCGGCTACGTTTACGCCCAGACCCCCGCCCAGGAACCCGCGCCTGCGGAAATAAAGGTGGAAAAAGTATGCACAGCCGCCTCCGTTGAGAACAGAGAGCCGGTCAATGAAACTTCCGCCTTTGATAAGACCATCGGCCGGATCTATACCTGGACCAAACTCACCTCAACCGACGCTCCCGTCAAGATCAAACATATCTACTACGCCGATGACAAAAAAGTGGCGGAAATAGAGCTGAGTGTCAAAGCCAAAACCTACCGTGTATGGAGCAATAAAGCGGTATGGCCCGGCAACTGGAAGGTGGAAGTAACTACCGAAGACGGAAAGGTGCTCTCCGCCGTCACATTCACCGTCTCCAGTACAGCCGCGGCTAAAACCGAACCGGACACACAGGGCAAATAGCCGCATAACACCCCGCCGAACAGGTCCCGGCGGGGTTTATAATTATATGCCGACCACCCGAAAAAACGAAAGACTTTTCTGGCGCCATAAAGCTGAGTTGTATCCACTTCCGTTCGACCCGGCCACGTTCAAAAAGACCTCGCGCATTATCGCTTCGGCGGAAGCTCTCGGCGCGGACTTCCGCGGGCGGGACCTGCTGGATATCGGCTGCGGCACAGGCATTTACGCTTTGGTGCTGGCAAAAAAGGCCCGGCGCGCGCTGGGCCTGGATTCTTCCGGACGGATGTTGCGGCGTTTACGGGCTGAGGCTAAAAAACACGCCATAAAGAACGTCCGGACGCTCAAAAACGCATGGGAGGACGTGGAGACCGGCAGCATGGACAAAGAATTCGACATCGCTCTGGCTTCGATGACTCACGCCGTAATAAATTTAAACGGCCTAAAAAAAATGGAAGCGTCCGCACGTGAGCTATGCGTCTATATCGGCTGGGCCGGAGTAAGAAAGAATCCGTTTTTGGAAATAGTTTACGCCCATCACGGGGCCGAATATACGGCTCCGGAAGGCGCGGAGAAAATAGTGCCGCTGCTCAAAAAGCTGGGCAGGAAATTTAAGCTCTTATATTTCAAGGATTCCTGGCAATGGCACGGGAAACCGGAAGAAGTGTTAAAAGACATAGCGGTCAGCCTAAAAGTTAATGATGCGAGACCCGATAATCCATGGCTGAATGAATTTATTAACAGTAAAACAAGGAACGGCGTATTAGCATACACCACAACCGCCCGCAAAGCCTTGATAGTCTGGAAACCGGGGGACTGACTCCAAACCTGTTCAGGGGCCGCAGCGCGACGTATATTAAACCAAACGAACGCGGAGTTGTTTTACCTCTTCGGGACTGCCGATCACTATAAAAATATCGTCTCGTTTTATTAGTCTGGAGCCGGGGGGATTTATCTCATACGAACTTCCGGAAGCATTCTTTACCGCCACCACCAGAGGACAGTTCCCCTCACTCCCTTTGAAACTGCCCAGTTCTTTCCCCTCCGCGCCCGTCCCGGCCGGCACATCCTCGAACCTAAAATTCCTGCCGTCGCGCATCATCTGGTCCAGGAACTGCGCCGTGCTCGGCCGCACCATTTCCGCCGCCATCCTCAAGCCGCCGATATGGAAAGGACTTATGACTATATCAGCCCCGCTGCGCACCAGTTTTTCGCGCATGGCCGGATCGTTCTCGTTCTGCACCATAATTATCCTGATCTCCGGTTTATGACCGCGGGCGGTAATGGCGATAAAAGCATTATCTTTGTCATGTTTCAGGGTGCAGAAAATCCCCCTGGCATTCTTAATATTGCACTTGAGCAGAACCTCGTCGGTAGCCGCATCCCCGGCGACCACGCAATAGCCCATTTCCATGAATTTCCGGACCTCCATCCCGTCAAGCACTATAAGAATAAAGGGCTGTCTGGTTTGCATCAATTCCTGGGCTATACTAAGGCCCGTATGAGTTGCGCCGCAAACCAGGTAATGGTCCTTCATGATCGCTATTTTATGATCCATTTTAAGTCTCCTGAAGATATCTTTCATCTCGCCCTCTATCAAGAGGGCTGTAATGCTGGAGAAGATATAAGTCATCGTGCCAATGCCGCCCAGGATAAGGAAAATAGTGAACACTCGCCCCGTATTCGACAGCGGATGCACTTCTCCGTAGCCGATGGTAGCAAGCGTTATTACCGTCATGTAAAGGGCATCAAGAAAATTCCAGCCCTCTATAAAAATATATCCGGCAACGCCCGCTGAAAAGAGCGCCAGCAGAGCGAAAAATGGAACAGTTATGCGGTTCTTAATATCCTTCATACGGGATAAATCCGGAAAACCCGGTTAAGTTTTTGGGAAAGGCCGGGGGGAAAGGATAAATGCCGGGGAATGAAAAGAATCTCCATGTTTCCCGCCGTCTTTCCACTCACCTCTCCCCTTCATCCTTCAAAAAATCGCAACTAAAATTTTCACACACGGAATTCCGGATGGAAACAGAATACAGCCGCATTGTCAGCGCTATTTCACCTTAACCCTGTGCGCCGGATGAGCCGCGATATCGGCCAGGCCAGGTTTCTTGACACATTCCTTTTCAAACGCCCTATCCCGCAAAGTGTTACGGTAATCGGATTTCTGGAAAGCGTAGGTGAATTTTGTGTGAACATCGTAATTACCGTTCAGGAGGCCGGCCACATCTTCCACAAACACCCTTTCTTCATCGGTGGGAACGACAAAGACCCTTACCTTGGAATCTTTAGCGGAAATTTCGGTTTCAGCGTTGCGGGTTCTGGAAAGCTCGTTTTTCACGGCGTCATATTTTATGCCCAAAAATTCCAGGCCATCCAGCGCTCTGGCCCTGGTGATGGCGCCCTTTTCTCCGACACCGGCGGTAAACACCACCGCGTCCACTCCGCCCACGGCGGCCGCGTATGCCCCGATATATTTCTTAAGGCGGTAGGACTCAATTTCTATCGTAAGTTTGGCGCGTTCGTCTCCGTCCTCGGCCGCCATTTCCACGTCGCGGCGATCGGTAAACTTCTCCGTGATGCCGAGGATGCCGGACTTCTTGTTCAGGATGGAGTCCATCTCTTTGGCTTTGAGACCTTCCTTCTCCATTACGTAAAGCCCAATGGCCGGATCGTGGTCGCCGGCGCGTGTACCCATAACGAGCCCCTCCAAAGGGGTGAATCCCATACTGGTGTCATAAGACACCCCGTTTTTCACCGCATTGACCGAGGCGCCATTGCCGATATGACAGACAATGGCATTGGTCTTAAATGGATCTTTGCCCAGGATCACGCTCGTGCGCTTCGCCACATAAAGGAAAGAGGTGCCGTGAAAGCCGTAACGACGGATCGCGTAATCCCGATACCATTTATAGGGGAGGGCGTAAAGGTAAGAGGAGGCCGGCATTGTCTGATGCCAGGCCGTGTCCATGATCGCCATGTGCGGGATCTTGGGCATAAGATCCTGGGCCGCTTCTATACCAAGTATATTCGGCGGGTTATGCAGCGGCGCCAAACCGGCCAGTTCATTAAAAGCCGACAGGGTTTTTGAGTCGATAACCACCGACTTGACAAACTTTTCGCCCCCATGCACCACTCGGTGGCCTACGGCCGCTATAACTTTCAAGTCCTCTATAACTCCGTGGGTTTTATTTGTCAGTGTGTCTATGACCAGTTTTATAGCCTCTTTGTGGGTAGGGCAATCGTGCTTTAACTCGAATTTTTCCCGCCCCGGCACCTCATGGCTCACGAATGAGCCTCCGACACCGACCCTCTCCACCACCCCCGACGCGAGGGGAGCTTTTTTTTCCCAGTCAAAAAGCGAATACTTTACGGACGAGCTGCCGCAGTTAAGAGAGAGTATTTTCATATATTATCCTTACAATGAGTTTGAGACCCGCATTTATTTTACAAAACTTTACCCGGCTTTAGGTGGCCCGCCCCTTACCGGGAATTAAGCCGCAGATGGGCACAGCAGCCTAATACGGCACTCCCACAGGTCAATTACGGCGCTGCCATAGTCTTAATAATTTTGATACCATTTACAGGCCGCGATAATTGCTTTATTTATGAAAAAAAAGATCATCATTTCAGCTGGAGCCGCGGGATTGCTGCTTGCGGTCTTTATAATTTTCAGATATATAAACTGCTCAATGGAAGCGGCCGAAGTCATCCGCAAGCTTTCAGGAATGCGGATGGCCGTAACCTTCTTCCGCCTGGCCAAGGGCCGCCAGCCCGCCGACATCGGAGAAGCGATACAAAACGGCAATCTGGAAGCTGTTCCGCAGATCAAGCTTAACTGGCATCTCGCTTCCTCAAAGGTAAGAAAAGCCGCGGAACTGATCGTCCGGGATACCGGCGGCTGGGGTTACGTAAACAACCCCGCAAGCCGCGATTTCGGCACGATTTTCATAGACTGCGCCCACAAGGACCCGAAAGGAAGATACTGGAGCGAATTTTAACCCTTTCAACCGCGATTTCCGGAGTTACACACTAAGCGCGTCTTCGTACAGCCGATACGCCAAATTAGTGACCACCGGCACCGACATGCTGAAATTCACCTGGTCATATGCCATTTTGGAGATGGTGTGGCAGACAGCCGGATTTCCTATCAAATATATTATGGCCTTGACGAAAGAAGCGGCGTTGCCCGGTTCGACCAAAATGCCATTACGTTCATTGATGGTAAAATCGCTCAACCCCCGCACCCTCGGAACCACGCAGGCCACGCCCGAAGCCTGCGCTTCGATGAATGACATGGAAAGAGCCCCACACTCGGTGGTCTTAACAAAGATATGAAGCATCGCCATAACTTCCGGAATATCGTTGCGTTCCCAGAGCACATCCACCTTATGACTTATATTCAGATTCCGGGCCATAGCGCGGATGCGTTCGTCCTTTAACCCCACCACCATAAAATTAGTTTCCGGCAGGACAGCCAGAACCTCTTTCGCCACCTTAAGGAAAAATTCCTGTTCCTTTAAAGTCTTATCCATACTGATGGTACCGACCTTATACGGCCTTTTAAGGAACATGGCGGGCTTGATCAGCATGGCGCTCTCCCAGCGGCCTATATTCAGGGCCGGCGGGACGATAAAGGTTTTAGCGGGGTCTATACCGGCGGCGCAAAGGTCTTCCTGCACGGATGGACACGAGGCGAGAAAACGCGTGACGTAAGGTTCCGACTCTTTAAGCCTGTCCATCGTTCCGGGCCCTCCCAAGCGGATCTGACTGATAAAGATCTTGGAAGCGGCCGATATCTTTTTCAAAAGCCTGACATTGGCCGAAGCCAGGTCGAAGAAATGAACCACATCGTAATGCGACGCCTCAAAGAATCCCAGCTTGTACAAGAACGGCGTCTGTTTTATAGGAAGTTTGTGCTTTTCGGCCTGACCGTAAAGCTTGGAATCCCTTGGACACATCAATACAACATTGTGTCCCAGCTTCCGGAGCTGGACGGACATATGCAGAACCTGATAGGCCACAATATCCCACTGTTTGGAATCCACAATGTTCAAGATGTTCATTATCTGTTCGCTATCCGTATCAGAACCGCATCAGGGTCTATGGCCGCCGGCCCTTGGTTGAACCAGCGTCTTGCGGTGAGGCTGCGCTCAGTGGCGCCGCCAGCCTCATCCCTTCCAATTTAGCCATTTCTTTCCTTGCGTTGTCTATGTAAAACCTGTCCTTGGTGGTTTCCAGGATGGTCTTATAAATAGAGTAGGCGGTGCTGTAATTGCCCGCCTTTTTGTTAAGGAAAGCGGCCAATTGGCGCAGCATGACCGGACAATCCGGTTCCATGATCAGAGGAGTTATGATCCTGGCCACTTTCGCCGGGTCCTTTGCTTTGCTGTAACCGATGGCGGCCAGGAGCGTGGCATACTTCCATTCCTTGGGATGATAGAGCATTGCGCCGTTCAGGAAGCTGATAGCTTCCTCCGGCCGATACATATTAAACGCCAATGAACCGGCGGCATAAAGGCCGGCATTGGTAAAATATGGGTCCAGCGCCAAGATATGGCGAGACAAGGGCAGAAAATCCGGATACTTACCTTCTCCAAAATGCTCTCCCTCACAATGATGCCCCGGTTGGCCGTGACCGGGGTCGGGCTTCGCCTCATACGAAAGATTCCGCTCCTCCATATCCGGCGCGCCATAATACTGCATGAGCCGAATAAACCAGACATCGGCGGCGAGCCGCCGCAGTCCCAAGCTAAGCGCCAAGGCGTCTTCAACCGCGCTCCGCCTAACCTCTTTTATCCTATCCGGGGGAGGGAACGGCTGGATGGAAGTTATAAAAATCCACGATCCGACAAATGCCAGAGCCGCAGCCGCCAGCACCGGGAGCAGTAAATAGATCAGAGGAACAACGAAGCGGCGGTTAGCCCGGGAATCACGATCGGAATAGTTTTTCATCGGGTATTAAAGCATGTGTAAAATATCTATTGCGCTTCCCGGAAGGATAAAAGCCGGAGAGTGAGAGAAAATACTGGAAATATATAAATTTTCCTATTCCCTTGGCCTTTATCCTTAAACCTTGCCTGAATAAGACCCCTGATTATGGGTTAAAATTCTTTTTTTCTGAACAGCAAAAGCGAAAACAGATACGGAACGGACACCCACAACAGCAGGTATGCGGCCAGGAAACCGGGTCCTGCCGGGGCGGGGCCAGATGCGCCCAGATCGCGCGCGTTAAAAAGCTGGAAGTTGGGTATAAAATACGCGCACGCCTTGAGAAGCAGCGACGCGGCCCCCGAAGACTTGTTGATAAGGAATTTCGCCTCCGAGGTAAAATGGCCCAGGGTCCAGAGGATGCCTGAGATGGTAATGGTGGAAACCGTAGAAGTGGAAAAAAGCGAAATGAACAAAACCGCCGAGATGATGATAAGCAGCTTGCACCAAATAAAAAAAACGGCTTTAAGATAGAACGGCGGCAGCTCAAATCCCCTGAAATATATCAGGCTCAGCTGGATCAACGCCATCACGCCCAACATCAGGGCCGAGGCCGCATAAAGACCGGCGGCCTTGCCGGCCAGATAGGCCGGGCGGGAAACGGGCCGCGAGAAGATAAGGTAGATGGTTTTGGTCTCTATCTCGCGAGTGATGGTAGAGGCCGCGGTAAGAATAGCGTAGGCCAAAGCTATCAATTCCATTAGCGCAAGGCCCAAATCGGTGATCACCCGTGCCTCTTCGTCCATCGCCATAACGCCCGCCAACAGCGACGCGTAGATGAGAACGCCGGCGAAAATTACAAACAACGCAAAAAAACGGTTCTTATAATTTTCAACCAGGGAATGCCGGGCGATACCCCAGGCTGTAAAAAAATTTTTCATAAAATCGCCTTCTTTTCAGGAACCGGAGTTCAGGCTGGAGACGGACCGCCTGCCGCCGGTGTCTTTACCGTATTCACAAATATCTCTTCCAATCCGCCTTTGGCGTTCTCCCATTCCGTACGCGCGACCGTTTTAGCCAAGCGCCCCTGTACCATAATAAAAACCCGGTCGCTCACCTTTTCCAGTTCCGAGATGCTGTGCGAGGATAGAAAAACCGTCCTGTTGGACCCGTTAAAATCGGAGATAAGGTCTCTTATCTCATGTATAGCAAGCGGATCAAGGCCGCTTACCGGCTCGTCCAGCATCAACAGCTCCGGATCGTGAACTATCGCCTGCGCCACCCCCAGGCGCTGCATCATGCCTTTTGAAAATTCCGCGGCTTTTTTAGCCGCGTGAGGTTTAAGTCCCACTTTTTCAATAACGGCGTCAACGCGCGCGCGGGCCTCCGGTCCTTTTAACCCTGAAAGCCCGGCATAATAGAGCAGGGCCTCCGCCGCCGTGGAGTAGGGATAGAAATAGGGAAGTTCCGGCAGGAAACCTATGCGTTTTTTTGTATTTACATCCGAGGGGGAAAGCCCGAAGATAGAAATGGAACCGGCATCGGGGAACAGCAGGCCGGTCATGAGTTTCATTATAGTGGTCTTGCCGGCCCCATTAAGGCCCAGAAGCCCGGCTATCTCGCCGCGTTCAAGGTCCAGGCTGAGCCCGCGAATCGCGGGAATCTCCAGGGACTTAAATAAGCCCGGCCTGCGGTAGGACTTGGACACATAGGAAAACGAAACCACCTTCTCTTTACCGATATTCGTCACCCCGGCACCTCCTGAAAACGTGTGAAAAACCGCTGTTAAGCCGCTACGCCTTTGCTTAATCCCCGGGAAAGGGCCACGCTTGTGAAAACGATTTGCATCCGTTAACTTCCTGAATTTATTTCACCACATTAGACGATTCTTTTTTAAGCCGCTTAAGTTCCGTATCAATATCACGCAGGGGAATCTTGCCCTGCCGCAGGAACGAGGAATGAAATTTTCTCAGATCGAAATATTTGTCTTCCGTGCGCATATAATAGCCGCGCATCTCAAGTATCCGATCTATTCCCATTATGTAACTCAGACTCTCAGTGGGCGACAGCGAGATCCGAAGGACCTCGGTCTGGGCCTGGCCCTTGGACATGTAAAAAGTTTCCTGAAAAAAACCGACCGCCTCTTCATAGGTAATCTTATTGGTGTGCAGCGCGGTATCCACGTAGGCCCGGCCGGCGCGAAGCGCCCGCACGTATATGCGGAGGAATTTAGCCCAGTAAGAGGAATAATACCCCATCTCTCCGGCCATTAATTCGGCATAGCAAGCCCAGCCGTTGGTTACCATCGGCTGATTGGCTATTTTCCTTATCCGCGAAGAGTTGGAGTCCGCGGTGTAACTGCGCAGGTGCATGCCTGGCATAATATCGAACGCGACAAGCAGCTCTATCTGCGCATAGTTAAAGCCGGAGGATAATATCCTGTCCTGCGCGGGCGCGGGCAGCTTGTCGGAAGGCAGCGCCAGATATAGTTCTGAAACCCTGACATCATCCAAGGCGAAAGGCTCCGCATAATAGACATAGGGCAGCGCCGCGCTCATAAAATCCGGCATTTTTTTGATGAGCAGCCTCTGTTTAGGGAACTCCACCACTTTGTATTCGTCAAAATGCTGATAAGCGCGGTCCACCTCATCCTGAAAAACCTTAAGAACGTCGTTTAGCGGGGGATGTTCCTTGGGCAGCTTGGCCATAACACCCTTCCACCCCTTTTCCTTCGCCAGCAGGGCGTCGATATTAACAGCTTCTTTATCCAGGTCCTTCAGCGCGGTTTTATAGCTTTTCTTAGAGTAACTCAGCGCCGAACCGGGAGTAATGTCCAGACCGTGCCAGCGCTCCAGGTAGAACCCGTAAGTATAACTGCCCGCACGGAACTCGCCATCGGAGTTGGGAATAATTTCGTTTTTAAGAAAATCACGATAGCGGGTCAAAGCCGTTTTGACTTTATCCATGATCTCATCCACCTGGGTCTTAAGGACCGGATCATACCGTGTGTACCCCCTGAACAGAGGGATAAAATCGGAAACACCGTTAAGAGCGCCCTCGGTCAGTTTCAGGGCCTGTTCGGCCCAGATTCTGGGCGGATGAAAGAGGTTGCGTTCGGCTTGTTCCAATATCTGCGGAAATTCTCTTAACCGCACCATGGCGTTGCCGGCGCGTATGTTGTAGTCTCCGAAATCCTTGGAAAGCAGCTGGTAAACGGAAAAAAGCGGTTCCAGATAATATTGCGGCCGCATTCTAATCAGGCCGAGGTTCTCCATCCCATAGATGTCCACTTCAAGGAGATGGTCAAGCACGATATAATCGACCTGGAGAGAGGGATACATGGAAGCCGTCTTTATCTCATGGAGTTTGGAACGGAGGTTCTTAAAAGCTTCCAGCTGCTTGTTAACCCGTTCCTGGGTGCGCTGGGTCAGAACGGAGTCGGAGCCATGAATGCCCATGCGGGTAGCGCGTTCCGGATCGTACATCTGCACGGTAGCCAGATACTGCCCTAGAACTTCGTTGAGTTTGGTGTTTTCCAGCGCCCCCTCTACTTCTTGCGTGGTAAGGTTGGCTTCATATGCGGAAACCGGAAAAATAGAAATGAGGGGAAAGAGCAGGGAAGTGAAAAAGAAAGATCCTATGAAAAACTTTTTTCTATCCAAAAACAAGGTTTTCATAATTGCAGCTCGCGTAAGCAGTGAGGCCGGAACAGGCGGAAGCCGGCCAGTATCAGGCGTCCTTACCTCCGCCCCCTAACTTTTCTTCTTGGAAGGGATTTTGCGGCCCCGGCGGACACATGGGGTTTATCCAGCGCCAGCGCCAGAACCTCGTCCATGGAAGCCACCGGGATCAGGCGCATCTTGTCTTTTATTTCCGCGGGAATCTCTTCCAGTTCCTTAAGATTAACCTTCGGGAACAACACGGTAAAAATATCTTCCCTGAAAGAGGCGATAATCTTTTCTTTCAGACCGCCTATGGCAAGCACCCGGCCCGTCAATGTCACTTCGCCCGTCATAGAGAGACCGTTTTTTACAGCACGACCGGTCAACAGGCTTGCAAGCGCTGCGGCCAGGGTTATGCCGGCAGAAGGACCGTCCTTGGGAATGGCGCCTTCCGGGATATGGATATGGAAATTATGGGACTGGATATAGGAAGAAGACACCAGTTCCCTGGATTTGATGTATGAAAACGCGGCCTGCGCCGATTCTTTCATCACCTCTCCAAGTTTGCCGGTCAGAAGCAGGCCGCCTTTGCCGGGCACGGCCACCGCCTCCACGGTCAAAACCTCTCCGCCGTTCTCCGTCCATGCCAGGCCGGTGGCCAGCCCCACGCCGTTTGCGGCATTTTCCTCCCGGAGGAATTTGGGGATGCCCAGATAATCCTGCAGATTATCCGCAATCACCTTGACTTCTTTTAGGCCTTTTTCCACCACTATGCTGGCGGCCCGGCGGCAAAGCGTCGCGATCTCCCTGTCCAGGTTCCTGACGCCCGCCTCACGCGTATAGCCGCGGATGATGGCGTCTATGGCCACGGCATCCAGCTGCACCATGTTTTCCTTTAACCCGTGCTCACGGAGCTGCTTGGGAATGAGGAACTTTTTAGCGATCGCTATTTTTTCATTATGAGTGTAGCCGTTGAATTCTATTATTTCCAGCCTGTCCCGCAGGCTGACCGGAATGCCCCAGAGCGTATTTGCCGTGGCCACGAACATCACCTTGGAAATATCGAAAGGCACGTCCAGGAAATGGTCCATGAATTCCGAATTCTGCTCCGGGTCCAGGACCTCCAGGAGGGCCGCCGCGGGGTCGCCTCGCCAGTCCGAGCCCATCTTATCTATTTCATCCATAAGGAAGACGGGGTTGTTGCTCTTGGCCTTCTTTATGCTCTGGATGATGCGGCCGGGCATGGACGCCACGTAGGTGCGCCTGTGGCCGCGGATCTCCGACTCGTCCCGGACGCCGCCCAGCGACATCCTGACGAAATTGCGTCCCATGGCGCGGCCGATGGAGCGGGCGATGGATGTCTTGCCCACACCGGGGGGGCCCACGAAACAAAGGATGGGGCCTTTCAGCTTTTGGGTGAGCTTGCAGACCGCGAGATACTCTATCACGCGGTCCTTCGGCTTCTTAAGACCGTAGTGGTCTTCTTCCAGTATCTTGCGCGCCAGGCCAAGATCTATGGAGTCCTTCGTCTCCACGCTCCATGGCAGGCTTACAAGCCAATCCAGATAAGTACGGGACACGGTAGTCTCGGGAGAGAACGGGGTCATTCTGGCCAGCCGCGCAAGCTCTTTTTCAGCGGCTGCTTCCGCCTCCTTGGGCATCTTGGCGGTCTTGATCTTCTTTTTCAGTTCGTCCAGTTCCTTGGAAAAATCGTCCTTCTGATGAAGCTCTTTCTGGATGGCCTTCATCTGTTCATTGAGATAATATTCTTTCTGGGATTTCTCTATCTGCCCTTTTACCCGGCCGTGGATCTTCTGCTCTATATCCAGGATCTCAATTTCCTTGGCCAGCAGTTTTATGATCTTTTCAAGGCGATCTTTGGGAGCGGCGGTTTCCAGGATATCCTGGCGATCGGCGAGATTGAAGATGGAATTGGCGGCGATGGTGTCGGCGAGTTTGGACGGATCGTCCAACTGCGCCAGCATGGCCACAGAATCCAGGGTTATGCGGGTGCCGAGTTTAACGTATTCCTCGAAGATCTCAACGGCGTGCCGCATGAGGGCGATTATCTCCGGCGTCTTTTCAACCGCGTCCTCAATGTACTCCACTTCGGCCATAAGGCAGGCTTTTTCCTTATCCAGTTCCAGTTTTATGACTTTGACGCGTTTGCGCCCTTCAAGAAACACCCGCATGGTTCCGTCCGGCATCCGGAGGGACTGCGCCACCTCGCTCAGGACGCCGTAAGCGTAAAGGTCGCCCGGCTCCGGGTCGTTGACGGACGGCTTGCGCTGCGCCAGAGCCAGCATGAACTTGCCGGCCCTTAGCGCGGTATCTATAGCCGCCACGGATTTAGGCCTGTCCACAGAAAGAGGCAGAGCCATATGGGGAAACAGCACAACATCTCTTATGGCGATGGCGGGAAGCGTTTTAGGATAGACTTGTGCAACGGTTTCTGAAACGTCCATATTGAAACTCCGTAATGCGGCTGTGTAGATGCCCGGGCGAGAAGAGGCTTAGAACCTCCGCGCTTCGATGCATCCGGGAATCTATGCGCTTATTTTATTCACTTTTTCTTAAAATCAAACACGCCGTCTATGAGACCGTAAGCTTTGGCCTGTTCCGCGGACATGTAATAATTCCTTTCCATGTCGGCGCGGACCTTTTCCGGCGTTTTGGAGCAATGCTTGGCCAGGATTTCGATAAGACGGGTCTTATTCTCCTGCATTTCCCTGCTCTCTATTTCGATATCCGTGGCCTGGCCTGAAATGCCGCCGCCCCAGATCAAAGGCTGATGGATCATAATGCGGGCATTGGGAAGCGCGTAGCGTTTGCCTTTGGAACCGGCCGCCAGCAGAACGGCGCCGAAGCTCATGGCCATGCCCATGCAAATGGTGGTGATGGGAGCCTTGATAAACTGCATAGTGTCATAGACCGCCAGGCCGGCGGTGACCATACCGCCCGGCGAATTGATATAAAGACTGATGTCCTTGTCGTTGGCTTCCGCCTCAAGATACAAAAGCTGGGCGATAACGGTATTTGCCGAAGCCGTGGAAACGGCGCCTTCCGGGTCACCGATGAAAATGATCCGGTCTTTCAGGAGCCGGGAGTAAATGTCATAGCCGACCATGGCGCCCTGGTTCCACTTTTCAATAATCGTGGGTATTATCATAAGCTGTGCCTCCGGTAGTTAGGCGGTACCCTTTCCTGCGGATTGAACCACAGGTGGACACCGCATGGCGGTTTCCCCTACGTCTGATGCGCATAGCGCTTGCCTAGTGCGTTTCTTCCTTTATTACGGCTTTGGACTTAACCAAGTCCATGGTCTTATTCTCAACGATGGAAGACATTATATAGTCTTTGCGTTTTTCAAAAAGCTCCCGGGCTTTCTTCTTCTCTTCCTCGGTGTTCAGTCTGGCCACCACCTTGTCCAGTTCGGCGGCAAGTTCCGCCTCGGTGGCGGTAACGCTCTCTTTCTTGGCGATGTTATGCAGAAGATAGGTGAGGCTTAGATTGCGCTCGGCCACAGGTTTAAGCCGCTCCATGAAAGCGTCCTCGTGTATTTCCTCGTCGGGATTGACGCGCTTTTTAAGGATCTCAAAAAGCTCATGGGCTTCTTCCCTGACCAAAGTGGGGGGAAGCTGCATGGGATTGCTCTTAATGAGGGCGTCCTCTATCTGGGTCATAACTTCCTTTTCGGTCTTCTCGGTTTCACCGCGTTCCAGCAGTTTGCGCACGTTTTCCCGCAGTTCCTCCACCGTCTTAACTCCGGCTTCCTTAAGAAAATTATCATCTATAGCGGGCACGACCTTCTGCTTGATCTCCACCACGGTGACCTTAAAACTCATTTTCTTCTCTCCGAAAGAAGATTCGAACTCGCGGGCCTCGCCCTTTTTAGCGCCGAGTATGTGATCGGCCAGGCCGGCGATGGTCTGGGGGCTGGACATATCCACGATCTCTCCGTTCACGTCGCCGTCAGCAACCTTGACGCCGTTCTCGTACGACTCATAGTTAACGATGACGAAATGGTTCTTCTCCACCGGCTTGCCTTCCTCTACCGGCTTGAGGTAGGCGTTATATTCACGCACCTGGTCGATGTACTTGGACACGTCCTCGTCCACTATCTTTTTGATCTTGCGGGTGACGGGGATGTTAGCATAGCCTTTAGGGTCCACCTGGGGATTGCATTCCAGCTGCACTTCAAAATAGAGGACCTTCTCCGGCTCATAGGAAACGTTTTTCATTATCGGCGTTACCACCGGCATGACCTTATCGGCCTTTAGGATCTCCGGCATGGCGGCCTTGGCGCTAAGGTCCAGCACCTCGTCTTTCACCATGGAGGGGAACTGCGCTTTTATCATGCCCAGCGGAACTTTGCCCGTCCTGAAACCGGGAATAGAAACAACGGACTGCAGGCGCACCAGGGCGGCCTCGGTAGCGGTTTTAAGGTTGGCGGGATCCACGGTCACGCCAAAAACGTGCACGCAGCCTTCCTGCTTTATTTTCTTGATCCTGTCGCCGAATGTGAGAGTTAAAGGCATTGAATCCTCCGGAAGTTGAGATTGAAATTTAAATGTCGAGACGGGGACTCGAACCCCGATGGGAGTGACCCCACATGGTCCTAAGCCATGCGCGTCTACCAGTTCCGCCATCTCGACCCCTCTGTCGCCGCCCGCCGCGCCATAACCATGCGCGGACGGGATCGACCGCAATAGTTAAAAGGGGATTCCTTTTCTTCTCGTTACGAGGCTTAAAATCTTAATTGGGCCGTACTGGACTCGAACCAGTAGCCTTGCGCTTAAGAGGCGCCTGCTCCACCATTGAGCTAACGGCCCAACGTACTTATTTTACATAAATAATCCTATAATTTCAAAAATATTACGGATGAACCGCGAAATAAAAACCGTTTTTACCGCCCGATAGTATTGAAAATTGTACTTAGAACTGCTAGATTTAGGGATAATGACTATTTATTTATCGGTTGCGCTACTGACGCTTTCCGCTCTGGTTCCGGCGCCAAACCTGTCCGCGGAAGAAAATCTCCTTAAGCCCCTGGGTGAAGCTTTCGGCGCATGGGCCGACGGTCGGCCGGAAGATGCGGTCGGCTCCCTGGAATACGTAGCCTTCCGTTCTTCAGATACCGCCCTGACTATCGCGGCCATAAAGGAACTCTCCGTAATACTGGCGGAACAGGGCAAAAATCGGGAAGCCCTGGCCCAGCTCGCAAGGGCCGAGATCCTGGCTCCCGACGATCCTTATCTGGCCTTTGAAAGAGGATGGAATCTTTTAAGCCTTGAAAATCATCCGGACGCGCGTACAGCTTTTGAAAAAACCACCACCATGACGCGCGAAACCGATTTGGTAGCGCAGGCTCGCTTCGGAATGGCGCTGACCGAGGCCCATCTTGGCGGCCCGGCGGAGACTGTGGTCGGTCTTCAGACCGTTTACAACACCTACCCCTACCTTCTTTCTCCGGTAGCCCAGGTGATAAGCGAACAGTATGCGGCGCTGAAAAAGCGCCAGCCTTCCATTGTATTCCTTAAAGAGGCGCTGACCTACGATCCCCGCAACATCCAGGCGGAAATAGATCTGGCCCGGCTCTATGACAAAGCCAACTATTACCTGCCGGCCTGGCAGACTTATTACACGATCTCCGAACTTGACCCCGATGACGAATACGCGGCGAAAAAAACCGCCAAGCTGGTTAAATATGTCACGGGGAATCCGGATAATCTGCTCTATTGGACCCGCATGACCTGGCCCTCTCATATCAAACCTTTGAATTACACGGACAACGATCTTGTCCGTTTAGGACTTTTTTCCGATGAGAAAGGCGAACCTGGCGTGCTGACCGCATTCAATTTCATCGTCAACACCGACTTTTCCATCATCGATTCCCGCCTGGGCCAAGTGGGCGGAGGAAAAGCCAATATGCAATGGAGCGTCAAGTACAACTCCATGAACAAGATCTATGAAATCAGGGACGGCATGGGGTCGATAATCCATTCCACCCGCAACTCTTTCCGACTGGCGCCAAAGATAAAAGGAGGGGTTATCCTTATAAAGAACCCCGATATAATAAAACAGAGGGGGATAAACCGCGGCGACCGGGAAGTAACCGGAGAACTGAGCATATTAATAAAAGAAACCGGCTTCCGCGTGATAAACACAGTACCGCTGGAGGTCCTTGTGCCCTCCATAGTCACATCCTTAGCCGGCGGCTCCGGCCAGTTGGAAGAACTGAAAGCCCTCTCCGTGGTAATCCGATCGAAGCTGGCGCACCTCAAAAGTTCCAAACCCCACCGGGACGGAGACTACGATCTCTGCGACTCCGCTCACTGTCTGATATTGCCGGGCCTCCAGGTCGAGAACGAATCCGTCCTTAAAGCCGTTGAACTGACCCGCGGGGAAGTGCTCTCCAAAGACGGCGTGCCTGTGACGGGCGAATTTCATACCGCCTGCGGCGGCTTAACCGAAGAAGGGATAATCGACGACAACCGGGAACACGTTAATCAGATGACCCCTTTCAACCTCTACCACACGACCCTCCGGGCCCCGCCCGACAATCTGCTGTGCCTTAGCGAGGACAAAACAAAGGCTTCTGATGTCATCTGGACGCTATTGCTTGAACCCAAGTGGATAGAGAGCCGCCTGAACCGGGACGCCAAAATCGGCTATATAAGATCCATGACCGTCCTAAAGCGGACCGCCAGCGGCAGGGCTCTTAGCGTGCGAGTGGAAGGCACGGCCGGCAATGTGACCCTGGAAGGCTTTGCCGCCATCTCACGGGCGCTCACCGGAGGCGCCCTGCGTTCCGCGCTTTTCACAATGCGGCCCATCTTAGAAGGGAAGTATCCCAAATATTTCATCCTGCGCGGCATCGGCACCGGCGGCGGGCACGGCTACTGCGTGCTGGGTGGACACGGTATGGCAAAGGGACTCGGTTATAAATACACCGCCATTCTCCAGCATTATTTCCCCTATTATAAGGTAAAGAAGCTGCCCGGCGCGGCGATTAAATAATTAAGCGGCTTAATTCGGAAGCGGCTGGACGCAATAAGCACGAATTACTATTCACTAATCGATCTTGTATCTCACATTTCGCTTTCTATAAATTTATTCTCTTGTTCACTAACTGATATTATGCGGATAAAAGTCCTTCACATAATAACCAAGCTTGAATTCGGCGGCGCCCAAGCCAACACGATCTACACCATCGCGCATTTAAACAACACCCGTTTTAATGCGAAACTGGTCTCCGGCCCCGGCGGCATACTGGATGAAAAAGTTCCGCCGGGCTCCACCATTTATGCAAACCATCTGGGGCGTTCCATACGCCCTTTGAGAGACCTCCTGGCCCTCCTTGAACTGAGGGATATCATACGTGCCGAAGCGCCGCTTATAGTGCACACCCATTCCTCCAAAGCCGGCATACTCGGCCGCCTTGCGGCGCGCCTGGCCGGCACGCCGGTGATCGTGCACACTTTTCACGGTTTCGGTTTTCACGAGCGTCAGCATCCGCTCAAGAAACGCCTTTTTATTTTACTGGAGAAATTCTGCGCTTTATTCTCCGACGCCCTGATCTTCGTCTCAAACGCCAACATGGATTACGCGCGGGACTACGGTCTGTGCGACCGCGGCGGTTGTTCGATTATACGCAGCGGCATACCGCTCAAAAATTATCCCGCCCGCCCGGACCGGGCCGCCAAGCGCCGCGAACTGGGCGTGCCGGAGGACGCCTTGCTTATCGTAAGCATCGGCAACCTGAAGCCCCAAAAAAATCCCGGCCATTTCATCGCCGCGGCAAAACGCCTGGCCGGCGCGCACAAGAACGCGGTCTTCATGCTGGTAGGGGGAGGGGAGGAACTGGAATCAGCCCGCGCCCTGGCGAAAAAATCAGGACTCGAACACCGCCTGCTTTTCCCCGGTTGGCGCCACGACTCGGCGGAGATCCTCGCCGCCGCGGATATTTTCACGCTCACCTCTCTCTGGGAAGGTCTGCCCAGAAGCCTGGTGGAAGCGATCAGTACCGGCTTGCCTTGCGTCTGCTACAAGACCGACGGCGTGGCCGACCTGCTTTACGACGGCGTCAACGGCTATACGATGGATCCGGGAGACATAGACACTTTCTGCCTGCGCCTGAAGGAATTAATGGAATATCCGGCCCGGCGCGCCGAGATGGCCGCCAAAGCCGCGGAAACGAACCTGCTGGAATTCGACATAGACTACATGGTCCTCCGGCAGGAAGAGCTTTACACCGAACTTATCAAGAAAAAAGGCCTGTCACAATGATCCCTAAAATATCCGTGGTGATACCCGTTTACAATGAAAAAGAGAACCTGAAGGACTTGGCCCGTGAATTGTCCGACGCCTTCGGCGCCTCGGGTCTCAGCTGGGAAAGCATCTGGGTGGACGACGGCTCCACCGACGGGTCGGACTTGGAACTCCGCGGGATAGTGAAAGATCTGCCCGGCGCCAGGCTTATAAAATTCAGCCGCAATTTCGGCCAGACCGCGGCGCTTAGCGCGGGCATCAAAGCCGCCTCGGGGGAATATATCGTCACCATGGACGCGGATCTCCAGAACGACCCGGCCGACATCGCCGCGCTTTTAAAAAACACCTCCGGAGGTTTTGATGTGGTAAGCGGCTGGCGACGGAACCGAAAGGACCCTTTCTTCTCAAGAGTTCTGCCTTCCAGGATCGCCAACTTCATTATTTCAAAAGTTACCGGAGTGGAACTGCACGACTACGGCTGCACGCTTAAGATCTACAAAGCCCAGCATCTCAAAGCCATTGAACTATACGGCGAAATGCACCGCTTCCTGCCCGCCCTGCTGGGATACATGGGCGCCAACATCGCCGAAATACCGGTGGCCCACCGGCACCGCGCAAAAGGGCGTTCAAAATACGGGCTTACACGAACCTTCAAGGTGACTCTGGATCTGTTAACGGTAAAATTTATGGGGGATTTCCTATCGACCCCTATTTATTTATTCGGAGGCCTGAGTCTGGGACTTTTTAGCGCGTCGGCCCTGATGGCGGCTTTCACGCTCTATAAAAAAGTATCCGATCATGTATTTGTAAAGGACCAGCCGCTTTTTCTGGTGGCTGTTTTTTTCGCGCTTGCCGCCATCCAATTTTCCTTCATGGGGCTCATGACGGAGATCTTAGCGCGCACATACTACCGATCCATCCGCAAACCCGCGTATGTAGTAAAGGAAACCTTGGATTCCGGGAAGTGACCAATAGCGGGGTTTCTGTCCAACCAGCCTTTAAAACCTTTGAAGACACCTATAAAAAAGGGGGGCCCGCCGCTGCTGAATATTGATTATGGCCCCCGATAATTGATATTGTATTAAACTATAATTATGGAAAAGAGCCATGGACTTGTCTTTAACACATCTGAAATAAGGGAAAAGGGCGGACTCACGCTCAAAAAAACTCTTGACCCTGAAATTTTCGCCGATGTTTTAGAAGCCCCCGCTAAAATTACAAATGCGAACGTGGATCTGGTTTTCTCCGTAGGAGGCGACTCGTTGCTGCTGGAAGGCGCGGTAAAAGCGGAATTACACCTGGAATGCGCGCGTTGCGGAGAACCCTTTACGGGCAAATTCACCGAGCCCTTTGACGAGTTATATGAAGATGCGGTAGAATCTATAGATGTGAGCGGCACGCTCCGAGAATCTGTCGCATTAATGATGCCTTTAAAACCGCTTTGCTCCCAGGAGTGTAAAGGGCTTTGCCAGGCCTGCGGGGAAAATCTTAATTTGAAGGCCTGCGGGTGTGATCCCGGACAGGAAGAGGAATTTAGCGAGGCCAAAAAGGAAAGCCCGTTCAAAGTGTTAAAGAAAAAGGACTTGAAACGCCAGCCGCGGCTGTAAAGCCATATTTTTAGTTAAGACGGTAAACAGGAGCTATCACCATGCCTAATCCAAAAAGAAAACATTGCCCCGCCAGGAGGGACTCCAGAAGGGCGGCCAACTGGAAACTGGAAACCAAATCCCTTTCGTCCTGCCCCCAGTGCGGCGCGATGCGCCTGCCCCACCGGGTATGCGCCACGTGCGGAGCATACAACGGCAAGATAGAAATTGTCAGAAAAGAAAAGAAAACGGACGAGCAGAATCCTAAATAGAACAAAAAAAAGGTTAGAGCCGGAGTCCTGGACATAAACAAAACAGGCTTCCGGACTTTAAATTTTCGGAACCGTTTAATATGAGAATAGCGCTTGACGCTCATGGCGGGGATTTCGGGCTGAAACCCAATATCGAAGGGGCCATCATGGCCGCCGCCCAGCTGCCCCACGAAATCCTGTTAGTGGGACGGGACCCGGAGATCCGTGAGGAACTGCGCCGCCTTGGCGCCGCGCCTTCCGAAAAACTCAGAATCATCCACGCCCGGCAACTGGTGGAGATGGGAAAAGAGCCGGTAGTAGAATGCCGGTCCAAACCCGACTCCTCCTTGATGGTGGGAGCCGAATTGGTAAAAGACGGCAAGGCCGACGCTTTTATCTCAGCCGGGAACTCAGGCGCCGTAATGGTGGCATCGCTTTTAAAGCTCAAGCGCATTCCGGGTATTATAAGACCGGCCATAGCCGCGCCGTTCCCCACGCTCAGAGGCACCACCCTGCTGCTGGATGCCGGCGTCAACATGGACTGCAAACCCTGGCACCTTGTCCAGTTCGCCATAATGGGATCCATCTTCATGCGGCTGCGCTTCAATATTGATAATCCTTCCGTGGGCCTGCTGTCCATAGGAGAGGAAGAGACCAAAGGAAACACGCTCATTCTTGAAACCATCCCGCTCATGAAGAATGTGGGCATAAATTTTAAAGGTCCGGTGGAAGGAGGAGATCTGCCCGCCGGAGCCACCGACGTGGTAGTCACCGACGGTTTTATCGGCAATGTATCGCTGAAGGTCTCGGAAGGTTTGGCCAAAGTCATTTTCAAAATGCTCAAGGAGCAGATCCAGCGCAAATTCACCTACAAGATAGGCGCCTTGCTGATGAGGAGAATCTTTACCGACCTGCGCAAAAAGATGAACCCGGATGAATATGGCGGCGCCCCGCTTCTGGGCGTAAACGGCGTGGTGCTTATCTGCCACGGTAAAACCAATCCCAAAGCCATTTTCAGCGCCGTCAAAGCCGCCGGCGATCTGGCGGGCTACGGTTTGGTGGAAAAAATAAAGAAGCATATGGAGCAGGTAAAGGACCAGCTAGCGGGCGAGAAAGCGGCGCCTCTTCCTGAAGATTGAGCCGCATGTAAAAACCGCCGCGCACGGCGATTTTCCATAAGCCAAAAAAGAAGAATAAACGTGAAAAGATTTGAAACCAAAACCGTACTCGTCACCGGCGCCCGGCGCGGCATCGGCTATGATATAGCAAAAGCCTTCGCCGTAGAGGGCGCCAACGTGGTCATGACGGACGTAAACGCGGACGAAGTGAGCGCCGCCGCCAAGGCTCTCGCGCTGGAGACCGGAGCCAAAACCCTGGCGCTGGCCGCGGATGTTACAAAATTTGAGGACTGCGAGCGCAGCCTGGAGGAAACTCTAAAAATTTTTAAAAAACTGGACGTACTGGTAAACAACGCCGGTATCACAAAGGACAATCTGGTGCTCCGGATGAAAGAAGAAGATTTCCAGGCGGTAATAGATGTGAATCTTAAAGGTTCGTTCCTGATGGCTAAAGCGGCCTCAAAAAGCATGTTGCGCCAGCGGAGCGGACGCATCATTAATATCGCCTCCGTAGTAGGGCAGTCGGGAAACGCGGGACAAACCAACTATTCGGCCTCCAAAGCCGGCATCATAGGCCTGACAAAATCCATGGCGCGGGAGTTCGCTTCCCGCCAGGTGCTGGTTAACGCCGTGGCCCCCGGTTATATCCAGACCGCCATGACGGACGGGCTCAAGGAAGAAGCGAAGGCCAAACTCCTTGAAATGATCCCGCTCGGACGCTTGGGTTCGGGCGCCGATGTCGCCAAGACAGTGTTGTTCCTGGCCGGAGAGGACTCCCCGTATATCACCGGGCAGGTCCTCGCCGTGAACGGCGGCATTTACATGTAGTGGTTTTTTTACGGTAACAAACACAT
>Ga0208953_1000661_pt1 | contig 27186 bp, 26 predicted proteins | sample RifOxyB2_FD_184033 | JGI IMG/M metagenome (GOLD analysis project Ga0208953, IMG submission 184033) | Groundwater microbial communities from Rifle, Colorado - Rifle Oxygen_injection B2 (SPAdes) | ecosystem: Environmental > Aquatic > Deep subsurface > Groundwater | place: USA: Rifle, Colorado...
CTCGCTGAACTTGCCTTGGTTCAAACGGATTATTCATCCTCCCAAGCGCTACCGAGTGATTCGGCTAAATCTTGCTCGGGGAAACCTCCTTGTCTCCTTGATGATGACTCATTGCCAGGTTAACCATTTGCACCCCTGTTATATGTGTATCCAAAGCCGGTATGTATCCTGGCTGTTGCCATTTCTGTTGGCCGCGCGTTCGCCTTTGCCCGCTTAAAGGCATTAACCGCCGAATCAGGCCCGCTTTCCCCGTTGTCTGTGTAGTGCGTATGGTCCCATACCCACATGAGGTTCTCAACAGGAATCCCAAGCGAATCGCTTACCGCTTTCTTTTCCGCTGTGATTACATTGATGCAGTTGCGGATGGATGTTTTGGAAAGTATGCCGTACTCCATGTCGCCGACCTTTAAATACAGGGCAGTATACCGGAGAGTAGTATCGCCATTGTACGAGGCATAAGATGTGGGTGGCCGCATACTCCAGCCAGTACCTGCAGTGAAATCCCCTTGTCCCTGATGGACCACAAACTGGTGGTCAGGCATGGTATTCATGGTATTGTCGTAATTCGATTCCATGTTGAACAGGACGCGGTTATAATAGGCCCAATACCAGTTGTCGTTCAACATCCGTTCGATCACCTGATAAGGATCGTTTTCCGGGGTTGGTTTGGGAAATTCGTTTGCGGAATCCATCACCGTGTCAATTCCCGGCTTGAAATACTGCGTATAGGTGAGAACATTGCCGTTCGCGCGCACCCGGAATTTGCAGTCAGGCCCTTTATCATAGTCTATACGCCACCGGATCTTCTTACTCGTTCCAACGCTGGTATGATATAGGCGATCTCAGCCTGAAGCATGAGCGGAAACAAAAACATAATACATCCGCTGACAAGTAGGCTCTTAACCATAAACAGTACCTGAAAAATGGCGAAAAACCGTACTTTCTGCTTAAAAAAAGGAAAAATACGGATAAAACCTATTTAAGTAAAATAACCCGTTTTGACGCTGCTCTATTCCTGAAATGTGCTTTAACAAGGTATATCCCTGAGGCAAAATGACTTGCGTCAAACATGTACTGGACACTGGAAGAGGGCCGGTTATTATCTGACATCATGGGATGCAATACAGCCACACGCGTACCATGTATGTCATATATTCGCACCTGTATATCATGTTCCGCACTGTTTTCCCGTGCCGCAGACACGGCTACGCGTATCATGGTCGCCGGATTAAACGGATTCGGACTCACAGTCAAAAGAATATCTCCATCGGCCGTATTATCCAGAATATTTTCCCGTCCCGTTAGCGCAGTGTCACAGTTCAATAATACTATCTTGTCGCACACCAAAACCTGATTGTTCCGGTAATTGCAATTCACATTAACCAGATTATATGCCCCGGCAGAGCTATCGTTAAAATAATATTCGCTGTACGCACTGCCGTGTGAAGGAATTCGCACCAAGGTCATGGCATACCATGCCCCCGAGATGCCACTGACCGGACGGTCCGGATCGTTAAAACTGATTTTTGGTGTCACAATAATGGTCGATCCTGAATTATTATACCACGATACGGCGATCTTCTGATCAGTATTAAAAGCATAAGGCGACAATCCGCTCACACCCTGGAAATTATACTCTGGTGTGCTACCGCCGGTAATAGTTGTTCCGCCAGGTCCCAGGTTGCGGTAATCGGTATATACATCCTTTATGGCCGTCTGCCAATCAGGCAGCCCGTATGTATTCGATCCCGCATTGGCCCCAAAATCTATGAGTGCAACGCATTGAGCGGTATCGACGGTAAACGATATGGTTCCCGATGTGTCCATCACGTTTCCCAGACTGTCTATTGCCCGGATATAATAGGTATACGACGTTCCATGTTCGCCCGGCACAACCGTTGAATGGAACCTGCTCCCTTCCCCTCCGGTAAACTGATTGGACATGGAAGCGTACTCTTCATCCATGAGACTCCAGCGCATATTCGCGGGCTCCTGCGTCTGCACCTGTAAGAGTATCTGTTGTTCCACGGCTTTATCCTGGGGCCCGGCCTTGATAATATTAGGCGGGGTTACATCAACGCCGGTTGGGCTGAGTATTTCAAACTGGTCAAGAATTGCGCCAGTACGTGAAATTGCTTTCACAATCACCATATCCCCATTAACCTCAACAAACATGAAATGGTTTGTGTGGGCATGCATTATATTATTATCCCAATGACAATCGCCATCTTCGGTAAACCCGCTTCCGCCCCCGGTGATCACATAATGGCTTTTATGTTGCCCAAAATCCACGACGCTGTGGTCATAAACATGGAAATGGCCGCCGAATAAGACATCAAGGTCATTGCCTTCAGTTAATGGTGTCACAAAATCCCGGACCTCCTCTTCGCCGCAATACCAATCTAATGAATACGGAGATCTGTGCAAAACCAGAAAACGATGTTTTGCATTTTTATACACAGAAGACGCAAGATCGTTTACAAGCCATGTGTATTGCGCAGAGCCTGGGTCATACCCTTCATTCGTGTTCAACACAATAAAATGCGAATTACCATAATTAAATGAAAAATAATGCTCATTGCCTGGTTGCACAACATAGTTTTCAAAATCATTCAGATACCCGTCATGATTACCCTTTGTGGCGAAAAACGGGGTGTTTTCAAAAAGAGCGCTGCATGGGGAAAAAAACTGGTCCCTCCATTGACTCGTGGTATTGCCATTATCCACCAGGTCTCCGCAATGCATAAAGAAATTAAGTCCTGAATCAGCCATGAGCTTACCGAGGTCCCACCATGCGCTTTCACCCCCTTGAGTATCGCCAATTAAACCAAATTTAAATGAAGAATTTGCGCTTACGGCTGTTGTAAAAGAACCAGTATGGATTATTCCTTCCTTTTCTACCTTATAATAATATCGCGTGTTCTGGCTTAAAGAGCGCAAGGGTATTTGGTGCACCGTAACACCAGTGGTTTCCGAAACAACACTGCCATATGTCATCGCTGGGCCATACTCTACTGTTCCCGCATATGCCACGTCAGACTCCCAGCATACATATATGCTGGTATCGGTAACAAACTGAAGATACGGTTTTATATAGAAATTGTCACAAAAACAAGGCTTTCCTACTATAAAAATGATGAAAAATAATACTGCATGAAATGTACTGCAAAAAAACGCTCCTTTAAACATATGCCCTCCTCGGTCTTTCTATTTAAATATAACTTAAAAACAACGCTGCATATAAAATACACAGGGTAGGCAATGGCACCCAATCCATCATCGAACAAGACCACTCCCCTCAACTTTCCTGTTCCCCAGTACGAACAACGGTACAATACAGCACATGGATATGAGCATACAAATCGAGAACAATATGTGATAGCGGTTGATGTCCGCTCCCCAGAGCTGCATGTGGAAGCCGGAAAGATGCTGCATAAATTGTCCTGCAAGTATAGGTGTCGTCATGGTACAGCAGCCTATAATGAACCTGGAAAAACCAAGATACGCGGCTCTCCCCTTTTCCGGAAAGATTTCGAGCGCAAGGTTGGAAGCCAGCATCCAGTGTGTGTTACCCGCAGCGCCATTGATAAACATGTACACGATTACCGGGACAATACCGAACCAGGCGGAAAAAACCCAAAGCGACATGCAACAGGCCACAATGCCGGAAATGATCATAAGAGGCACCCTGTGTCCGGTGGTATCCGAGATCCTTCCAAGTATGTAAATTATGACGCAGCTCATGGCGCACTGCGCATTGACCAGCCATGCGATCTTTGTCATGGAAAAATGAAACTGATCAATCAGGTAGATGTAGCAGAAGGTATACAGTACTGCGCGGCCGCCTGACCAGCACCAGTAAAAGACAATGTAACACCACAGCGGAAAACTTCGGTATTGGAGTCTTTCATGATGCATGGGACCAGTTTTTATAAAATTGATGGTTTGGGGCGTGCGATCCGTCACTGAAGAATAGACCCATGCGGCAACGCAGAACGACACGCCGAACATCAGATAGACTGCAGCGTATCCGGCTGGCGAAGGATTTGCGTCCACCAGCCTGCCGATAAGGAGATTAAATAGTACGACCCCGGCAGTCCCCACGATCCATTTATAGCTGGTAAACCACCCCAGCCGTTTTGCCGGCACAAGGTCACCGATCCAGCTGTTCTCAATATTGCTCTGAAACCCGCCAACGGCAAAAAAACAGACAGCAAAGACCAGATAGAGGTACAGGGAAACTTTGCTGAAAACGTTGAAATAAAACGCTGCGATGCTCGCAGCAACGAGCACGGCCACAACAAATCCAATGAACATGGCCACGACCATTCCCTTTTTATCGGAACGGGTGCGCTTCAAAATGACAGCCCCGAATATCTGGGAAAAAGAGGTGACCCCCTGCGTTGCGCCATACAGGCCAATGTGCTGGTCGCTGCCGCCCAGCATGCGGATAATCATTGCAGGTATGCCTATGCCGCCCACGCCGGTTTCTTCGCTCTGGAAAAGTACATTGCCAATACCGAACTTGATTCGGTCCTTTCTCATGATCGCTTCGTCGATTGGCCGGTCCTGTACTGCTTCGCTCACGGGCGCATCCTAAGTATTCAAAAGAGGCTTCAGCCGTTCCGGAGCAGCTTCGCGCACAAGCGCCCGGGCCAGAACAAGGGTGGGGTCAATAAAAAGCATCTTATTTGCATGTTTTCTCTCGAACGCGAATGGTAATTCGGTGCAGCCGAGTATTATTGCCTGCACGCCTTTTGTCTTGAGATGATGGATCGCGTTGATGAGCAGGCGCTGCGCTTCATTCGAAACCGGAAGTCCCGTGGCCTTTATTCCATACCTGCTATGATACACGGCTGCGTTGACCTCACGGCATATCATCGCTTCAGGTATGATTACCTCGAGATTATAGCCTGCCAGTATTTCCTGATAGACTCGGGAACAATATGTACCAAGTGTTGCCAACAGGCCAACGCGTCTGACATTCGGGCAGGCAGCGGCAATAAACTTTCCTGTCTCCTGGATCATGTGGAGTACCCTGATGTTAAGGTCCTGCTTTTCCACCATTTCATTGATTCTGGAGAATATGCACGGCGAGTGCGCGGTATTGCAGGGAATGCCCGCAATACCAGCGCCCGAAGCTGCAAGCAATTCAATGACCCTGAAAATGGCTTTCGCCGGGTTTATCCTCTCTTTGCCTGTCAAATAGGCTGTCCGGTCGGGTATCCTGGCAGAAAAAGAGCTGAGTACTACTGGCACATGTTCCTGGTCTGAGTTTGCCTTTGTCTGGTCGAATATCTTGCGATTAAGGTCGAGTCCAGCCATGGGTCCCATGCCGCCCACAATGCCAATGACATGCGTTTTCCTTCCCTTGCTTTTCATGGCAGAACGCTCTTTTCACTGGAGATCCCGCTCTTTACACCTGTTCCCGCTGAGGCAATGGCCCATGGCATATGCGGCGTGTTATGATACAAGCCGGTTTCGCCTGACGGAGAAAGCATGATAATACCGCACTTCTTCCCTGTTTCGCGATCAAGCATGGATACGGATTCCCGCGCAGCGCTGCCGCACGATAGCCCCTCTTTCAAAAACATTGTTGCCCGATAGCATAAAAGGGCCCGCATTATGGCCTCGCCATCACCCGTGGCTCCTGCAGCGCCCACGCTGTTGTCAACGTAAAAACCCGCGCCGATAATTGGCGTGTCGCCTATCCGGCCTGACCGCTTGTTGGTCTTTCCGCCTGTGGAAATGGCCACGCCAAGTTCTCCCCTGCTGTCGAGTGCGCACGCACCCACAGTGTCCGCCCTCTCGGACCTGATCCTTTTCAACCGCTTCAAAGCCCCTTCGGTCACAAGGTCTGTGCGGTGAAAGTGCGAAAGACCTTTTTCAGATGCAAATGCAAGCGCGCCAGGGCCTCCCAGAAGCGCGTGTTCCCCGTCCTCCATGACCGCACGGGCAAGCGACACAGGATGCATGAAATCAGGGACGCAGGCGACTGCCCCAAATTTTTTCGTTCTTCCGTCCATAATGGAAGCGTCGACTTCCAGTTTCCCGTCGCGTGTGAGTGACGCTCCCAGGCCTGCGTTGAATATCGGGTTAGCCTCCATTGCGCGCACTGCTGCTTCGACCGCATCGATTGCCGAACCGCCCAGGCTAAGTACAGCCATCCCAGCCTGCGCAGACTGGCGTACTCCCTGTTCCGATGGAACAAATTCCTCATCAAGGAGCTTGAATGCTCCGCCATGAACAATGATGACTGGATCCATGTATTTCTCCTTCTTAAACAATTTTAAGTATACAGAAAAAAAGATTTCGTGTCTCTGGTATTATGATCGGAAAAAGGGCGAAAAACCGGCAAATCAGCTGAATAATCGCGGATTTATAACGATTTCGCTGTTTTCCCGGTTTTCAGGCGGTATTCCGAGGGTACCATGCCTTCAGCAGCTTTAAAAACTTTGGTAAAATAGTCTGGGGAAGCGTATCCGACCTCGAAAGTGATTTCTGTGATGTTTTTATCAGTTGTCCGAAGCAGGTCTTTGGCTTTTTCAAGACGCATATTATTCAAATACTGGTTAATAGACATTTTCTTATACGTTTTATACAAACCCCCGGCGTATTTTGCGCTAACTCCGGAGACTCCAGCCGCCTTGGACACGCTAAGCTCTGGATCTGAAAAATTGGCCTTTATATATTCTTCAACATTCTTCACAATTAGTTCGTTTCGCGGTGCGTTCTGGCCGCTTTCCTGCCGTGTCCTTTTCCAGGCAAATCCCAGCAAGACTAAGCCAACAGCCATACCTGTCCCAAGGACAATGGCAAACCAGGGAGGAACAGGACTGCCGGTGAGTTCAATGTTCGCCCATTCGCTCGGGTTATTGTAATTAGTGTATTCAACGCCGCTCCAGCTTTTGCTGGTGCTTGGGCCATTTGCGAACATATAGTCCTTGTTGAATAGATCAAAGCCCATTATCAGGCCTTTTTCGGGTTTGATCTCCAATTCAGCCCAGGGAAAAGCGATCTCCACTGTATACCGTGAAGGCTTGTCCCAAATCCGGACGGAACATAGCGCTGTCTTTCCCCACATTTCGCTTATGCCCTTTTTCCTGTCGTATTTTCTTCCATAATACGCATTACCAGCGCCAACGAGGAAATGCATGTGCTTTAACGTACGAAAATACCCGTGGCTGTGGTCTGTATCGAAGAATATCTCAATCTCATCGCTCAGCCACAAGGGAACAAAGTTACCAGAATCGGGCATGCCAGGCCAGAGGTCCTTGTTCTCCGTCAAATATCCACTCTTCGCATACGGGTGAATAATGGTATTATCATACACGGTAATCCCAAAATAGAGGTATCCGTCGTCCCATTGGACGCGCGCGGTAATGGTATTTCCCGCGTTTAAAAAAGAAATGGAATCCGCGTTTTTCCAGTCATCAAGGTCACCGTCGATGCGCATTGGCCGCCGGGTATGGCCGCATTCGAATATCTTTGACGAGACTCCCTCATGACGGTCAAGGACAAGGTCTTTTTTCAACGAGGGCACAGTGCGGTATACTTTTCCTGAAGAGTCCAGGGTCTCTAGGATGAAATATAGCGCACATTCGTCCTGGTCAGGGATTCCTGTCAGGTCCGCGATCAGCTCATAGGGAGGTCGCGCGACTGTTCCGAGGTACTTCTCGATATTAGCCTTTTGCGGAAACTTGAGCGAATCAACACTCGCCTTGTAGGTGGCATAAAAACGGACCTCTTTGGGAAAAAAGTCCTGACTAACCTCTGCAAGCAGGCGCACGCTGTTGCCGGTAATGACTGTAAAGGACTGGGGAAGCACCAGCGTTACTCTGTTCTCCAAAGTATCGGCAGGGCAAACAATAGAAACTAATAAGAACAAAACCAGAAGGACAGACCACAGTGCATGCGACATGGCGATAAAATAATTGATTGGGTTGAATCGAAGAAAATCATTTAAAAAGCGGTTGATAATAACCGATACCCCGCTGGAATCAAATATGAAAGGAATAATAAAGCGAAAACAATCGTCAATACAATCGCAATGGGTGGCAGTTTTTGTCCTTCGTTTCTTTTGAAATACGTGCATTGCCAGATAAAACGCCAGAGCCAGAAAGCTGAAAGCAGAGAATTCATGCCAAAGGCCAGGCCAGCGCTTTGGCTCAATTCTTTGGCATACAGGATTGTAATGGCGCCGATAACAAAAAATAAAAGCAAGAGCGCCCTATGCACGGTAAACATGATTCTGACATTCTTGATGGTCATTTTCTCGAACTCTGTTTTCCAGTCAAACATTGTATAAAATCTGGTGTGGAATAATGCCATGAGCAATGTAAGCATCCCGCCAATATAGATAGACGTTAAAGGGACCATTTATGTATCTCCTTCTTTGAAACCATTACGTATGTGTTTAGAAATTACTGACTTATCACGCTGAAATAAATCAGCAATTCGGTCGATAAGAAGTGAAACGTGACTGTTTCCATACCTCTTTTCTATTGCACAAGCGGATTGCCGCGCCAATAGTGGGCGATTTTAGTCTGCTATTTCATGTCAAACACGTTGTGGAAAGTCTTTTTATCGTAGAATCGGTAAATCTCAAAATCCTTGTCTATTGTTGCAATGAAATGTGATTCAATTTTTTCACACGCCGCAACAAGAGAACCATCGGCGAAATCCATTGGCAGGTCCTGATATTTCAGCATTAAATCTTTTATCCGTGAAAAATCATGATGGTCAAGGTTGATAATGGACAGCCCACCCCTGGAAATCCATTCAAGAAAATCGCTTTGGGCCTTAATGCTGAAATCCAGGATATATATGACTTCAGTGACAACCGGGAGTGTGGTGAACAGGGGTGAGGTGTTTTTTTTCAGGAACGCCAGGGCTGTTGGGCTGTTTTTATCGCTTTTGTCAAAAAGGGCGATAAGAGGGCCGCTGTCGACAACGATTTTCTTATTCATTTTCTCTTGCTGAGCAGTTTTTCTCTAAACAGAGAAGAGGCTTTTTCCGATAAATCGCGCCTGCCGCTGCTATGTTTCGCGAATAAATCATGGCCCAGGTCCCATGGATTGGCATGTTTAATCTTTCCTAAATATTCCAATACGCTATTCCGCACAAGCTCGGATTTGGACATGCCGATGCTCTCAGCTGTTGCTGTAATTTCTTTTTCAAGCTCGTTGGGGAGTCTCAGAGTTATCATACGGGTCTCCTTGTATTACATAATGTAATACATTTCAAGGGAAAAATCAAGGTTTTTTAAATGGTTTTAAGAGGCCTGGGATGCCGAACAAATCATGGCACCATAACAGATCATCGGGCCATTGCGGGTAGGGGATTAATCATTCGCATTGTGGCCTTAAAAAATGCACGGAAATCGGCAAATTCGTTATATATGCGATGTAATCTTGTAGGGGCGGGTTTCAAACCCGCCCCTACAAGAGGCTGTACGTTCTATGAAAAGACACTCACGAAAACTCCCAACCGATATTCAGGATGTTGCAAGGCGGAAGTTAAGAATGTTGAACAACACGTTCAACATTAATGACTTAAGAATGCCGCCTCATAACCATCTCGAACTCTTAAAAGGAGACCGGAAGGGGCAATTTAGCATCCGTATCAATAATGCGCGAATCTGTTTCAATTGGATTAATGGAAATTGCCACAATGTGGAAATCGTTAACTATCACAAGGAGTGAAATCATGCATAAATTACCAAATATTCCACCAAGCGAAGTTCTTCTAGAAGAATTTCTTAAGCCACTTCATATTTCAGCATACCGCCTTGCAAAAGAAACGAGAATTCCCCAAACCAGAATTTCTCAGATAATTAAAAACAGGCGAAAAATTACCGCTGATACTGCTCTTCGTTTTAGCAAATTTTTCGGCACCACGCCAAATTTCTGGTTAGGTCTTCAAAATGATTATGACCTTGAGGAAGAACGAAGGCACCTTAACAGAATATTAAAGGGCATCTCAACATTTAAGCAAGACATATCTCCGGCGAAATAACGCGTGAAATTGAGCTACCCCGCGGCACAACAATGGGGGCGTTTCCCATAGATATATGTCCCCTTTCCTTGGGTTACATACATTATGAGGCAACGTATCGAAAGACTTTTTAGCACCATCTGGCTTCGGTTACATTATTTGTGAGGCAATTCGCAGGGCGGAGCTTTTTTAATTTTACTTGATTGCAAGGCTGGGAAGGGGTATTTTTTCTGAAAATGGTGTTTTTTACGGAACGGAAGACCAAAACCGGGGCCCGCCTCGACGAAACGGCGACGCGAGGCGGGGGCAATATCGAATGCCGGAACAACCTGCCTCGCTCGCCTCGCATCGCGAGAGCGAAGCGGGCCGAACAGGCGGGAATTCGCCCTGCAGTCGACATCTCGCCACATCACGAACTGGAAAATCAAAATACTTATCAGTTTTTATCAGCCAGGCCAATGATAATGCCAGCGTGACCTATGCGGCAAAGTACAATGTTCTTTATAGCGTCAGCGATGTTGCGGCTGGTTACGCTTCAGTCACGCAGACAGGGAGCATTACGTCTGATCCTGGTTTGGTCAATACCACTGATCCTTCAAACCAGAATTACATGGTCATCCCTTCCAGCAGTTGCGCTGAGGATGCGGCGACCAAGTTGTACAAGGTTGCGCTCGATGCTTTCTGTCATTCCCGGTCCGATGGCGCTCCCGATATTGGCGCGTATGAGGTTCCGTTTTATCTGAAGGGGGCGTTGACGTATTATAATTTGGGCAAGGACGGGCAGCCCTTTAGCGAGTTTGGCAGGAATAATGGCTCTACCGCACGGATTAATTATATTACCAAACCGATGAATGTGGGGTATGAAGTTCCTGATGCTGCCCAGCCAAATGACCAGATGCTGGATGTATATTTTCTGCATAATCACCTTGGCAGTCCGGTTGTGACATTCACTGACGCCATAGATGTTGTTTCCGGCAAGCCTACGATTGTTCAGATACGTGATTATTATCCGTATGGCAAAGAGATTTATAATGAAGTTCTTGTGCATGAGGCAAAGCCTGGTTTTACCGGCAAGGAGTTGGACAAAGAAGGGCTTTCCACAGAAGGATGGGTAGATGATCTGGGTGTGAGGGGACTTGGGTTGGATTATTTTGGGAAGAGGTATTATGATCCTGAGATTGGGAGGTGGATATATGTGGATCCATCTCCACAATACTTTGATGTTTATAATTATACTGGCAGTAATCCAATCAATCGGACGGATCCTACCGGTAGTGCTGACTATGGAAGTCAGGCAGAATATGAAGTTGCTGCTAATATTGTTATGAAGGATATAAACTTTAAAGCATATAAAGGACAAACCTATTGTAACTATGCCCTAGAAGCGATAGTTGATGTTAATAATGTTTTAAATCCTGTTTACGGTTCGGCCAATGAGATAATAACAATGTTAAACAATCCTGAGGTTGCAACCCCAATTACTGCAGCGGCTGCGGTAGAATATGCAAAAAAAGGTATCTCTCCAGTCGCTGCATTGACAGGAAAGGATCATGGGCATGTAGCTGCAGTTGCGCCTGAATATGGGAAAATGCCTGTAAGGGACCCAAAAACGGGCACCATTTCATATCAGAATGTCCCCAAAGTATTTAATGTTGGGAAAAATAATGATAAAATGGGAGTAAATTTTGCTTTTCCTAAAAAAGCTGTCGTTGAAGGAAAAGTACAATATTTCATTTTAAATGACGATTTGAAAAGTTTAAATGCAAGGAGCAAATAAAACATGATTGCTCAATTACATGCAATCTTAATCATTAATTCAATTGTTGTAATGGGATTGGCGGCTGGGGTTTATTGTGAAAATGTTATATGGCAAGTAATTGAAAATGGCGAAAATAGGGACTCCCTTGTTTTCTTGGATCCTGAAGAACCGGGGTCGGATTTTTACCATACGATTAAAATATATCGAGAGGGGAAACAAGTATTCTCACATTCTGATTTTGATAAAATGTATATTGGCACGCCAAAAGCACTAGTAACCAATTTTTATAATAGAGACAAAAAACGAATCGAATATATAATTAAATGTGGAGAAGGGTCAGATCTGCCTAGTTTTTTAGTCATTACTTCAAAGGACAAATTAGTAGAAATTTTCGGATATTCTTTGAACAATTCTGCAGATATTTTTGGCGATATCGATTTAGATGGATATTTCGAAATTGGTGGTATTGTGGCTTTAATGGATGGCATTAAGGAAAAGCCTGTTTATCGGGTTCTAAAAATAAAAGATACCTTTGTCTCCGATACGATTCTTGAACAGTGTCTTTATTCTATATACTCGCGAAAAAAGAATTAAAAATACGGCAGTAAGGATCGTTATGTTGAAATATTTTCTACGAGTCGTTTTTTTCAGTTCAATAGTTTTTTTTATAAGCTGTATTAAAGATGGCAATCCAATCGCTGAACTTTCAGAGAGCAACTTGGTTGGCACCTGGAAATCACCCGTGCCGGATTCCAGCAACAGGTATAATTACCGTTACACCTACACCTTTGAAGATGATGGACACATGCAGCTGAGACAGGATGTGTATTTCAACCAGTATAGTACCGGCTATTGCAGTCTCATGTATTCCATTGATTACAACAGCCTGAGAAACTACTACAAAACCGAAAACAACTACCTCTTTGTCCGGTATTACAATACAGGTTGGGAACAGTATGGGGAAACATGGTATCCATACACCCTTTCCGGAACAACCCTTACTCTGAATACTTCATACGGGGCAGTGTATGCCGGTGCATTTGCCACGCTCATCGGCACATGGCAGGCAACAGGCAAACAATTGGACGCTGACGGCAATGAACATACCTCGCACACAACGCTCATTTTCGGATCAGACAGCTCATATACGGAAATCTTCAACGGATACAACGCATTCGGGGAAGTCTCGAACGATACTGACCGCTATGATTTCAGGTTCACCGCTTCATCGTACCAGCTTATCTGGAGCAACGACACAACAAACAACGAGTACGAGATAAGAGACGGCAAACTGTATATGTACCAGGTCCTTACCGAATCGCAGCTAAAGGTGGATCAAATGCCCATGGTTTTAAGGAAACAATGAGGCCAATTATGATGCGGACACTTCTGTTTCTATTGCTGCTGTTTGGCGTGCAGGCATTTGCCGCAGTTGCGCCAGGCTGGCGCATGCACAAACCAACAATCGATAACTGCACTCCTGACACTTATGTGCATATTGCTCTGGACAGCGCGGACCGCATCTGGACCACATTCCAGCAATCATATGGAGATACTGTCAATTGCGCTGGCATGGCCGTGCATATTTCAGACACCGTATGGCAGGTGTTCAACAAAGAAAATTCCGAACTGCCCACAAACAAAATCAAACGGATCGAGGCAATAGACAGCAACCTTCTTTGGTGTATCACGGATTCAGGCCTCATCCGTTTTGACAGCAGGGACGGTTCGTGCAAACGCCTTACCCCGCAAAATTCCGGTATTTTTAATTCGTTTATCGCCAACATGGCCATTGCAGCCGACAAATCCTTGTGGGTGGTTAATCCGAACTTTGGTCTTGGCATACAGAAAATTGTCAATGATACGGTTGTTTATGTAAATCACTATTTCCCAATATTGCCGGTCGATATGCTAGGGGACACAAATGGGAATGTCTGGGTTGTTGGCGGCACTGCAAATTGGGACGCTTTCACCAGGATCGGACATGATGATTCGATTTATCAATATCCGTTTGTGACGTCCTGGGGTGATTCCATCACCGATTTTAAGTGCATACAACCGGCAGAGAATGGTGTCATCTGGCTGGGGCTTGGGTATTTTATCTAAGGGCAGCGTGAAATCGATATTTTTTCGACCCGGAAGACTAAAACCGGGAACCCGCATCGCGAGAGCGAAGCGGGCCGAATAGGCGGGAATGCGCCCTGCATCACCCCATCAGCGATCCCGCGAACTCGAAAAGCAAAGACTTATCAGTATCAGTTTAAAAAGCTATGCACTTTTATAAGCGCATATAAAGGAATTTCTATCGTGATCCCATGATGGCTGAAATTTTTCAGGCTTGCCCGGAGCAGAGTGGCAGGCGAGAACTTATCTGCATAAATGCCCAGGCTTTTGCTCTTAACACTGGTGCCGGATTTTATCTCAATGGGGACAATCTTATCCTCGACAGATAAAATAAAATCAATCTCTGCCTGGCCTTCGCTCCTCCAATAATACAACCGTTCATGAGTTGGGATGAGTGCTTGAACGGCTAGATTTTCAGTCATGGAGCCTTTGAAATGAATAAATATATCGCTTTCCCCAATAAGGGTTTGTTGACTCAGGTTGACCATTGCAGCGAGCAGCCCCGTATCGAAAAAGTAGATTTTAAATGCAGCAGTAAGATAGGCGTCCAATGGAAGCAGTGGCCTAGAAACGCATGTGACTTTATGAATAAGACCTGCATCAAGCAGCCACTGCATGGCTGTTTCGTAGTCACGGGAACGAGCACTGCCTTTGACCGCTGAAAAGACAAATTTTTTGTTTTCCTTGGCCAGTTGCAGTGGAATGGAATCGAGAATCTGGTTTATTTTGATGGCGTCAGCTTTTGACGCATGCCGTGCAAAATCCTTGCGCTGGGAACTCAGGATTTCGTTCTGGATCTTTCTGACTTCAATCAAATCGTGGGTCTGCAGATAAACGGAAACAGCTTCAGGCATGCCCCCAATAAAGGTATAGATTTTCAGCAGACTAGTCAGCTCACGATGCAAAACATCAGGAATATCAGAATAGTCTTTTTTATTGTCCAGGAATTCGCGCAGGGAGGTTTTGGAAAGCGCGGTCAGAAATTCCAGAAAATTCATGGGATGCAGGGTCATAAAGTTTACTTTGCCAACAGGAAAAGATTTTTTCCCTGATAAGGAGATACCCAGCAGCGACCCTGCTGCGACTATATGATATTCCGGGGCATTTTCTTGAAAGTATTTCAAGGAATTAAGCGCATACTCCTGGAATTGGACTTCATCGAAAATCAATAATGTTTTGCCTGGAATAATCTTCTTTTCTTCCCGTATACCAATGAGATCAATGATGTCTGAAATCTTATGGGTACCATTAAAAATAGTATCCAGAGTTTCATCGGCATCAAAATTAAGATAAATACAGGAATCAAAATTTGTTTTTCCAAATTCTTTAAGGAGAAATGTTTTCCCGACTTGCCTTGCACCCTGAAGTATCAAGGGTTTCCGGGTAGGCGAGTTTTTCCACTTTTCCAGATTCGTTATTAGGTCACGCTTCACACATATAAAATATATAAATTATGGCAAATATCAAAATAAAATATGAATTAGCCATATTACGATATAAAAAATCACGCTTTCAGTGTTAATAATTGATAAAATTTACACCTTTTGGCGACATAAAACAAGAACGCCATGTTTGGGTGTCACCCTCGGAAATATGTGATAAGCCTCCATCCATCGAAGATCCTCTACCCGACTACATGTGCTGAGTCTGTTGAAGCATACCGTCTTTGAGAACCTGCCATCATACGACAATTAACGCTCCGGCCCGCCTCGCATCGAGAGAGCGAAGCGGGCAGAACAGGCGGGAATTCGCCCTGTATGAAGGATCGGGAAATTACACGAACCAGAAAATTAGAATGCTTATCAGTATCAGTGGGCCTGGCAAGGCGCACCAATGGCGCCTTGCCTTCCCGTATACATGATACTATTTTAAAAGCATCGCCTTGGTTTGCAGGCACCTGTTCCCAAACACAGCCTTGATCATGTATACGCCGCTGGCCAGACGCATGCCGTGGCTATCGCGTGCGTTAAAGGTAAAGGCCACTCTTCCATTTATAGGCATGGCTTTATGAATATGGACCAGCCTGCCGGTAGCATCATATACATACACTGCGGCCATGCCGGTAAAGTTGCCGCACACAAGCGCTATGTTCGTTGTCGGGTTGAAAGGATTGGGTGAAGCCACAAGACTGGCCTTGAGTGAATCCGCCTTTGCGGGTGCAGTTTCGATCGCTGTCAAAGGTCCAGACTCCTGATCGTCGAACCGGTCGGTATCGAGATATTCCATGCCTGGTTCCAATGCCAGCAGCGCAGACGCGCCCGTCACCACCTGGTTCTGCAGGCTGATTTCGACCATTTTCCTATACGTATCGGCAGTACGCAGGATGGTTCCGGAAAGGTTGAATTCGGGCAGGGAATTGCTCAATGTGTAGCTGCGGCGCGGCGCCCATGAGAAAAAAGTCTGGTCCTCGGCAAAAACCTCCACCATGTCAAAGGCCCACAGCTTGTCAAGATTCAGCCCTGTTGCAGTGTTGCCGCTGCTCGTTACGATAAAGGGCCTTTCATAGAGTTGGCCGCCAATGCTTGCCGTGACCGTGCCTGAAAGGTATCCTGCGCTGCACTGCCCCAGAAGGTCGATCCGGGTACAGGGATTTGGCCCCGGGAGATCATATCCGCTGATCTGCCTGCTGGTAATGACATTGAAGCAGTTGTCATCGAGCCGTATCTGATGGCTGGAAATAGAGGGCCCGGGTCCGAACGCCCTGTCGATGAAGGTAAAATCATACGTTGCGCTGGTTGTATACGGGCTATGATATCCAGCCGATGGGTCATACCAGGAAATCGAACCGTTCAAAGCCGAGGCAACACGGGAATAGAAAAACGCCTTTGACCAGTGCACCCATGCGTAGAATTTGGTTTTGTTTACATTGATCTGCACCAGCACATTCTTCATACTGTCTAACCGCGCATTGTCCGAAGCAGGGCCTCCGATCATGGCAGGCTCGCGATCCATGCAGAAAACAACCGCGGGAGTGTCGGAAGAGGCAATCGATGAGAATGCCTTGACCAGAGCGGGAAAGGTGCGCGTGTAGAGCGAACGCTGTTCAGGGTCTATGCGGGAAGAAAGAAACGACTGTGCGCGCGTAATAACATTTGCGCCGGCAGCGACCATATGCGGCTCAAACATCTCGACCTGATCTCCGGCATAAACAAAATTCAAATATTCCTGCACTTTGAAACCAGCGATATAGTTGGATATCAGGTCTTTTTCCTCTTCATAATAATTAATGGCGCTTGTCTTCAGTGAACTGCTCGGCACCCATACAAAGGTGACCTTACGTCTCTGCGCAAGCTGATCGAGGTTGAACAGCTTGGCAAGATCAAGCTGAAGTTTGAAGTAGTTAGCCCCTGAATCAACAGTCTGTACCACGCCCGCGCATCCCGATACCGGGGCCTGAACTGAACCTGTGGTAAAAACAAGCGAGTGAGTGTCTGTTTCGGTTATCTGATAGCCGATCCGATCTTGTGTTGAAAATAACGAAAGCACACCCCTGTTTACGGTTGGAATAGCCGTGACATTGGACTGTGTATTGATCCGCACCACAGAACCCATGGGATGCCCCAGGTCAATGGTGGAAAATCCCGCAGAAATATCGGCATGGCAGTCCAGGAAAATCCGCACATGGCGCGATTGACCAAGCACGCAGGGGTAGATCTTGACTTCGAACTGGTTCTCATAGGGCCGGTAAGGATAGAATCCGTAGTTATCGGGATAGCCGTTGATTCTGCGCACATATGCCGGGTCTTGGCGGGTGACATAGACGATATTATCGTATGTAGCCTCGGCCTGGCCAATGGAAAGAAGTCTGGCTGGCTGGGGTTCATTGTTCACCCACAGGACCATGGAATCCACGGAAAAATGCCGGGGAAGACAGAGCACGGACAGCACCTCACAACTGTCGGACAGGCCCATTCCGGACACGGGTGCGGTAAAATGCGCGTCCAAATAACCTGAGGCGCCGCGGCTGTTCAATGCAAGATTCAGAGTGCAGGCAGGTGAATAATTAGGATAATAATCCAGGTTCCGGTACCGGTTTTCCATGGGAAGGATCTTGGAAACCGGGAAATACCCGAAAACTGAAATGGCCAGGATTGCAAGACACATGAACAAAGCAAGAACAGGTCGTGACATATCTCCTCCTTATATGGGTTGTTGCGGTTGACACCACTGAGTAATGCAAAAACAGTGCCGGGAAAAATACCGGGAAAAACCGGACCCCAATGATGAAACCATGACAATTTTATCAAAACCAAGGTGCCAGAGTACTTTTGTATGACAAAAATGTCAGACTGCAGAGTCGTCTGTGAAGCGGACTCTTGGCAAGGCAGGCTTGTTTTAGGGAACCGGATGGGTTATTTTTCTTCGCATGGACTTTACTCCCAAACTCCCCGATATCCCGACGACCATCTTTACGGAGATGAACCGCGTGGCTGCTGCGCACAAGGCGATCAATCTTGGCCAGGGTTTCCCGGATTTTGATATGGCGCCCGAACTCATATCCCTGGTGAACAATGCCATGAAGCAGGGCCACAACCAGTATGCGCACATGAACGGCTACGCGCCCCTGCTGGAAAAACTCTGCGCAAAGTTCCATCTGCTCTATGGAGCAACTGTCAGTCCTGAATCTGAAATCACCATTACACCAGGCGGCACATATGCCATATACACGGCACTGACATCGATACTGAGGCGCGGCGATGAGGTCATTGTCTTTGAGCCTGCCTATGACAGTTATATTCCTAACATTGAACTGAACGGAGCAAAGGCAATCCCAATTGCCATGCGCTTCCCCGGCTATACCATACCCTGGGACGAGGTTGGCAAACGGATTTCAAAACACACACGGGTTATTATTATAAACTCCCCACACAATCCCACGGGCAGCGTTCTCCGGGATGCAGACATCGCAGCACTGCGCGATCTGGTCGCACACACCGGCATCTTCATTGTCAGCGATGAGGTATATGAACACCTGATCTATGACGGTCTGCCGCATACAAGCATGCTGCGGTATCCTGATCTTTTTAACAGAAGCCTTGTCTGCTACTCCTTTGGAAAAACCTATAGCTGCACTGGTTGGAAGCTGGGATATTGCGTGGCGCCAAAAAAGCTCATGCACGAATTCCGCAAAGTACACCAGTTCAACTGCTTCTCTTGTGATGCGCCCAAACAAGTGGGCTTGGCAGCATATCTGGACAGGGTTGAGCCCTATCAGACCCTTGGACCAGCCATGCAAAAGAAGCGGGATCTTTTCCGCCAACTACTCAAACACACGCCGCTCAAATTGGTGCCGTCACACGGCAGCTATTTTGAGTGCTACAAATTCGGCCATTTCAGCCAGGAATCAGACCGAGACTTTGCCCTGCGGCTGGCGCGCGACTTTGGCGTTGCCGCCATTCCAGTGTCCGCGTTTTATCACAAAGCAACAGACAACAGAGTTATACGGTTCTGTTTTGCCAAACAGGAATCAACGCTTCACGAGGCTGCAAAACGGTTGTCTGGCCTGAAATAAAGGTCTGAATTTTATAATTCTGCAAAAGAATCGCCAATTTCTTGATCTGCATCAAGGTTTTCTTCCTGTTTTATCCGTATATTATTAAAAGAGAAAGCGAGGAACCATGAAACGAAGCATAATTACGATTGATCAGGACAAATGCACTGGCTGCGGCCTCTGCATCCCAAACTGTCCTGAAGGCGCCATCCAGATGATCGACGGTAAGGCACGGCTCATCAGCGATCTCTTCTGCGATGGCCTGGGTGCCTGCCTTGGCCACTGCCCCGAAGGCGCCATTACCACCGAGGTACGCGAGGCCGAACCTTATGACGAACGCAAGGTCATGGAGAACATCGTGAAACAGGGTGACAATACTATCAAGGCCCATCTTGAGCATCTGAAAAGCCATGGACAGACTGAATTTTACAATATCGCAATCGCGGTTTTAAAAGGAAAAAATATACCCATACCTGGTGAAAAAAAGGAGAAACCAATGGCACACGCTCATGAACACGCCACAGGCGGATGCCCGGGCTCACGCGCAATGGACCTGTCGAGGGACGAGCATGCCCCTGCTGCCGGAGATGAAGAGGGAAAACGTCCTTCCCAGCTTTCACACTGGCCTGTCCAGCTTCATCTTATCGCGCCCATGTCTCCCCATTTCAAGGGCCGCGATGTAGTGCTTTCGGCAGATTGTGTTGCTTATGCCATGGGCGATTTCCACAAGGACTTTTTAAAAGGCAAAGCGCTCGCCATTGCCTGTCCAAAGCTTGACGAAGGCCAGGAGGTCTATTCTGAAAAAATCACTGCACTCATAGACGAGGCGCAGATCAATACGCTCACGGTCATGATCATGGAAGTGCCCTGCTGCAGAGGCCTGCTTGGTCTGGCCCAAGAGGCGGCCTCCAAGGCAAAACGCAAGATACCCATTAAAGCAGTAGTCGTGGGCATAAAAGGAGACATTAAAAGCGAAGCGTGGGTGTAACAGCAGCGGCTGGGGCCGGACGTCAGGTCAGGACACCAGGCGAAGCAGATTCTCTTTTGTCAGGAGGTCTGCCTCACGCTCGTCTTCCAGGAATCTGAAAACATCATCACGGATCTTTTTCATATCAAGGGCCGCGATTACGTGTCGAACACGTTCTTTCCAGTTGGCGTTGTTGATCTCGCCGCTGGTCCATCCTGTCTGTTGGAGCGCATTGTTCAACATGGCGAAATTCGGCTCAAGATCCCTGAATTTGGTGAGATACCACTGAAAATCGTACCAATCGCGGCCTTTGACATATTTCCGCGTCAGGAGCGCATGGAATAATTTCTTCCACAAAAACCGGCTGGGATTCGGAGCTATTGGGTCCGCCTTACCCAATTCAGATGCCCCATTTCCAAGCAAATACGTCCTGTTGGGCGCATTAAGTGAATCACCCTGCCCGTAGGGCGGGGTTTTTTACGGGAAAACAATAAAAAACACCAATTCCCGTGATCCTGTACACTGATATTGTGGGGGATATTGACGATACGTGGGCCTTGGCCATGGCATTGCTTTGTCGGCATGTTCGGAAGTGTTTGCCGCAATCATGATGGCAAAGAAGGCGCTATTGCCGAATGGAATGTAGTGAAAAACATTTCAGCAGCGCAAAAAGTGTTTGCCGCTCCATGGCGCTCGTTTACGATTACCCCGCTGGACACCTGCGGCGTTATCCGGCTGGACGGGACCCGTTATGCGGCAATACGGAATTCGAAGGACACCCTGATCCGGACGGTAATGGAAAACTACCGCATCTGGGCGTCAAACGTGGGCGTCACGCTGGACGAAGTGAACAAACGAACCTCGATCCTTTATGACACCGTGGCGGTCTACCTGGCCTTTTCCACGCGATACTTGTCCATGAAAAATATGAATGTGCGGGTAACGGATGATGGTTTTACGGTCCAGGATGAACATGCCCGGCCAGCCCAGGTCGCACTCGATTGGATAGATCTGCCGGCTTATTACGATTTTCTCACTGCATGTCTTCTACGATAACTAATGGCGTGCGCCAATCTCGCTTTGCGAGTCTAGGCGGGCCAATCATGCATTTTGATACGGTGTCTTCGTAGAACAGGGTGCTATCGTACAACCCATGCTTTTAGGCAGTACACCCGCGGCTGTTGATAAGAATGAAAGCGGGCAGGTCTTTTACGGTTATCCTGCGTATGGCTTCCATGCCAAGGTCCGCAAAATCGATAATTTCCGTTTTTACTATGTTTTCGCGGGCAATGAGCGCGGCCGCGCCGCCGATTGTCCCTAAATAGAAGCCGCCGTATGTTTTGCACGCTTCGGTCACCGTAGCGGCCCGATTGCCTTTTGCAAGAGAGACCAGCGACGCCCCTTGTTTCATGAAAGAAGGTACATACGCGTCCATGCGCAATGCGGTTGTTGGGCCAAAACTGCCGGAAATCATCCCTTTGGGGGTTTTTGCCGGTCCCGCGTAATATACCGGGTGTTGTTTAAAGTATTCCGGTATGTCTCCTGTTTTGTCTAAAATATTTTTAATCCGTGCATGCGCGCTGTCGCGCGCAACAATGAGCGGTCCTGACAAGGATACAAGAGTCCCAGCCGGACAGGCTGCAAGCTGCTTTAAAATCGCGGCCATGGGCTTGTTCAAATCCACGGGGACCGGTTCTTTGGCTGAAGAAAAGGGAACAGATGCAAAATAACGCGAGGGGTTTTTCTCAAGCGCTTCCAAAAAAATCCCTTGCTTGGTTATTTTGGCCTTGATGTTTCTGTCCGCATTGCAACTCACGCCCAACCCAATAGGACACGACCCTGCGTGGCGCGGCAACCGGATAACGCGCGCATCGAGCGCCAGGTATGTTCCGCCGAATTGCGCACCCAACCCTGTTTCCCGGGCAATGGCAAGGACCTGCTTCTCCCAAAAACGGTCGCGAAAGGCGCTGCCTCGCTTGTTTCCTTTTAACGGAAGATTGTCGAGATGTCCTGTCAATGCGAGTTTAACGGTCTTCAGGCACATCTCAGGCGAAGTGCCTCCCACAACAACCGCAATATGATAGGGAGGGCAGGCGGCAACGCCAAGCGCCTTGATCTTCTCTTTTAAAAAAGCGGCAAAAGACGTCTTGTTTAAAAGCGCCTTGGTTTCCTGGAACAAAGCGGTCTTATTCGATGAACCGCCGCCTTTGGCCATGCAAAGAAAACGGTATTCATTGCCTAGCACGGACGCGATGTCGATCTGTGCGGGCAGATTGCATCCGGTGTTGACTTCGTCAAAAAGTGAAAGCGGCGCCATGTGCGAATAGCGGAGATTATTTTCCGTGTATGCTTTAAAAACGCCGCGCGATAGCGCCTGTACGTCATCATCCCCTGTCTGAACAGCCTCTCCTTTAAAAGCGATAATGGTCGCTGTGCCTGTGTCTTGGCATAATGGCAGCACGCCTTCCGCTGCAATGACCGCGTTTTTCAACAGCGCGCGCGCTACAAAACGATCATTGTCGGAGGCTCCTGTGTCCTTGCCTATGGCGGCAAGCTGCGCAAGGTACGATGCGCGTAAAAAAAAGGAGCCATCGGAAAAAGCTTCCGCCGCAAGCAGGGAAAGGCCCGCGGGTTCCACAAACAGGTATGTGCGGCCGTTCCACTTTCTTGTTTTTACGTGCTGTTTCGTGAGAAGACGGTAGCGCGTTTTGTCTGCGCCGGGTCCCGGGAATATGCCGTTGAAAATCGTCATGGTTCAGCCGATGTTATCATGTCGTAAAATCAGAAACGTCTGTCATTTCCTCAAATCCGGCTGGTTCGTTTTTCCCCACAATGCCGACCACCAAATACTCCTTTGAGATGGGATCGTATTTGAAGTTTTGAAGAAGGCGGAAATTCTCAATTTGACCGGAAGATTTCACATGCGTTCGCGTGCCAGTGCACGACAATACGGCTTCGCCGATATTGATGCGGTCCTCTCCAGCCGGGCAGATGGGGACGTCGCGCGCAATGATATCCAGCACCTTGCGCTCCAGCTCCGCCAGGTCAATGTCCGGTTTTTCAGTGAAATTGATGACAAAACCGTGCTTTACGTCGGAATGTATGACCGGATAGCTATAATGATAGTCCTTTTCAAGGATATATGCCGTGATATCCTCCGCCGAATGGGCCATGAGACGGTATTTGATGGTTTTGTCCACAATGGATTTGATGCGCTTAGGGAAAGGCCCAAAAACCGTTGGCCGCGCTACAATGATCTCCTCGCCGATGCCGAAAATCACCTGCGCGTTGTAACCAAGGCAATCATAGAGCAGGTCGAAATGCTCGACAATGACGCGCCTTCTGTGCGCAAGGGCCTTGTTGATCGCCTCCGCGATCTCGAAATGCTGACGGAAGGCCAGTTCGAACCGGACGTCGATATGGAACGTATGGCCCGAGAAATGGTCCTCGGGACAAAAGGAAAAAAGCGGCGCGGACCGTATGTTGATGCCGTCGTCGTCGTTGGTGAGCTCAAGGCCGGGAAAGAGTCCTTTGATGAATGTGGATTTTCCGGATCCTTCAGCGCCGATAATGCCTATCAGAAGATCGGTCGGCGACAGATACTTCTGTGAAATCTCACCCGCCACCCGGTACAACCGCAAACGCCCCCGCGGTGCGTAATACACGGCGTAGACCAGGGTTTCGTGGTGCGTAAACCAGCGTGCGTTTGATTGGCCGGAGCTGTCCTTGAGATGAGGCATAGGCGCCCTCTTAAAAGGTGATTCCCAGAAGCGGGGCATGCTGCTGGGCGCCATAGATGTCGCTTTCACCCGCATGACCCGAAGGCATCCACCGTTTCAGGGTGATTTTCATTGCGTACGCCGGTTCGAAATAGATGATTTTCAGGACATCGTCCTCGTTGGCCCTGTACAGCATTGCCACCTTTTTCCTGGTAATGATATTTCTTTTCCGGAACAAATGAAAATATCGCTTATTCTTAAAAATGATATCAAACGTTAATTCATACGGCCCGGAGTTCTTGGACCTGATGACGCGGGCCGCCTTTAAAATGGAGGTCTTTTTCATGGCGCTTTCCTTTGGCCCGCGCAGGTGAGGACAATTGACTTGAACAACCCCTGTTTTTCAACGGGCATGAGGTGATAGACCGAAAACTCGAACACTTCTCCGGCCCGTAGATCGGACGGTGAAAAGGGAAACGCAAGGTTACCGGCCGTGGAAATACGCCCTGGATAGCCATAGTGCAGCAGCGTGGACCGTATAAGGCTGCACAGCGTGTCCGCGGATTCCTGCGTTGCCGCAACCGCGTCAATCACGATCCCCAGTTCGTGGCTTGCCGTCTTTTTTATTGGCTCCCGGTCGCCCATGATGGCGTTTTTACCGAACACATGAAAACGCGCATTCCCGGGTATTTTTTCACGTTTAAGCATGGGCCGTACCTGCACAGTGACGCTTTCAAGAATGGAATCGATGTTTTTAATCATCACCGGATCGCGTGTGCCTGCCACGGATATGGTCCTGTATCCGGTCCTACGCACGCCTTCGAGTTTGACAAAGTATGTCTCTGAAGGGACATACCGGCTCCCCCGGACTTCCACGCGGCCTCCTGGAAGTTCGGTGAACGAACATCCGGAAATGTCTATGGTGCCGCCTGGCCCGGGCAGGTGGTATGGGTCTGATTTTTCGTACAAGGTGTGCGCCGCGGCGGATTCCTTGGTAAAGGAACGCGCGGGATTGAGCGTCTCAAGCACAAAGGAACCCTGTTTCAGCGTCCCCAGCACGCAATCCGCGCCCGAACCGGGTGTTGCAGCAATGGCCGCGCACTCGAGAATTTTTCCCATATGCAACGCAAGGCCCTTGTCAAAGCCAAGTTGTACAGGCAGCGCGGCAAAAACAGCGGGGTCGTAACAGCGGCCGCACAGGACCACGCCGCATCCTTTGCGCAATGCTGCCTGAATGGGCTCCATGCCCATTTGCGCCACGATATTCACCGATTCGTCCAGGACCGTTTTGGTGAGCCTGGGTACGCAATCCAGCGGGACAATCCTGTTTTTTCGCAGGTATGCCCGCACCATTGTCTTGGCAATGTCGGCGTAAACGACACCCATGGTAAACGAAAGCTTTTCCTCCCGCGCTATTTCCCTGATGATTGCAACGCACCAATCCACATGGGGCCGCGCCCCGCTTCCTCCCGCGCTGCCGATGACCACGGGAATGTTCCGGCGCACGCCTTCTTTCAGCATGAAACAAAGATCGCGCTTCACGTTTGACCTGTTTGTAAATGATTTGCCCGCGCCCAGGTAATAGGGCCCGGGGTCTGTGGAGCCCGCGTCAACGGCGATAAGGTGCGGTGTGCGTCTGATTCCCCGCATAAACGACGCCTCCGGGAAGCCGTATCCCAGGATTGCCGTGGGCGACAAGACGCGGAATTCAGTCATTTTTTTCATTGCGCGTTCCCCGTGATTGTATTATTGCCAGTATTCTCTCCATCTCATTGTTCACAATCATATACCCCTCGTCAAAACCCATGCCGGGCTTGGCAAGCATGCGGTCGGCCTGCGCGGCCACGGCAATATGCGCGCATGCGCGCGCGGAAACATCGGTCTCGTTGCACGTGCCGCCCTGATACGCCTCCATGCCGTGCGCCTTGCAATACAGGACGCTTTCCACGATGTTCTGCACGCCGCCCAGGTCCGGCGTCTTGATCTGGACCATATCGCACGCGCGCGCGTCCGTGAACTCGCGCACGTCCTCGAACGTGTTGCACCACTCGTCCGCGACAATCTTAACCCGCGAACCCTTTTTTTTAAGGGTATCGCGAATGTTTTTCAGTATTTCCAATTGGCGATATTTTTCTTCCGCGTCAACAGGGCCCTCAATATAGAGACTGTGCCCGCCAGCATCGTCCTCGAGCGAGGCAAGGTAGTCAGCAATCCGGTCCGTATCCAGGTTGAAAATGGTCCCTATGGTGCCGTACACGTCGATATGCAGCACAGGGCTGTAATCACCGCGTGTACGCAGTTCGGCTATTCGTTTGACCAGCCAGCGGACATACTCCTTCAGTTTTTCACCAGTACGCCCCAGTTTTTCATCGATGTTGTTGATGAGGCCATGCGGCAATACATCAATGTTCTTCAGGATCATTTTGTCCACGTTTTCGTACCGGTTGTCGCCGCTTTGCCCGAAAATAGGCACGCGCCTGCTCGGGACGGGAAGACCGTATTCATCACAGATGACTTCGCATTTCAATTTCCGTTGCGCCAGTGCGCGCGCATCGAGGAGGGCCTGCGAAAGGCCGTAGCGGACCGCTGTGTGCAGGCGTTGCCCTTTGATATGGAGCGTTTCGAACCGGCCGGCCATTTCCCTGAATGGCGCTATTTCCATGCCTTCAAGCATGGGCCGGATATGCTTGTCCAGGAACGGAAGATAGTCTTCGGCGAGGAACAGGGGGTCGCGTCCGCCCGCGCCCGAATATTGGACCGCGGCGCAGTCGCCAACGGCCAGGCTTCCATCCTCCAGGAGCAGGTTCACGGATATGCTCTGTCCGGCCACGCGCACACTCTTAAAGCCCGCGGTCATTGGCGCGCCTTTGTATACAAATCCGTCGTGAATCGCCCCTTCTTTTATGGCCCGTTGGTCGTCAAAGAAAAATGAGGAAACTCCCGCTGAAAAAACCGCCTTCCTGATTTGTCGAGTAGGCGTCATAGTATCTCCTTACAATAAAATGTATTTATCATGAGAGACACCTTACGCCCCTCACAGAACCGGACTTGCAGATCTCCCACATCCGGCTCTTCAACGAACATCACCGAACCCCCTGCAAGACATAAAGATTGCACATAATTCGTGGCT